>Ga0209719_1004339_pt1 | contig 11710 bp, 14 predicted proteins | sample AD_JPNAS2_MetaG_FD_184421 | JGI IMG/M metagenome (GOLD analysis project Ga0209719, IMG submission 184421) | Active sludge microbial communities of municipal wastewater-treating anaerobic digesters from Japan - AD_JPNAS2_MetaG (SPAdes) (version 2) | ecosystem: Engineered > Bioreactor > Anaerobic...
AAAAATACATGAAGCCATTCAAACGGCTTTTTATAAAATTTACCCGAATCAATGTAGGACAAATAAGGTTTGATGAAATTAAAAAACATTCCGTCCATATAACAAACTCCTGATGATAATTTTGATAAATATTAACATGAGACCTAACATGAATCAAGATAATACAAATACCAAATAGTGCAAAAGTCAATTATTAATTTGAAATAATTTACTAATTTTTTGAACCAGCGAATTTTCATCGTAAACCATCGGAGGAACATCCGGATATAGAATAATCATTCTAATAGCATAAACTGTCAGAAACAGGCAAAGAGTAATCGCCCAGAAACGTTTATCGGCCATAAGTCTGGCAATAATTCTGGTTTTGGAATCAATTCCAAAAAGCTGGAGAGAATACAAGGCCAATATCAGAGCCAGAGGAATAAAAAGAGGGTGAAACTCAAAGGACTTTTGAAACTCAAAATGCAGAAGGTATCGTCCGGCTCTGGTAAGTCCGCATCCCGGGCATGGAAAACCTGTAACGTTTCTAAAGATGCATAGAGAATGATCACTGGGAATAAAGTACATTATAATAATGAATATTCCGATAGCTAAATACAGCAAAAGCAGTTTCTTTTTTATCATTAAGAAATTAACGGCGTCTTGCACAGAAGATACAATTCTTTTAAAAACAAGCATCATCCGCCTTAACTCATATCTTTGAAATGAATATATTTTTGCGAATGTAATTTACAACAGCCTTGGGCATAAAAATCACGACACAACCCGCATAAGAAGAAGCAGGATTATAAATTACTTCTGTCTCCTTGATATTGTCAAAACACTCAACTTTATGAGAAGAACCCGAAGCTGTTCTTTCTTCACCGTAAAAATCAGTAAACTTATAATAGAAGTTATATACCGGCCTGTTTTTAACCTTTATATTGGTTTCTTCTTTCTTCACGAATTCCGCCCTGATCATTATACCGTTCTTAAGTGCCTGTACAGCAGGATAGTTTTTTCTTACGGAATAAATCAAAAGAAATATTCCTACAGCAGGTATAATAAAAAAAATCAAAGCCCAGATACCCACCGGTTTAAACATCATGCCTTCTATCCGCGCAATTGAAGGATCAGAAACAGAATAATCGACTGCAACTTTTGAGCCGTTTACCAGATCTTTTTTAGATGAATACGAAACAGCCTCATATTTTTTTTCTTCTATAGTATAACTGAATTTATATGCATAGGTTAAATCATTGTTAACATGAATTGATGTTTTCTCAGCAGAAACAACAAAACCCTCGGTTTTTTGAAAAACTTCGCCGTAATTTGTTAAATTTGAAAAATCGATATTAGGAAGAAGAAATGCAAAAGTTACAATTCCCAAAAAAAGAAAAATAGTCCCGAGAAGCCCGGGAATATTATTTAAAAGCGTATTAATTAGAACAATCAGCGGTACATTGCGGTTCTGCGGCGCAAAAACACGCCGCGGATTATTTTCGTTCTTCGGCATAAAATCTCCGGCCGCAAACGATATAAACGGCGGCTTTTTTATTTATTAATATTTCTTTCTGTCTTTATCGTGATTGAGTTTGTTCATTATGAATACTGCGAAAAATGCGCCGATAAATGCTGCTATTACATTTACATCCATTTCATAAACAAGAAACTGAAGAACTCGTTTCACCGGTTCAAGAAGAAAGCGGTCAAGAATAAAGGCACCTATAAGAGCTCCAAGAACTCCGATCACCATACCCCCGATAAATCCGCCGAAAAGTTCTTTTCTTTTTACATGGTAAAATATCCACGAAGAAAGAGCTCCCACACCGAGAATAACAACTATAACCAAAAGTCTGAATAAAAAATCTTTAATCATTTCAATATGCCCCATGAATAAAATCTGTGCTGCCCTTGCCTTCACGAAGAACAACTGCTTCGTCACCTGAAAAATCAACCATAGTCGAAATCTCTGCTCTCTTACTGCCACAGTCAAGAATTATGTCAACCTGATTTATGATATGCTTCGGAAGATTACGCGGGTCTGTCTCAAATTCACCCTCTTCGACATCAAGCCCTGCCGATAAAAACGGAACCCCGAGCTCCTTTACAATCTCAAGAGCATAAAGAGAATCGGGAATTCTTACTCCGATCGTCTTCTGCTTCGTTAATACTATATCAGGCAGAAGTTTTGAGGCATTAAATATAAAAGTATACGGACCTGGAAGGACCTTTCTCATCACTTTGAAAGCGTAGTCCGGCATGTTCTTTACATAAGAACTCATCATTGAAATATCAGAAAACACGAAACTCAAAGGTTTTTTGCGGTCTATTTTTTTTATTGAATATATTTTTTCAATCGCGCTTTTGCACCTGATATCGCAAGCAAATGCATAAACGGTATCGGTAGGATAAATGATAACTCCGCCTTTCCGTAGAATTTCCGCAGCTTGGACAACAACCCTTGCCTTGACGTATTTTTCATCGACTTCAGTGAACATGTTCCTTTTTTGCGGACGAAAAAACGTCCGTCAAGAAATAATTTGTTGTCAAATTTAAACACATTTCATCAAACTGTCGATATGGACAGTTACGCCTTATTAAGCAGGCTGATAACAAAAGTTAAAACCAGCCGTCCGGAAAATGATACAGACCTCATAACAAAAGCTTTCGCTTTCGCTGAAAGTGCGCATGAAAATCAGAAACGGCGTTCAGGCGAACCATATATAATTCATCCTGTTGAATCAGCGGTTATTCTTTCCGACCTTAAAATGGACACAGCAACGATAGCAGCAGCACTTCTTCACGATGTAGTTGAAGATACCAAGTTTTCAATTGAAGATATAAAAACCGAATTCGGTCAGGAAATTGCCGATCTCGTTGACGGCGTAACAAAAATATCATCGCTCAATGAAAAAACCAAACAGCGGGATCAGGCGGAAACCCTCAGAAAAATGCTGATGGCGACGATAAAAGACGCCCGTGTAATAATAATCAAGCTTGCTGACAGAACCCACAACATGCGTACAATTTCCGCGATGCCTCGGGCAAAACAGGAAAGAATCGCCCAGGAAGTCTTTGACATCTACGCGCCTCTTGCCGGACGCTTGGGAATATCTCAGATGAGATCCGAACTTGAAGACCTTGCCTTTGAAGTAATTTATCCCGAAGAATACAATGAACTCAAAACAAAGATAACAGAACGCCGCGAAGAGATGGAAGCCTACATTGAATACATTCAGTCGGAACTTTCATCCGCGATTCATAAATCCGGCATGAGTGCTAATATCACTGGAAGAGTAAAACACTACTATTCAATTTACAAAAAACTAAAAGCGCAGAACAAGTCTCTCGACGACATATATGATATCCGGGCAGTACGCGTTCTTACTGATGAAGTCAAATCATGTTACGCGATTCTCGGAATAGTACATACGCTCTGGTCTCCGATTCCGGCACGCTTTAAGGATTACATTGCGGTTCCGAAATCAAATCTTTATCAATCGCTTCATACAACCGTTACCGGACCTGATAATCACTTTCTCGAGATTCAGATACGGACTTTTGAAATGGACAGAACCGCCGAAATCGGAATCGCCGCTCACTGGGCATATAAAGAAAAAGTCAATGCCGCGAACGAAAACATCAAATACGTTTCACTGCTTCAGGACATAAGAAAATGGCGTGATGAAATCAAAAACACCAGAGAGTTCATGACAGAACTCAAAATGGATTTATACAAGGAAGAAATATTTGCATTCACTCCGAACGGAAAAATCATCAAACTGCCGTACGGTGCGACTCCGGTTGATTTCGCATATTCTATTCATTCCGAAGTCGGGAATCACTGCTCGGGCGCCAGAATAAATAACAAACTTGTTCCGCTGAAAACAGAAATTCAAAACGGCGATATTGTCGAAATTATAACAACCGCGAACAAAGGTCCGACGGAGTCATGGCTCAAGTTCGTAAAATCATCCGGCGCAAGAAATAAAATCAAAAGCTGGCTCAACCATAAGAAAAAACTATTACTCCCTGATTCTCAGGAAGAAAAAAAAGAGAAGACACAGAAACAAACAAGAGTTTCCGTTCCGCAGAATGAACTCATAAAAATATCAAAACTTTCAAGCAAAAATAAATCTTCGGTAATAGTAGATGGGAATTCGAATGTTTTAATATCACTTGCTCAATGCTGTCAGCCGATTCCGGGTGATGAAGTTATCGGATTTATTACACGGGGCAAAGGCATTTCCGTTCATAAGAAAAACTGTGCATCCATAAAACGCCTTGCTCACTCAAGCGAACGCTTCATAAAAATCGTGTGGGCTGAATCAGCCGGTTCTCATCCTGTTAAAATAGCAGTAGAAGCAGAAGACAGACCTAATCTTCTCAAGGACATAACCGATAAAATATATCAGATGAATGTCAATATTGTCAAAATGGAAGGTGAAGCTACTAAGAGCGGCAATGCTGAAATGCGCTTCGTTATAGAAGTAAAATCAATAGAAGAACTGAATGCGATTCTAAAAAAAATACGTGAAACAAAAAATGTATTGAAGGCATTCAAGGTAAATGAAAAGGTAGTCATCAAACAATGAAGGTTTTTTTAGGTTCAGCAAGCCCGCGCAGAAAAGATATTCTTTCACTCTTCATAAAAGATTTTGAAATATTAAAACCTTCCGCGGACGAAAGTGTTCTTGAGGGCGAAAGTCCCGAATTCTATTCAATGCGCATAGGTATCGAAAAATGCCTGGCATGTCTTTCTTCAATAAACGACAATGAATTTCTGCTTATAACTTCCGACACGATTGTTGCGCTTGATGATATCATTCTCGGAAAACCAAAAGACGATGCCGATGCAGCAAAAACCCTGAAAATGCTTTCCGGAAAAACACACAGGGTAATATCATCGCTGACTCTGCACTATTCAGAGAATTCAGAATATAGAAGAGACACCCAGATTGAAACGACTTTTGTAAAATTCAATATTTTAAGCAGTTCAGACATCGAAGCATACATGAATAATGTCAACTGCATGGACAAAGCCGGATCATATGCCATTCAGGAAATGGGCAGTTTAATCATAGACAGTATATCCGGCTCTCATTCTTCGGTAGTAGGTTTTCCTTCCGGTCTTTTTTTCAGAATGCTGGCTGAAATGAATATAGCCGGCAGGCTTCTATCACTGTGAAAAAATATTGACTTTTTCAGCAAAATGATCCAAAATTTATTGTATTTCCGTAATCCGTTGAAAAAGCATAATGCGAGAGGTAATCATGTTTAAACGTAAACAGTATATTATAGACAAAGGAATTCAGCTTAGAACAACCTTCACTGCGATCGGATTTACTTTCCTCTGCGTAACACTTTTTATAGTTCTAATGGGCGTCTACATAAATGAAACAAACAAGCGTATTAGAAATATAATAATAACTGAAGATCAGATTTTTCAGGTTTTGACAACCGTTACTGATACAGGATCCGAAGAACAAAGCGCAATGAATGTTGAAATGGCACGCCAGCATCAGACAAACATGAAAACAGTAACAGACATGGTTGATTTAAACATTTGGATAATATGGGGAATCATTGCCGCAGTATTTTTGAGCGGTATAATCTTCTTTTTTATACTGATCATTCAGACGCACCGAATCGCGGGTCCAATTTATGTAATGACCTATTACATGAAGGAGTTCCTTGACGGAAGAAAACACGAACATCTCCGTCCTCTTCGAAAACATGACCAATTGAAGGATTTTTATCAGGTATTCAAAGAATTTATGGCGAAAGTCAATTCGGGGAAAACTGCAAAACTCACAGCTCCGGCAGTTAAAAAAGCAGTCAAAAAAACAACCGCAAAAAAGACAGCAGCAAAGAAAAAATAAATTTCACCGATACCGGATTCTTATTCAGTTAAGAATCCGGAAATATTCATCTTCCGCCAGAAAAAAACCTTTTGTCAATATCCGCAAGATCCCGCTTTACGCGGTCTTTGAGAGGTGAGTTTGAAAAGAACTGTTCGCCCGAATCACTTTTCTCAATAAACTTACGGTAAAGACTCCTTGACTTTTCAAGATCACGGAGCATTTTATCTTTCTCATAGACTTTTGCAAGATTATAATATGCGTCATCGACCATTTCACGGTCGGAATAATTTTTAATTACATTCAGCAGATTATCAACCGCAAGATTTCCGTTTCCCTGAAAAAGATTGGTCTTCGATAAATTAATAAGAGCGTCATCCGCGAGATCGTGTGAAGGAAACTGCGAAGCCACACGATGAAATCTTTCAGAAGCATTCACATAATCCTTCATTGCAAAAAATATCTGACCTGACAGAAATAACGCTGCCGGAAACTCTCCTGAAGTCTGAGGAATAAGATCGAGAGAAGCAAAAGCATCCTTATTATTTCCGCTTTTCATATAAGCACGGGCAAGCCACTGGTTTGCCATATCAAGATAAATGCTCTGCGGAAACTTTTCCTTAAGCTGTTTGAACTTTTCAATCGAAGCCGCGAAATTGGATGAATTATAAAGCATAATTCCGCTTTCAAGAATTGCTTTATCTTCGCTCGCCGGAGAATTTATCAGAATGTTTTTATTTTCATCGTTCTTTTTCGCCGAAGCGGAACCTTTTTTCTGTGAGGCCTTCTTCGGCTGTTTCTTCTGAGACGAAACAGATTCATCTTTTTTGGTTTTAGGTTGAGTTGCTTTTTTTTGCGGCGATTCAGTTTTCTTCAACGGATCAACAGTTTCTACAGCAGGTATATCCGACTGCGGAGGTTCGGCAACATACATCGGTTCTTTTAATTTCTGATTTTTTTCCTTAGCTTTGTCTTTTTCATAAACATCTCTGGGCAAATTATCAGAACGTTTTTCTTCAGTCTTTATGCGTGAATCCTGAGTTTGAGTCTGAACAACTTCAACGCTGTCAGCCAAAATGATATAGGGAAATATAAGAAGTAAATAAATAATATGTCTCATTCGACAATCATATCACGGTCTTTCATCGGCGCAAGCGTATTTTCATCGCTTTTTACCCTGCTTTCCTTTACCGGTTTAGGCTTTTCTTTTGGTGTATCAAGCGGTGCAGTTTTATCTTTCTGAATCACTTTAGGCTTGGATTCGCTCATACGCGACGTTCTTTCTACACGTGTAACTTCAGATTCGGTTTTTGAACTGTCCATATGCGGAATTTCAGCGAGACGGTCGGCATCCGATGATGATGAGAACGGTTCTTTTACTTTTACATCCTTATCGGCTTCGACAACAAATTCGCGCGACTCCGGAAGAAGACGTTCATTTGTGCGGTTTTCAAATTTGGGATAATCGGATGTTTTGCGCTCTGAGAGATATTCTGCTTCAGTAACGCCTGAAAATTCAGGGTCATCACCGCGTTCAAGACGGCGTTCTATTTCAAATACATCATCAGTTTCATTAATTATTTTTATGCCAGATTTATGAGCGGCATTTTTACCTGATACAATTCCGTAAATAAGACCGGCAACAACGCCGATAAAAACAAATGTAAAAAAAATCTGCCGGATGAGCAGAACGTTTCTTTTCGGAATTCCGTTTATTATTCTATCAATTGCGGAAAGAATCTTGTTCACAATCTCCATGATCACCTGCTTCCGTCTATGATAAAAATCACTCGGCATTTTTTCAAGTTTAATATGCTTCTGGGATCACTGAGTATTCTTTTTATATCGCGGTGAAGAATGACAGGATTCCCTTTCAATCCCCTGACAGCAGGGGCAAAATACGGGCTGTCTCCCGCCTTCTTGTGTCTTTCCGCCTCTTTCTCGCTAAAACAATATGTAACCAGACCTTCTCGAACTGCATACGCCGGATTGATAAAATATCTTCCGTAAATCTCCAAACCGTCCTCATCATAAACAGAAGGGAGAATCATCGGAGAAACTTCAATTCCGCGCGCGTCAATTATCAGAGATGAATAATATGTCGGAAGAGCCTTGTCGCTAGGAACCGGGAAATCCTCATTCGGAAACTCAAGAGGAAGAGCCCTTATCAGTTCGGATATTTTCAGTTCAGCGGAAGTCTTTGCTGAAAAAAAATCTTTGGGCTGTTCACGCAGTTTTATTTTCTCATCTAAAATTTCGGCGAGTTTTTCCTGAGCTTCGGAATTAGATTTAACGAATTCACCGATCGTTCTATCAGAATCTAGACGGATGCGGTTAACCAGAAACGCAATTTTTTCACGTGCATTTTCACTCGCCGCCGCACCAGCACTCATCCGTTCGCCGTTAAGCGAACGCTTCTCTCGGGCAAAATCAAGCGGAACTCCGCTGCGGTCATATTTTGCGGAATAATGACTTTCAGCCCTTATAATCCCGTTCTGCCACAGAACTGAGGCGGAATCCTTGGGTTTATAGGCCGCAAAAACAGACGATGATAATAAAATTACAAAAAGGAACAATATTTTTATGGTGCTCACTCTTACTCTCAAAACGGTTTAATTAAGCCGGATAAGAACCGCTCGATTGATTATCGGAATAAACACACATAAAAATAAACTTAAGAGAAATTAATTAATAGTTATATTTCCGGACTTTTCTTCTTCACACATGGATTTTTTCCAGCCAGTTCCGCCCGAAATTTTTACTTTTCCGTTTCCGACAGAATATATTCGAGCAGAAGGAATCGCGTCAACACCGGTAATTTCTACTGTTGATTCGTCTTCCGCAGTTATTGACGGAAAAGAACCGTCTTCGGCAAGCGTAACGCCGTTGAGCTTCAAAACCGCAGTATCATAAGCCTGCGCAAGATCGGCAAGAAGAGTCACATTTGCACCGAATGTCAATGTCGCGCCGTCCCAAACATTCGCCTCAACTACTTTTACTGTTCCGCTGAATGTTACGCTTGAAGTACTTCCGGACACATACGTATTGATGTAAGTTATCTGAGAATCAGTAAATGAGAATTTCAATGAACTGACATTAATGTTTCCAGTTTGAAGTGAATCTGAAGTTATATTATCATTTATAGTAACATCTCCCACATCTTCAAGATGCAATGCCAGAACAATGTCAGTTGCGTCCTTTACGCGAAGATCAGTGCTTCCCGCTATATCGAGCTGAAAGCCCCATACATCGGATGAAGATATTTTAACAGTTCCGGTTGACGCTGCCCCGGACTTGTATGTAAAAGTTCTGGTTATATTGCTGCCGGAAGCGAGCTGTCCGTCGAGAAGAGAAACGGTTCCGGAATCCGAAAAAAAGAGAACGATGTAAACTTGGGAACCTTTTGATATATTCAGGTTTACATTATCATGACACTGGATTTCTTCAAGCTTGCTTGATTCAACATTTAAAACAGTATTATCGTGAGCTCTTATTCCGCTGTGACGGGAGGCTTCAGTACCTATAAAAGTCATCGTGCTGTTTCCGTATGCTTCAAGATTCCATTGCTTGTCAGAATAAGATGTAAATGTGCAGTTGTCGGCAACAAGCGATGAATTTGTTATAGTTAATGCCGTTGAATCCTCAACTTCCGCATTGAATTTCAAAGTGACATTTTTTAGAGTCAAAACAGCACCTGACTTAATTGTCAGCATGCCGTCAATTATAACTTCACAGTTTTCCCAGGTTTCGTCTGAAGAGATAACCGGATCGGTTTTATTCTGTATATTACTGCCGCCGTCCGACCCTCCACCACAGGAAACGATTAAAGCTGTTACAGAAAACCCCAGAACATAAAACGCACATTTTATTTTTTTATAAACTGTTTTCATAATCCCCACATCCAAAATCAGAACATAAAATATTATACCTGTATTTAAATCAAGATATATTATTCATTTTAGCTTGATTTTATGAGGCATGATAATTGAATGCTTAAAAACTTGCGGCATCGAAAAAACATGAAAAAGAAAGAAACCGACCTGTATCAACCTGTCAAAATCTTCCTTGAAAAAGCAGGATACTCTGTCAAAGCCGAAGTCAAATCGTGCGATATAGTCGCGATTAAAAAAGATGAAATCATCATCATTGAACTAAAACTTTCATTCAATCTTGAACTCATTTTTCAGATTATCGACCGTCAGAAAAAATGCGACTCTGTTTATGCGGCTCTGCCCCTTCCTGAAGATTATTTTAAAAACTCAAAATGGAAATCGGTCAAAAATCTTCTTCGCAGACTGAATGCAGGTTTAATTTTTGTTTCTGATAACGGAAACGTTCAGATTGTTTTTCATCCGGCAGATTTCGATTCAAAAAAAAGCCGTTCTGCAAACATGAAGCACCGCCGGGCAATCATCAATGAATTTGAATCAAGAAGTTTTGACGGAAACACGGGCGGATCCACAAGAAAAAAACTGATGACCGCATACCGCGAATCATGCGTCAAAATAGCGGCTTTTCTGAAAAAGCACAAAAAGGCCGCACCGAAGGATATGAACGAAATAGGTATTGAAACAAAGAAAGCCCAGATGATTTTAAATCGAAATTACTATGGCTGGTTCGATCATCCCGGAAAGGGAATTTACAGTTTGAGCAAACTCGGCAAAAAAGAATTTATGAAATATCTTCCGCCGAAATGATTGCAAAGAACATTCCGGCAGAACAACTACAGAACTGTGTTTAACATATTTATTTCGGTTTTACCGCATAACGGCTTTTCAGAAACAGAATTATTTCAGGAACTTTAACATCCGTGCGCGAAAGTTCTAAATCAAATATAACATCCTTTCTGACATTTTCAAACCAGCGGTAAAGATCCTTCGCCGTTTTCTGAAGATCATCTGAAGACTGGGCAATCTTTACCATTTTACGCATTTCTTCAATAGTAAAACTCTTCGTCCGGCTGTTTACATTAAGAATAAAATACGCGTCATTCGGACCTTCTGTTATCGAAATGGTGCTGCCAGTAGGTTTCTTCATTTTCGCGATTTTTGACTCAATGCCGATGTAGGCTTTTTCAACCGCATCGTCATCCCCGTCTCTTTCTTTTAGTTTCCCAGTAGGAAGCGCACGTTCTTCTTTCTCAGAAAGAACCTGTTTTACAAGCGCGCGGATTCCTGTTTCTATTTTCTCTTTCTGCGCCGGAGACAGCTTGTTGCTCATCATGGCAAGTTCATCAATAACTTCCCATCTTGATATCTTTAGAGGCATATTAAATTCTTCTCTACCCATACGTCCCCCTTCTATTTTCAACAATTATCAATCATTTATTTTTCTATGAAAGTGGCAAAACCTACAAAGCGCTTTTTCCAATATGCCTGATTTATCTTTTCAATGCATATTTTCTTGCCTGTGCTGGGCGAATGAATAAAAGTTCCGTCTCCGAGATATATTCCGACATGCGAAATTTTATTTTTGCGGATTTTAAAAAAAACAAGATCACCTTCTTTTGCTTTATCTGCCGGAACTTTGACGGCTTTCTCGTATTGAATGTCACTGCTTCTGGGAAGATTTATCTGATTTTTTGAAAAGACGTAAGCGACGAAACCCGAACAGTCGAAAACATAATTACCGTATTTTTTTGACTTATATCTGACACCAATGAATTTTTTCGCGGTTGAAACTATATCCTCGCGCTTTCCGGGGAAAAGCGAAAACGGTATGAGCATTAAAAAAATCAGAAAAAGTTTCATCGGTTAATCATCGGATATTATGAGAGATTATCAAGACTTTTTTAAGATTATTTATTTCAAATAATATTTTTGCAATATAAAGATTTTAAGTTTATAATACAGGAATAATTAAAAAGT
>Ga0209719_1004357_pt1 | contig 11641 bp, 15 predicted proteins | sample AD_JPNAS2_MetaG_FD_184421 | JGI IMG/M metagenome (GOLD analysis project Ga0209719, IMG submission 184421) | Active sludge microbial communities of municipal wastewater-treating anaerobic digesters from Japan - AD_JPNAS2_MetaG (SPAdes) (version 2) | ecosystem: Engineered > Bioreactor > Anaerobic...
GGGCAGGCTCAAGCCCGACGGAGAGCACCACGAGATCGGGGTGAACCGTCTCCACTTCACCGGTCTCGGTGTTCTCCGCGGTCATCATCAGGCAGTCGTTCCCCTCGAGCACCTCGCCCGGGAACCCGCGGATGAACCGGACCCCGAGGTCCTTCGCCCGCTCGTAGTACTCCTCGTAGCCCTTGCCGTATGCCCGGATGTCGTTGTAGAAGACGGTCACCTCGATCTCCGGGTTCTTCTCGCGGATGAGCATGGCATTCTTCATCGCGTACATGCAGCAGACTCCCGAGCAGTAGGGGCGGCCGGCGGAGATGTCGCGGGAGCCGACACACTGGACGAACGCTATGCTCCGGGGGACGTTGCCGTTCGAGAGCCTTTTTAAGCGGCCGCCCGTCGGGCCGCTCGCGTTGATCATCCGCTCGAACTCAAGGCTCGTGATGACGTCGGGGATGAGGAGGTAGCGGAGCTGCGCCTTCTTCCCGGCATCAAACGTCGCATAACCGGTCGCAACGACGATGCTCGCCGCCTCGATATCGACGACCCGCTCCTCGTCCTCGTGGAGGATCGCTTCCCTCCCGCAGACATCGTAGCAGAGACCGCACTCGATGCAGTGGTCCTTATCTTTGATGACGATGTCGGGGACGGCCTGGGCGTGGGGTTTGTAGATCGCCTTCCGGACGCCGATGCCGGCATCGAACCGGTTGTAGACCTCGACCGGGCAGATCTGGATGCAGTCCCCGCAGCCGTTGCACTCGCTCTCTATGATGTAGCGGGGATGCTTCCTGACCCGGACACGGAAGTTTCCGACCTCGCCCTCGATCCCCTCGACCTCGGAGCAGGTGTGGATCGTGACGTTCGGGTGCCGGGCCACATCCACCATCTTTGGAGAGAGGATGCACATCGAGCAGTCGTTCGTGGGGAACGTCTTGTCGAGCTGGGCCATATGCCCGCCGATGGTCGGTTCGCGCTCGACGAGGTGGACGTGGATATTGTGGTCCGCAAGGTCGAGCGCCGCCTGGATGCCGGCGACCCCGGCACCGATGACGACGACATCAGCCACGACGGTACCTCCCTGCGAGTTTGACGTATTCGCGTGCGTTACGGGTAATACCGTCCCGCTGCTCGGGCGTCGTCTCTCTGACCACCTTGCCGGGGACCCCGAGGACCAGCGAGTTCGGCGGGACCTCCTTTCCCTCGGTCACCACGCTGCCGGCGCCGATGATGGAGCCTTCCCCCACCACCGCGCCGTTCAGGACGATGGCGCCCATCCCGACGAGCACCCGGTCGTGGATGATGCAGCCGTGCAGGATGGCGCCATGGCCGACCGAGACGTCCGACCCGATATCGACCGGGAACCCTATCGTGGTGTGGACAACGGCGTTGTCCTGGATGTTCGAGCCCGAACCCACCGTGATCGTATCCCGGTCGGCCCGGACAACGGCCCCGAACCAGATGTTCACGTCGTCGGCGAGCGTCACATCCCCGATGACGGTTGCGTTCTCTGCGATAAAGACGCGGTTCCCCACAACTGTTCCGCTCCCCATAGTATGTCTACTGTTGGTTGCGGCGATACAAAATCTTCTCCCTTGCGCCGGCAAGGAGAGCGGGGAATCAACGCGAGGTGGTGCGGCCTCGCGTGGAGCGCAGCGGACTGCTATCGCACCGGGACGAGGCGATGCGGATACCACTCGCCGGCGCCTCCCTGCCGGGAACCTCCAGGCGCTTCTCTCCGGCCCCCCACCCCGGCCGCGCCTGCGGCAGGGGATATCCGGATACCTCGCCGGCATCCCCCGCCCCCGCCGGGTGGGGCAGTGCCCGGGCGTATATCAGGGGAGCAGCCGTGCCCGGGGTGTAGCCGGTGAGAAGCCGTGCACTGGACCGTGGGGATATCGCCACGGGGGGTGGCGGCTCGCGGGGAGGGGGAACTCGTTCCCCCTCCCCTGTCTCTAACGCTCCAACCATCTTACTTCTCACCGGCATCCCTTGCCCGCGCCTCCTGCCGGTTAAGCATACGCTTCTACCGGCCTCCCCCACCCCACCCGCGCCTTCGGCGCTCCTCCCCCGCCCCGGCGGGGGGCGGGGTCCGTGCGTGGCGATATCAGGTGAGCAGCCGTATCCGGCTCTTCTCCAGGATCTCCCCATGCTGTGGACCGTGGGGATATCGCCACGGGGGGAGAGGCTGACGGGGAGGGGGAACTCGTTCCCCCTTCCCCTGTCTCTAACGCTCCAACCATCTTACTTCTCGCCGGCGACCCCCACCCCGCCCGCGCCTGCGGCGCTCCTCCCCCGCCCCCTCCCGGCGGGCGGGGGTAGTGCGTGGCGATATCAGGGGAACAGCCGTACCCGGGGTGAAGCCGGGGAGCAGCCGTACCCGGGATGGAGTCAGTGGGAAGCCGTATCCGGGGTGGAGCCGGGGAACAACCGTATCCGGGGTGGCTATCGCCACGGGGGGAGAGGGCTCGCGAGGAGGGGTTTACCCCCCTCCTGCCACTCGCGCTTCAAACATCTTACTTCTCCGGCACCTCTCCGGGCAGGGGGGTAGCGAGGGAGAACCGATACACTACCCATAAACCCTCTCCGGGCAAACCCTCACTGATGAGAGTCATGGTCGGGGGGACGTTCGATCCCCTGCATGCCGGGCACAGGAAACTCCTCTCCCGTTCTTTTGAGCTCGCCGGGCCTGACGGCGAGGTGGTCATCGGACTGACGACCGACGAGTTCGCCGGGGCGAAGGTGCATCCCGTCCGCTCCTACCGGGAACGCCTGGCAAGCGTCGCGTCCTTCATCAGGGAGCACGGCTACACGGCAGCGTGGAGGGTCGAACCGCTCTCCGACCGCTACGGCAGCGCCCTCAATGCCGACTTCGACATACTGGTCGTCTCCGAGGAGACCTTCCCGGTCGCCGTGGAGATCAACGACCTCCGGCGGAACCGGGGGAAAAAGAGGGTGGATCTCCACGAGATATCATGCGTCCTTGCCGAAGACGGCCGGCGGATATCGAGCACCCGGATCTGCCGGGGGGAGATCGACCGGCACGGACGCCTGATCAGATGATGTGGTTTGCTATATCGTTCTTGATCAGCCAGTCGCAGTAGAGGCAGTGCAGCCCCTTGTCGAGCACCTCAAACGTGCTCTCCACCGGCTCGTTCGTGTTCGTGATGCACCCGGGGTTCGGGCACCTGACCACGCCCCTGAGGACCCTCGGTATCTCCACGCCCTTCTTCTCCACCACCTGGAGATCGCGGATGATGTTGATCTTTGCATGCGGCGCGATCAGGGCGATCCGGTCCACCTCCTCCGTGCGGAGCTCCCGGTTCTCTATCTTGACGATATCCTTTCTCCCGAGCCGTTTACTCTCGACGTTCGTCGCGATGCTCAGGCACTCCCGCGTCGACCCGGTGATCCCGAGGATCCGGAGGACGTTGAGCGCCTCGCCGGCGGTGATATGGTCGATGACGGTGCCGTTCCTGATAGGGCTGATAAGCAGCCCACCCGACGGATCTTTTCTGCTCATTTCATCACCTCATGGAGGAGCGCCATCCGAACAGGTACACCGTTCTTTGCCTGCTCAAAGTAACGCGCATACGGTGTGCGGTCAACCGCCGAATCGATCTCCCCGGCGCGCGGGAGGGGGTGGAGGATCATCAGGTCATCCCTGACACCGTTAAGAAGATCGAGCGTGATCCGGTAACTGGACGCGACGTTGTAGTACGACGCCGAATCCGGGAACCGCTCGCGCTGGATCCGCGTGACGTAGAGGACGTCGAGATCCCGGATCACCTCCCCGACATCCGCGTGCTCGACCACCTCCATGCCGTGCTCGCGAAGTTCGAGGGTTATGCTCGCCGGCATCTCAAGCCCTCCCGGCGCTATCGTATGGAGCGTGACACCGTAATGGGCGAGCGCGAGAGCGAGCGAGTGTGCCGTCCTCCCGTAGCGCAGGTCTCCGAGGAGCCCGACGTCGATACCGTCGATCGGCATCGATTGCCGGATGGTGTAGAGGTCGAGCAGCGTCTGGCTCGGGTGCTGCCCCGCGCCGTCCCCGGCGTTGATGACCGGCACCGTGGCAAACTCGCTTGCAAGCCTTGCCGCTCCTTCCTTTGGATGGCGGAGCACGATGGCGTCCGCGTAGTTGCTCATCACCCTGATGGTGTCGGCCAGCGTCTCTCCCTTGACGATGGAACTCGCCTCGACCGAGTCCACGCTGATCCACCGTCCGCCAAGGCGCGCCATGGCCGTCGCAAACGACATCCGCGTCCGGGTGCTCGGTTCAAAAAAGAGGAGGGCGGCAAGTTTATCCTCAAGCGCCCGGGACCGGTATCCCCCGGTGTCGAACTCTTTCGCCCGGTCGAGCAGGTAATCAAGATCGCTCCTCTCAAAATCGTGGATAGAGATAATGTGGTACATCGTGGGTTACCTTCCGGGGGTCTTTCGTCCGGCCGGCGTGCGGGCAGAAGATCCGTCCTTCCCTTGCTGTGGTGCGGATGAAGCCCCCCTTCTCTCCTGCATACAGGTTCATCCCAAACGCACTAATACTTTTTTTCGAGGATCGTGATCCCTCATGACAACCTTTGTCACCTCTGCCCCCTCATACTATTCCGGGAGGGAGATCAGTGCCTGAACCAGAAGAAGAGTATGTCTCCGAGGTCTGCTGTCACTGCGGCGGACTTGGATGCCTGTACTGTAACAAAAAGGGCACCGTGATGGTGCATAAGCCGCCACAGAAGTGCACGCACTGCGGCGGTGATTGCTGCATATACTGCGGCTACACCGGGTGGGAACGCCCGCTGAAAGAGTACTAACCCCTATTTTCGTGCGATCGTGATGTAGCCACTGTGGGCGACCCTGGTCGACGGCCGCGTCCCCCGGGCCGAGCGCGTCAGTTCGCGCTCCATGCACTCGTAGCAGTGGACGTCGCGGAAGAGCGGCGTTGCGGCATCGAGCGCGACGAACGTGTGCTCAAGGAACGGCGTGTAGGTCGCGAGGTAGCCGCCGGGCGAGAGGAGCGAGAAGGCGTGCTCCACGTGCGCCGGCGTTATCGTGAGGTCCAGGTGGACGACGTCGAACGCGCCGGTTGCCGTGAGCATATCGGCCGCGATCACATCGACGTTATCGAGGCGGGCGGCCCTGATGTTCTTCTCCGCGAGGCGGGCGAACTCCGGGCGCACCTCGTAGGTCTTCACCGCGCGGACGATCTTGCCGAAATAGATCGCGGCAACACCACTCCCGGTGCCGGCATCGAGGACCGTGTCGTCGCGGTTCATACCCGTGTAAGCGATCACGGTGCCGATGTCCTTTGGGAGCATAGGAGCGCCGCTCCTTTTCGCGTGGACAAAGAAGTCGGTCGACCGGGGGCAGAGGACCGTGAACGGAGCGCCGAGGTGGGTCCTGATCCCATCGCCCGGGCTCATGCCGACGAGCGCCCCGCGGTCGATCATCCCCCGGTCGGTGGAGAACTGCCCCTCGCCCGCCGTCACGAAGTACTCGCGGTCCTCGCCGACGAGCAGGATCTGTTCGCCGGTCTCGATCATTGCTGCGTGAGCTTCAGGATAGCTTCGGCGATGTCGCCGCGGGTCTCGATGAGCGCCTTCTTCGCGACCTCTCCGGCAACACCGGCCTGGGATGCGACGAGGTCGACGTCCTCGTCGGGAATCTCCGGGACCGCCTCTTCAAACCGGGCCTCCCCGGTGAGCTGGTAGGTGGTGACCCCCTGCATCGTTGTCGCGACGACCTGGGCATCGTCAAAGACGTAGTTCCCGGCGGGCGTGTAGATCACCACCTTCTCGACGCCCTCAAGTTCCTCCATCTCCATGCCCATCTGCTTCATCATCTGCTTCATTTTTCTCGGGTTTATCTTGCCTGGAAACATTCGGATCCTCTTCCCTGTCGTACTTTTACCGCTACACCGTAATTAAATGCCAGTATCTCCCGGCCGGAGAGCAGGGCTGCACCGGTGGCAAGGAGCATGTCGTCCCCGGTCACCACCAGCACCTCGTCCCCTGCACGGATACCCTCATCGGCAGCGACGACGTGCTTTGCCATCGCATTCTTCCCGTCTGCGATGAACGCCGCCACATCCTCCCGCACCGTCACCCGGTAGGTCGGGGGGGCGAGAACAGCGGCAAGGCGCGCCGCTCCGGCGATCCCGAGGGTCAGGCGGCCGTCCTGTGCCCGGACGGTCACGAGTCTCTCGTTCCCGAGGCGCACCTGGCGGATGCGTCCGGTCGTCGAGAACTCAAACGTGCACCCTTCGGGAAAGAGGGCCTCTCCCGACCCGGCGCCGAACTGGAAGTCAGCTATTGTCCGTATCCGCCGAAGCGAACTGTCGCGTGAGTATTCGGTTGATACCATCGATAAACTCCTCTTCTGTGTCGTGGGGGATGAACGCCCCGGCCGCGATCCGGTGCCCCCCGCCCGCGCCGCCCACCGTTGCCGATGCCTCGACGAGCGCCGCCTGCAGGTCGACTCCCCGGGCGAGCGCCCATTCGTTCGTCCGCATCGAGACCTTGGTGACATCCGGCTCATCCACCATCGCGGCGAGCACCATGATCGGTTTCTTCCAGTTCAGTTTGGAGAGCGCCATGCCCGCCCCGATACCGACGATGGTGTCGGGGAACCGGTCGCCGGTGTGGATGTACTGGAGGTGGGAGAGCTCCGTCACCCCGGTCTCGAGTATGTACTGGAGCAGGCCGCGAATGACCGAGCGGTGGTGGGCGAGCATGTACTCTGCCTCACGGTAGGCATCCCCGCGGTCTCCGCGGCAGATACGCCCCCCGACCTTCGGTTTTGCCCACCGGCCGCAGGCGTTCAGGAGGGTGGCGTACTCGGAGGCGTTCCGAAACGGTGTCCGTTCCGGTTCGTCGGGGAAGATGTAGGTCTCGGCGAGGAGGCGGTCGGCCTCTCTTCCGTGCGCGACGAGCTGCTGGGTAAGGGCGCTGATGATCGTGCGCCGGTCATCGAGCGGAACCTCCTCCCAGACGAGCCAGCCGCCCCGCGGCGTCTTCAGCGTAACACCCAGCCTCTCAAGGAACCGGAGCGCCCGGGTCACGCTGTTTGATATACCGTCGATGTAAGGGTCGTCGCAGCGGCCGAGGCAGACGTGGACGGGGCGGGTGGATATCCCATAGCAGTTCAGGTCCGCTCTCTGCACGATTACGTTGCCGTACTCCACGCCGTCCTGAACGATCTCGCGCGCCGGACCGACCAGTCCACAGTTCTCGCGGGCCATCATGTCGCCGACGTTCCCGACGACGGCAAGCTTCGCAAGGTCGGTGTTTGCCGAATCGATCGCCCTCGCCACCATGTAGGCGATGCCCGCGGCGCTCATCCGGGTGATGCCGAAGTCAAGGCAGTTCACCTGGGGATAGGCCGTGCCGCAGGGCTGGCTGACGTGGTGGTCGACGATCAGGACGCCATCCGCAGAGAGGCCGTGCTCCTCAAGAAGGGCCTGCTGGCCGGCCCCGAGGTCGGTGAAGATCTTCAGGGAATCGTCATCCGGGATGTGGCGCATCGCCATCGGCTCGAGCTGGCGGACGAAGACGGAAGTGGCGGGTATACCTTCACGGGCGAGCGCCTGCGCAAGTATCGACTCCGTGCTGATGCCGTCGGCGTCGATGTGGGAGATGATCGTCACCGAGTCGGCTTCAGAGATCCGATCTACTGCCCTTTGCACGTCACGTTCGAGGCCCATCTCCATAGTAGTGCGCCGCGAGTATCAATAAACCATGGTGTCTCGAACCGGTTCCCCGGAGAATCCCACGCAAAAGGTATCTAAGAGAGAACTATCATAGCACCCATCAGGCAACGCTCCGGAGGAACGATACATGGCAGCAGGCGAATTGCGGGAGTTTCGGGAGACCGGCGTGATCGATGCGGGCCGGATGCGGGCGGTCGAGGAGAACGCCGTTGCGCTCGGCTACCCGTCGCTCCTCATGATGGAGAGCGCCGGCCGGGCGGTCGCGGATGCCGTCCTCGCGAGCGACCCCGATCGTATCCTCATCCTCTGCGGGAGGGGAAACAACGGCGGCGACGGGATGGTTGCGGCCCGGTACCTCCAGCATATCGGTGCGGTCGACGTCGTCTACCCGGAATGTGGTTCGATGACCCCTTCGGCCGCGGCCCAGGCATCCCTCCTCCGGCACTGCACGGCCGCCCTCCACCCGGTCAGGTGCGCGACCGACGTCAAACCCCTCGGCCGCCTCTTTGAGGAAGCGGATGTCATCGTCGACGCCATGCTCGGGACCGGGGCATCGGGCGCGGTCCGCGAGCCGCTCGCGACCCTCGTTGCCGGGGCAAACGCGAGCCCGGCACCGATCGTCGCCGTCGATATCCCCACCCCGGGCATCCGGGCGAACCGGATCCTCTCGTTTCACCGGCCAAAAGTCGAGGGCGCGGACGTCGCGGATATCGGCATCCCGCTTGATGCAGAGATTTACACCGGCCCCGGCGACCTCCTGCTCGTCCCGGCGCGCTCGCCCGGAGCGCACAAGGGCGCCGGCGGCGAGGTTCTCGTCATCGGGGGCGGACCCTACCAGGGAGCGCCCTACATCGCGGCGATGGGGGCGCTCCGTGCCGGGGCCGACATCGTGCGCATCGCCTCCCCGGCCTATATCCCCATGCCCGACCTTATCTACGAGCGCCTGGAAGGGAAGGTAATCACCGAAGAGCACCTCGCGACGATCCTCTCCCTCGTCGACCGCACCGACGTCGTCGTCTGCGGCATGGGCCTCGGGAAAGAGAGCCACGACGTCGTGCTCGCCATCGCAGAGGCGGCAGAGCGGGCGGTCTTTGATGCCGATGCGCTCGCCCGCCCCCTGCCGGCCGCAAAGAGGACGATATACACCCCGCACGCGGGCGAGTTCGCCCGGATGACCGGGAGGGAACCCCCGGCGGACCTCGCCGCACGCGCCCGGTGCGTGAGGGGCGCGAGAACGACGGGGACCGTCCTCCTCAAAGGCCCGGTCGATGTCATATCCGACGGGGCGCGGGTCAGGTTCAACCGGACCGGGACGCCGGCGATGACCGTCGGGGGGACGGGCGACCTGCTCGCCGGGATTGCGGGAGCACTCTTCTGCCGCCTCCCGGCCTTCGAGGCGGCCGGCATCGCCGCCTACGTGAACGGAAGAGCCGGCATGCGTGCCGCAGAGGGGCGGGGATGCGGTATGCTCGCCACCGATATGCTCGACTTCATACCGGAGGAGCTCTTCCCGGTATAATTTCCTGGAGACGCCCTCTTTTATCCCTCAAGAGACAGACGATCTCCTGCGATACCCATGAACGAGTCCGGCAGACACGGCAGGACCCCGGTCTTCACCCATATCGAGGACGACCGCGCGCAGATGGTGGACATCACGGCGAAGGCCGAGGTCCCCCGGGAAGCGGTTGCAAGCGGCAGGATCTACCTCCGGGAAGAGACGCTCCGGGCCATCCGCGAAGGAACAACGATCAAAGGCAACGTGCTCGCGACCGCACGGGTGGCGGCCACCCTCGCGGTGAAGGATACGCCGCGCATCATCCCCATGTGCCACCCCATACCTCTCGGGGGCATCACGATCGACTTTGCAGAGGGCGACGGCTACATCGAGGCGACCGCCCGCGTGAAGTCCTACGGAAGAACGGGCGTCGAGATGGAGGCCCTCACCGGTGTCTCGGTCGCTCTCCTCACCGTCTGGGATATGGTCAAATCGGCGGAAAAAGACGAGAACGGGCAGTACCCCGTCACCCGGATCGATGCCATCCGCGTCGTGGAGAAGCGCAAGGGGTTGTAGGCGCGGGAGCCGGCAGAAGAGAATTCTTTATTAGCGCTCCCGTCAACCTGTTAGGAACCACGGGATACGTCCCGGAAAGGAATGTGGCGGAAACGCTGAACCTGAGGTGATCTGAGAATGGCAAAATCGATGTATGCCTACGTTCGCGAGGCATGGAAACGGCCGGACAGGTCGGAAGTAAAGAGTCTCCTCTGGGAGCGCCTCCAGCAGTGGCGCCGCGAGGGGAGCATCGTGCGCGTGGAGCGCCCAACCCGTATCGACCGGGCCCGATCGCTCGGATACAAGGCCAAACAGGGTATCATCGTCGTGCGGGTCAAGGTCCGCCGCGGCGGCCGGAGGAAACCCCGGTACATCCGCGGGCGCAGGACAGCACGCATGGGCATGCGCCGGATGACCCCGGCAAAGAGCCTGCAGCGTATGGCCGAGGAACGCGCATCCCGCAAGTTCCCGAACATGGAGGCCCTGAACTCCTACTGGGTCGGGGAAGACGGACGGTCCAAATGGTTCGAGGTCATCCTCGTCGACGGTCACCACCCATCGATCCGGAGCGACCGCAACCTTGCGTGGCTGGCCGACCCGACTCACCGGGGCCGGGCGGAGCGCGGCAAGACCTCCGCCGGCATGAAGGGCCGCGGCATGCGGACGCGCGGGCGCGGGACCGAGAAGACCCGCCCGAGCATCCGCTCCCACGCGAACCGCGGTAAATAAATAACCCTCTTTTTACATACGGCCTCTCGACGATGAAGATCACAGATGCGAGCGTACGTCCCTATCCCGCCGGCGACTCGACGCTTGCGCGGATGGCGGTCGAGGCAGCGGAACTCGGATTTGACAGCGTCGTCGCCATCGGCGAGGGTGCTCCCCCGGTCGGGGGGGCGGCGGTTCTCCGCGGTGCCGTGATCAGCGGCGCATCCCCAAAAGAGGTCATCAAGCAGGTGCGCGAGCCTGCCGCCCAGCACGCCGACGTGGTCTTTGTCAATGCAGGAGATATCGCCTTCAACCGTGCCGTCGTCTCGATCAAAGAGGTGCAGGTTCTCAGGAACATCCACGCCGCCCGGAAGAACGCCTTCGACCATGTCGCCGCACGGTCGGCGGCACAGCGCGGTCTTGCTGTGGATATATCGCTGGCCCCCCTCATCCAGTACCGGGGGACGAAGCGCCAGAGGGCGCTGCAGCAGTACGAGGATATCCTCCTGCTGCACCGGCGCTACGGCTTTTTGCTGACGATATCCTCAGGCGCATGCTCGATCCTCGAACAGCGGTCGGTTCGCGAGATCCGGGGCCTCTGCGCGCTCTTCGGCATGACCGGAGCGGAAGTGAACGAGGCTCTCGCATCCGTCGGCCGCATCGTCGAACCCGATCAGCCCGTGCGGGTGGTAGGATGAGACCAAGACCGCCGGCGATGCGGACAAAGCGGCGCTACATCCTGGCGCGGATCCTCCCCTATGGGGCGACCCCGGACCAGAAGGATGTCTACCTCTCGGTCGTCGAGGCCGCGACATCGCTCTTTGGCGATGCAGCCGTCGGCCTCGCACAGCCGGCGGTGGTCTTCTGCGACGGAGGATACGTCGTTATCCGGTGCCGGAGGGGAACGGAGAAGGATATCGCCACCGCCCTTGCGACGGTCACCGCGATCGGCGTTTGCCGGGCGGCCCTCCGGGCGGTCGCGGTCTCCGGGACCATTCACGCCCTCAAGCGCCGGGTGAGACCGATCCGCCCTCTTTCCGGGGACGGGGAGATGACGATTGAAGGGAGATGTTTTACCATGTACCGCTATCCACGTCAAAAGGTTGATTTGGTTGAAAAAAGTATTAAGCATCAGAAACTATTGTTTTTCACCGAACCCGATTTGGAGGAACGATAATGCAACCACA
>Ga0209719_1004359_pt1 | contig 11639 bp, 21 predicted proteins | sample AD_JPNAS2_MetaG_FD_184421 | JGI IMG/M metagenome (GOLD analysis project Ga0209719, IMG submission 184421) | Active sludge microbial communities of municipal wastewater-treating anaerobic digesters from Japan - AD_JPNAS2_MetaG (SPAdes) (version 2) | ecosystem: Engineered > Bioreactor > Anaerobic...
TCCCGGTCAAATCGCTCCTTTGCCGCGTTAAAATATATTTCATCTTTCTCAATTAAAATAGCATTCCTTTTTGTGTTAAACGCCGCTATTCCTGTTGTGCCTGAACCCGCACAATTATCAAGCACCGTGTCACCTTTGTTGGTATAGGTGCGGATGAGATATTCAAATAGGGCAACGGGTTTTTGGGTTGGGTGGAGGTTGCCGTTGTTCCCGTTGTTAAATCTTAATACACTCGTTGGATACCTTGTGCCATTGTTGTTGATGGCCAGCTTCATCCTTCCCTTCGCCCCCTGTAATTGTAAGCTCCCAGGCCTTGCTTTGTCGGTGTAGGGCGTCCCGGCTTCCATCTGCGGGTTGTATGTCGGTTGCCGCTTATAGAATACCAGGACATTTTCGTGTTTTTTAAGGATTTGCTTTTTCGCCATAAAGGGGTTTGAAAACATCGACTTTTCCCAAATCACCTCGTGACGGAACATTTTTCTATTGCTGTTAATAACGTCCGTAGTAAACGGCTGGCTTGCCGTCAACACTATCGCCCCATTGTCCTTAATCAGCCGCTTGTACTGAGTCCAAAGAGGTTCAAACGGGATAACAGTGTCCCATTTGCAGGCGGTAGTCCCATAGGGCAAATCGCAAAGAATCATGTCAATGCTGTGGTCTTGCAACTTTGGCATTTCTTCTAAGCAATCACCGTGTATGAATTTTATATCAACCATATTACCTCAACAAACCCGCATAACAAATCCATGCAGCCGACAAGCGGCTGATGTCGGTCGTTATCTGCAAAGACCTTCAAGCCCTGTGCTTGCCGCTTTCTGGTAGCCACTGTCATTGTTTTCTATTTCTCCATCCACAATATCGCTAAAATGTGCTTGCAGATTGTAAATCTTGTAAGCCGGAAACGTGAATTGTCGTACCGGATTACCTTCTTTAAAAATCTCAACAAAAGCATCTCCCGAATTTGGTTCTTTTAGATAACTGACACGCATTGTATAACCTCTATCCGGTATATTTGGCCCCTCAAATGCAACCTTATCAATTTCCATTTTATTTTCTCCTTTATAATTTAGATAACCAGCCAATACACCCGATCGCTACGCTCCGGCTGATTTTTTCGTTTTATTTCCCACTGCTCGCCAAGTGCTTCCTCATCATTATAGCGGCTTTTTTAATCCTTCTTGACACGGTAGCCTGTTTAATCTTTAGCTCCTTTGCCACTTCCTCTTGGCTCAAATCAGCATAACAATACAGCAAAACTACTGAAGCTAAGTATGGCGGTAAAATCAGTAAAATAGCCTGTAAATCTTCTCGTTCCTTATCCGGTAATTGGTTTAGAATTTCCTGTGGAGTAAGCAGTTCTTTCACTTGTTTGCGTTTTACTGATGCCATTTGATAATCCTTATATAGTTTGCATTTTAGACATTCGTTGCTACCCTGTTTATTGTTGTAAAATTCACATTCTGGGTCAAAAGGGCAATTCATTTATACACTATACTTCTAACTTTTCCTGTTCAAGTTTTAATTCTGCCAATGTATCAACTAAAATTTCCTTAAATCTTCCACGTATAAGTCGTGATACACCTTCGTTCAACGTAATATTAACTGTTTGTTGGTTCGGTGTTATCTATTAATCTCTGTAACCTAAGGTATTCATCTGTTTTTTCCACAATTTTTCTTACTTTCATGTCTTTCCCCTTTCTAGTTTAAATTAATTACCTTACCACCACCAAAACGTATAATATCCACGCAAGAGCCATGCTCTCAACTATTACAAACCACGCCAACATATTAATAAGCCTTGCCATAAAAACCCTTGTGTATATTTTGTGAACCTTTTTTCTTTTCTTTATTCTACCTTCCGGCGCAGTGAATAAATACATAATGTAATACCATCCCACAAAGAAAATCAGTATGTAAAGCACTAAGAGCATACAACCTCACAGTTCAACTTATCTGTGAAATATCCTACCATTTTCTGCCTAGAAACGCAATACTTTTTTGCAAGTGCCGCAATACATTTTTGCTTTCCGGCTTCGGGGCTTGGGGCTTCCGTAGTCAGCGTTGTTAGCTCTCTTTGGTAATTAAATGTGTATGTGTAATTCATAATTATTCTGTCCTTTTCCACGTATAAACACCATAAAAACACATAACAAAATAGAACGCGAAAAGTGCGGCTTGTGCGTAAACGCCCTTGTATATATCAATAATTACCCATGATGAATTTGCAATCATCCAAAAATAAAACCCACTGACCTTTTTTTGAGCATTTAGGATTACCCCAACAATACTAAGCCCCGTTACTATCCAAGTGATTAATTCAAACATTGACTATTTCCTCCTGACGTAGATTTGGAATTTCTGTGATACTTGCGAATATTAATAAGTCTTTTTCCTTAGCTCTTTTTAATTCCATGTCTGCACCAAAACTAGGTGCTAGATACAGAAACGCATTTGCCCACAAATCTAAAAAAGTATTATCATAATCATAATACCAAACACCACGGTCAACCTTACATGAGTAATGAATATGTAAATAATGAGTAAGATGCGGAACAAAGGCGTAATGACCTATGTCGTGGATATAATTTGCCGCCTCAATTACCCTATCTACGTTTTGTTGTGCTATTCTTGCGGCATCGTGAACGTCACTACCTCTAGGCATATAGGGGGCTGCAATATAAATTCTTAGCCTTTCCGCTTCTTTACTCATACCCATAACTACTCCTTACCACTCTTTTGAAAATTTAACAGACACGCTTGATAGATTAGAAAACTGCTGATACCTTTCATTAAACACGGCTTTAATCATTCCAACTGCTCCGTGCCTATTCTTCGCTACGTTAATTTCCGCAATTCCTTTGTCGGGGTTATCTTCGTTCTTGTTATAAACTTCATCTCTATACACAAACATAATCACGTCTGCGTCTTGTTCAATAGCTCCGGTTTCCCGAAGGTCGCTCATCATTGGTCTTTTGTCGGGGCGTTCTTCAACCTTGCGATTTAATTGAGAAAGTGCCAATACAGCTATATTCATTTCCTTAGAAATCCCTTTTAGTGTCGCTGAAATTTCCCCGACTTCCAAATCCCTGCGCTCGCCTTTTTTGACTGATTTCACAAGCTGTAAATAATCCACCATGAGTAATTTTATTCCGTAATCTTTGACTGCTCGTCTGACCTTGCGCCGTAATTCATCGGTGGTCATAAAAGCAGAATCATCATAGTATAGAGGAACATCGGCTATTGACTGCGCCGCCGAAACTAATTTAGACCAATCGCTTTGAGCAATAAACCCTTTTCTGATTTGCCTGTTCTCGACTCTAATCCTAGAAGCAAACTGCCTCATCATTAAATCTACATTTTGCATTTCAAGCGAAAGTATTAGACTTGGGTTTCCGTCTAATGCCGCCGAGTCAGCGATATTCATAGCAAGGCAGGACTTACCCATGCCCGGACGACCAGCAATAATTGTTAAACATTTGGGAACAATCCCACCCGAAACTTCGTCTAAATCGGTTAGCCCTGTTGAGATGCCAATTAGCCCTGTCCCTTTGCTTCGTAATTCAATCAACGCCATTGTTTCCCTGCATACTTCCGCAGAAGTCTTGATAGTTTCTCCGGTGGAAAGAGGGTTGATTAAAAGCGTAGATTTTTGCGCTTGGTCAATTATTTCCGTGACTGGTTGGTTGATGTCATAAGCCGCATTGGTTATCTCATAAGCTGTATTAAGCAACTGTCGCCTTAATGAAAACTCTTTAACTATTTTAGCATAGTGTTCGGCGTTCACGGCAGACGGGACATTATCGGTAAGCTCCGCAATATAACTTGCGCCACCGATATTATTGAAAGCGTCCTTATCAAGAAACTGCCCAAAGGTAATTATATCAATCGGCGTTGTCTTGTAGTTCTTAATTATTAGTTCGTAAATCTTTTTGTGCGCCGTGGTATAGAAATCTTCTGGGGAAAGGATTTCAGATACAGAATCAATAATCTGATTATCAAGCAACATTGAGCCGAGGACTGCTCTTTCGGTTTCTATGTTATATGGCGGTGTTCGTTCAAGCATAAACCCTCAAGTGATAAGTATTTTTATTGTGTAATCTAGCATTTTATATACTGATATTAAATTCACCCACAAAAAGCCCTACGGGTATATTATATGTTGGGCTACGCTATAACCCGAAACACCAAGCCAACGTTTTCAGAATAATAAGAATATTTTTCCGGTGTCCAGCGTCGCAGCGTTGTAAATAGGTTAAGGTCAGTAGTGTAGTCCTCATGCTCTTTTAAAAATATCAGCATTAAATATTTTCCACGCTTCGGAAGCTCGTAAGTTCCGTTGTCGGTATCGTAATCAAGAAAATTTTTAGATAAGTCTTCCAGATTTACCGGAATAACTTGTAGAAGAACAGCCGTTTCAATAACATCATTATGGCTGTTTAAAATCTTTTGGTATTTATGCGAAAACTTTATTTGTGGCATGTTACCTCACTTTCTTTATCAAAGGCGCCCAACAAGGCGCTAGAGCCAAAAAGCGGCTCAGCTTTTCGTTATGTGTGAATATTAAAACACCTTACTATTTCCGGTGTCCATCTAGCCGGTTTATGGTCTGGAAGAGGGAAAGAATCAATGCACTCAATCCGTAAAATCACATCCCTCAATGTTTTCTTTGCCCACTTCTTTGCCGTAAAATCATTAGGCCAGAACCTTACTGGCGGTAAAATCCCTCCTGTAATTTTATATCGTTCAAGTTTTTTTGTGGTTGTCACGTGATAGCCAATCATATAATCTCCAAAAATATTAAAAATCACTTAACAAGTCCATGCAGCCGGAGCGCAGCGATCGGCTGAGTTTTTCGTTATGGACAATACACACACCCATCTTTGGTTAAGTCACCCTTCACCACAATTCGCTTTCCGCACTTAGGGCAATTAACAGGCTCAAAATAGTTTTGTTTGGGTGCACTCGGCGGCGCATATTTCTTGCCGTTAGCTTCCCACGTTCTTATTACAGCTTTCCAGTCTTTTATCTTTTGGCCGCCTTTTAACTTCCAACCCCTTGCTTCTTGGTAATCAATAAAATATTGTGGTTTGATATTATTTTTTCTCTCTTGGCAATAAAGAGTGATTTCTTCTAAAGAAGGTTTTTTGAATTTTTTTACTATACTATTATTTAGTTTAGTATAGTTTAGTTTAGTTTGTGTATTATCGTCAGAAGTTATTATGTTTTGCTCGTAAGTTATACCATTTTGTTGGTAAGAAACTAAAATATCGTCTATTTTGATTATAGGATTTTTCCTATTTTTGTAGGCATGGGCGATACTGTCCAGAAAATCTTGTGAGGCAATAACCATGTTATTTTTCCATAATTCCTTGTGAATTTTTCCTGTTGTTGCCATCATATTAAGCATATCTAACCCAGATTCTTCGTCACAATGAGTTTTTGTAAAGAAAAAAAGCCTATCAGCTTCGTCTTTAATGCAAAAATGGTGGTCTGGTGTTGTGCACAGAAAACGCATTACGTTACAGAAAAATCCAGTTCCCTTACTTTGGTATTTACCCTCTAAAACAAACAACGTCTTTCCGTCTTTGACGTAAAAAGGGAAATAATCAACATCGTGTCGTTCTGGTCTAGCCATATATCAATCCTTTATCACCCCTTTATTGTATTAATAATTTTTTTTAATTCGTTATACATTTGACGAAGATAATCATCTCTTGTAATTCCACGATCAACAAACCACTGCTTGCTTTGGGTTTCTCTTTCATGTAGATATTCAAGCCAGTTATTTTTAGCAAGCCAAGCAACGATTTTTTGTTCGCCGGCTTTTGTGTGTAAGTATCTATGACACTTGGCGCAAGAAGGAAACCCGTTCTGCCAAGCGTGTCTAGTGAGTAAATTATTTCTTTTGATATAGTGATGAGTTTCTAGTGTGGTTTGTAGCCCAGACGTGCCGCACACAAAACATCTATTGCGGTGGATTATTCTACACGCCTTTCGCCACATGGATTGTAGGTTACTATCTGATAACCCTTTTTTCATTCTTTATTTGCTTTCCGACTATCACACCGCTTCGTGTTAAATTTCAAATCAGCGCATAGTTCGTGTTTATATACACAACTTCTTCGATAATGCAAGCATTGTTTTTGTTCTTCAATGTTTTCGGCGGTGCAGATACCGTTGACGTTCATGTTTTTCATAGGTTCACCAAAAATGAACAATGCGTCCTTGTGTGATTTTAAGGAACACTCGGCATATGCTCGGAGACTCCATGAGACTCCACTGTTTCCACCAACAGTTTTCGACCCAAGCTCTTCCACCATCATAGTGGTTTGCTGTTGGCGATGTTCTCCCTTACAAGGTAGGGTAGCTGATTAGGCTTCTTTTGCTTTCACGCATTGTTTGTCTTGTCTTATACACCACTAATTAGTAAAAGTCAAGAAAAAAGATTTGGGGTAAATAAAAAAGTTCTTGACAGGCGCATGCCGTTTATGTATAATGCTTCCAAAATAAGAGAGGTAATTATGAAAAGCATAAGCCGAGAAGATTATGGATATTATGAAGCACCGCCGGATTATGAAGAAATGGCTGAAGAACGTGAGCGCAGAGAAGCCCACGATGAGGACGAAGCAGACGAAAAAAGATTAAGGGAAGGAGAAAAATAAATGCACTTTCAGATAGACGAAAAAAGATTTATAGAAAAGACGGAAAGCCCAAAGGGTTTTGTTTCGCTTGTTGAGTGTTGGAAAGACAAAGACGGTAACTACAAACCTAATTGGGTAACAAAAAAGATTTACGGACAAGACAAGGTTGTTCCTGCTTCAATCGGTCTGGGAAGCGATAAGACTACAATCGCCGCCTTTGGCAAGTGGTTGGCGGGAGAGGTAGAGCAGAAAAAAGACGACATTCCTTTTTAGGAGGACATTATGAAATTTAAAATCTTTCAAGACCCAAATGGTATTTTTATGGCGTTTGACGATAACGGGAAATATATAGCGTCTGCGCTGAAAGAACAAGACATGCCTCAAGCTATTCGTGCTAGACTAAGAGGCAATCTTTTTATTTCCGAAATCGAAGTAGACGCAGAGGAGAATAAAAATGGCTGAAAAAACAGAAGTATTAGTCCGAGAGTCAACGCCGCTAACCCTGTTAAACATTGCGATTGAGAAGGGTGCGGACATTGAGAAGCTAGAAAAATTAATGAACCTTCATATTCTTTGGGAAAAAGAACAGGCAAAAAAGGCATATTGGGAAGCCATGACCGCTTTTAAGGCAAATCCACCGGAAATTGACAAAGATAAGAACGTGAAGTATAAAACAGATAAGGGCATAACAGAGTATAATCATGCCTCACTTGGAAACGTAACCGAAAAAATTAACACGGAATTAAGCAAACATGGCCTGTCGGCAAGTTGGATAACCAAACAGGAAGCCGATAAAGTATCGGTAACATGCCGGATTGCTCATGTTAACGGACATTTTGAGGAAACAAGTTTAACCGCTTCGCCTGATAACTCAGGTGGTAAAAACAATATTCAGGCGTTGGGTTCAACAATAACATATCTTGAACGCTATACGATTCTTGCGCTTACAGGTCTTGCCACTTATGAGGATGACGATGGAAAGGGAAGCGAAGCCGTGTATATTGGCGATAAGCAGAAAAGCACAATCGTTGACATGATTAATGCGAAAGAAATTGACGAGGCCAAATTCCTTAAATACATGGTTGTTGAATCGGTGGACAAAATTTTGGCTGCTGATTACGAAAAAGCTATGGCGTCTTTACGAGCAGCAAAAGGGAGGAAATTATGAATTATATCGGCAGTAAATTATCATTGTTGGAATTCTTGGAAGAATCAATAAATAAAGTAGTTGATAAAAACTGCGATACTTTTTGCGATTTGTTTGCGGGAACTGGAATTGTTGGGAGGTATTTTAAAACAAAAGGTTATAAAATAATTGCTAACGATATTCAATATTACAGCTATGTTTTAAATAGACATTACATCGGAAATCATAAGGAATTAAATTTTGCAAAACTGGCAAAAGAAATTCCTAATTTAAAAAGCATTGATGTAAAAAATAGGAAAAATTTTGTCTGTAATTATTTATCAGATTTAAAAGGTGTAAAGGGTTTTATTTATAAAAATTATTGTCTTGGGGGATCAAAAAATCAGACAGAACCACGACAATATTTTTCCGATGAAAACGGAATGCGTTGTGACGCTATCCGTCAAAAAATTGAAAATTGGAAAAAGGAAAATTTAATTTCTGATGATGAATACTATTTTTTGATCACAAGTTTAGTTGAATCAATTGATAAATACGCAAATACGGCTTCCGTATATGGTGCTTTTCTGAAAAAACTAAAAAAGACGGCTCAAAATAATTTAATTTTGAAACCCGCTGAATTGATAATAAACGACCAAGACCACGAAGTTTTTAACGAGGATATAAATAAGGTAGCAGGAAAAATTGCGGGTGATATTTTATATTTAGATCCGCCATACAATCAAAGACAATATGCGACAAATTATCATATGCTTGAAACTATCGCAAAATATGATAATCCCAAAATTCACGGAAAAACTGGCTTGCGAGAATATCAAAATCAAAAATCGCTTTATTGTTCAAGAACACAGGTAAAAAAAGCGTTTAAGGACTTGATTTTGAAAGCAAAAGCGAAATATATCTTTTTAAGCTACAACAACGAGGGTTTAATGACTTTAGACGATATTCAAGAAATAATGAGTCTGCGGGGAAAATATGGGAATTTTACGAAAGAATATAACAGGTTCAAAGCCGATAAATCAGAGAATAGAAATTTTACAACGAATAAAACAGTTGAGTATTTACATTATGTAGTTTGCAATTAAATTTATGAATACTTTTAAACAATCTGCAATTGAAATATTAAGAAAGGCAAAAACACCTTTGCATTATAACGAGATAACAAAGCAAGCGTTGGAATCTGGAATATTGGAAACCGAAGGGGCAAACCCAGAAAGAACAATGAATGCAGTTATTACTGTTGATATAAATACAAAAGCAGAGGGTTCTGATTTTGTTAGGGCTGAAAGAGGTGTTTTTGCTCTTAATCAAAATAAAAAAGAAATAAAACAGACCCCAAAAATAATTGAGGCAGAAAAAGAAGAAGAAGAAAAACTAGCGGCGCAAAGGGCAGAGCAGGAAAAAGAAGCGCAACGTCTTGCCATGTTAGCTGAAGCGCAACGGATAAAAGAGGAAAAGATTAAAGCTGAACAGGATGCAATTATTAAAGAAAAAGAGCGTATCCAACATGAAAAAGACATAGAGCTTGCTAAAAAAGAAGCGGCAGAAAGGGCAACAAAAGAAGCGGCAGAAAGGGCGCGTATCGAAGCTGAAGAAAAACTAAAACAAGAAGCCGCGCAAGTAGCCGAGGAACAACGGCAAGAAGCACTGAAGCCCGATAAAGAAAAGGCAAAACAATACTTTAAGTCGATAAACCAGCACATGCTAAAGAGCTGCCCCGCAATAAAAGACAAGGCCGTTATTAAAATAATTTGCGATTTAGAAGCAGTAATTGAGAAAACGGTTGACGAGTCAATAGCTAAATTGGAGAAAATTTAATGCCTATCATTATTGACACATTTGAACAATACTCAACGGAATGGTATGCTGCCTGTGCTGGTAATGTTGGCGCAAGCAGTATTGACAAAATCATAACCACCACCGGCGCAAGGTCAAAACAGCGTGAGGATTTTCTTTTGCAACTTGCCGGTGAAAAGATAACCGGAAAGCAAGAGGAAACATTCCAGAGCTTAGCAATGCAGAAAGGAAAAGAGCGAGAGGCTGGGGCAAGGGCTTTATTTGAAATGCTTTATAACATAGAAGTCAAGCAATGTGCCCTTGTCTATAAAGATGAGTGGAAATTATGTCATTGCTCACCGGATGGATTAATCGGCGAGAAAAAGGGTATTGAAATAAAAAACCCCACGATGAAAACTCATATTAAGTATCTTTTACAAAACACGCTTCCAACGGAATATCTTTTGCAAACACAGATGAGCCTTTATGTAACGGAGCGAGAATCATGGTATTTTATGTCAGCCTTTGAAGGATTACCACCGTTGATAATTGAAGTTCAGCGTAACGAAAAGCTGATTGAAATAATTGGCAAAGAAATTAATGAATTCAACCAAGAGCTATTATTGCTTGTTGAAAAAATTAAGGCAAGGCAATGAAAAGCATTAAAGTAACGTCTATAAGAGAAGGTCAGCCCATATTCGATAAACCGCTTCAGGATTTGTTAAAGGAGTGCGTTGTTGGTGGGGCGTTACAAGTTTTATCGCCTAAAGAGTTTATTACCCATCAGCAGATAAAATGGTGGAAGGGCGTTTTGCTTCCGGCTCTCTCAAAGAACACAGGCGACTCGATAGAGTGTTGGGAAACAAGATTAAAGCTATCAGTTATGCCGGACGAATTTAAACCAGAAACAGTTTTGGTCGGAAACACAGAATATACCAGAATACCGTCTATAACAAAACTCGGTATAAAAAAAATGAACGAATTAATTGAGGGAAGCGTAGAAAAATGTTGGGATTGGGGTTTGTCTTGGGTTACGCTTCCCGATAGCGAATTAAGGAGTTGATATGACATTAGCACAGCCAAAAAGAAAAATACCGATAGCAATACCTGTTAAGAAACTGAAGAAGAAAAGGGATTACAGGATACTTTTTTGGGTTAGTTTGCTTATAAATGTGGCGTTAGCGGCACTGCTTTTGTGTAAGGCATAACGCACGAATCAGCCGGAAGCTGGGCAACGCCCAGCGGATCGGCTGTATGAGATTGTTATGCTTTTTTATTAAAAAATTATGATTGAACTACTAAACATAGACTGTATGGAATACATGGCGACACTGCCGGATAAGGCGTTTGATCTGGCTGTGGTTGACCCGCCATACAATATAGGTGGCGATGCTATTCATGCGGGAAGGCTTAAAAAAGGTTCAGGAAAATTAAAAAACAGAGCAATCCAATTATTAGACAGTAAGTTTGATGAAATCCCTTTAAACGACAAATATTTTAATGAACTGTTTAGAGTTTCAAAAAATCAAGTTATTTGGGGAATGAATTATTTTGAATTGCCACGGACAAGGGGTGTTATTTGTTGGGATAAAGTGCAGCCGTGGGAGAATTTTTCTCAAGTAGAATTAGCATGGACTTCCTTTGATTATCCAGCAAAACTTTTTAAGTTTGACAATAGAACTGGCAATAAAATTCACCCCACCCAAAAGCCCGTTGCCCTTTACGACTGGATTTTAAGGAACTACGCCAAGCCCGGACAGCGCATTTTAGACACGCACTTAGGTTCAGGCAGCAGCGCAATAGCGGCACACTATTTCGGCTGTGACTTTGTGGGCTGTGAAATTGATGTGGATTACTTTAACACGGCAAAGGAGCGATTTGACCGGGAGACGCGGCAAGTTGCTATGTTTTGATTGCATAACAGAGTAATAGACGGAAAATAAAGTAAGAAGCTGAATTAAAATGCTACGTTAGGGCAGTAATAATTTTAGGGGGCTAAGGACATTGAATAAGAAGTGTATTTATTATGATACTTGCTGGGAATCGCGCACAGAATGTTTATACGGAAAAGAGTG
>Ga0209719_1004365_pt1 | contig 11636 bp, 6 predicted proteins | sample AD_JPNAS2_MetaG_FD_184421 | JGI IMG/M metagenome (GOLD analysis project Ga0209719, IMG submission 184421) | Active sludge microbial communities of municipal wastewater-treating anaerobic digesters from Japan - AD_JPNAS2_MetaG (SPAdes) (version 2) | ecosystem: Engineered > Bioreactor > Anaerobic >...
CGAAGATAAGCGAAGAACCTTACCAAGGCTTGACTTCCTGCGAAGGTTTCCGAAAGGAAATTGTGCCTTTTAGGAGCGCAGTGACAGGTGCTGCATGGCCGTCGTCAGCTCGTGTCGTGAGATGTATGGTTAAGTCCATTAACGAGCGCAACCCTTATGATTAGTTGGATTTTTCTAATCAGACTGCCCTGGCAACAGGGAGGAAGGAGGGGATGATGTCAGGTCAGTATTGCCCTTACGTCTTGGGCGACAAACACGCTACAATGGCCGGTACAAAGGGCAGCCAACTCGCGAGAGGGAGCAAACCCCATCAAAGCTGGTCTTAGTTCGGATTGCAGGCTGAAACTCGCCTGCATGAAGTCGGAATCGCTAGTAACGGTGGGTCAGCTATACTACCGTGAATACGTTCCCGGGTCTTGTACACACCGCCCGTCAAACCATGAAAGTGACCAACACCCAAAGTCTGAGCTTTGACTCAGCCTAAGGTGGGGGGCATGATTGGGGTTAAGTCGTAACAAGGTATCCGTACCGGAAGGTGCGGATGGATTACCTCCTTTCTAGGGAGTAATAATCCGACAGCAGTCGGATGGTCGGTCTGGCGATAAATCGGAACTATTTTTCGCTTTAACCAAATTGGCAGACAGTTCCATTGTTGGCGCTCACTACCTGATTTTTAACAAAGACAAGTCTTATAAGCCTAGTCAGCCGAAATAAGCTGGTGCTTATCGTGTGTTTGGTGTGGTTTGGCTATTTGGCAACACATGCATGTCGCGGTATAATTTTCGGTGAGTTAACTAAACTGTATCCGCAACAAGTGATAGTTTTGTTTAATTAATTTGCACAAAAACAATTATGTAGTGTATAACACTTTGACTGTAAGGGGTTATAGCTCAGTTGGTTAGAGCGCGTCACTGATAATGACGAGGCCTCTGGTTCAAATCCAGATAACCCCACCATTCAGAAAATATTGAGACATACGCGCTTAACAAAAACATTAAAGTATATAAAACACATAAAGCTCGTAACAGTAGTTTACGCGATACATTTAAACAAAAATCATAAAAAACCAGCAGGACTGGTTATAACGAGGGGATATAGCTCAGTTGGCTAGAGCGCCTGCTTTGCAAGCAGGAGGTCCGGGGTTCGAGTCCCCGTATCTCCACCAATCGCAACTTTCGCCGTTTTGGGGAAGGATTGTCTCGCGGCTTCGCCGCTCGGCATTCGGGCTTTGCGCCTTGCGCAAAGCCATAAAATCCCACGGCGGGCAAAAAGAAAAGGAAATGGATTTGTCCAAAAATTTGGGGTTCGTTCCGACTTTTTGAACAAACCGCTTCATTTCCTCGTAGTTTTCGGAAGAAGCCAAATTTTTGGCTTTTTTCGTATCTAAAATCCACGCCCGCAAGGGTTGGAGCCAATTCTTTCCAGTTTGTCCAAAATCCTCCAAATCGTTCGCAAGAGAAACTTTTTGCTTTAACAATTCCTCTTTTTTCGGCAGATAATTTTCTTTTGGTATGTCGCCGTCAATGTAAGCGGAAACCAATTTGTCTAGTTTCTCTTGCGTTTCAAAAATTTTATTTTTCAGATTTTGGACAAACTTTTGCGACGAGTGATTATTTTCTTTTTCCCATTCATCAACTTGTTTCAACATTTTAGAAGTCCACTCGTCGCAAATGGCAACGCTTTGAAGCCGTGCCTTTATTTGCGCGGCAAGGTCTTTTTCTTGAATATATTTTTGCGAGCAAACACCTTTCTTTTTTGTGCAACGATAATAGCGATATATTCCGCCGCACTTGCCGCGCGAAAATTGCGCCGTGATCGCCGAGCCGCACTCTCCGCAAGTCATTAGTCCGGTAAATGGAAAATCGTGGCGCTGTCTGCTTTTTCGCGGTTTTGCTTTACGGCGCAATACTTCCTGCACGGCTTCAAAAAGCGTTGCTGAAAGAATTGGCTCAAAGCGTCCTTCGTGATATTCGCCCTTGTGTTTTACTAAACCGAGATACGCCCGATTGGTGAGCATTCGCGAAATGGACGCTTTGGCAAGTGGCGTTCGGTTTTTTGTTTCCAAACCAAGTTCAGCTAAAAACTCCGCTAAACTTCCTAGAGTATGTTTTCCAGTGGCGAATTCTTCAAAAGCGCGAACGATAACTTTTGAAAGTGTTGGGTGTGGTTCAATCGTTCTTGTTTTTGTATTGTTCACATAACCAAACGGCGCTTTTGTCAGCCATTCGCCACGGCGGAGTTTTTGGCGAATACCGCGATTGATGTTTTCAACCAAGTTATCAGAATAGTATTTTGATTGGCCGAACGCCACTTGTAACATAAACAACCCTTGCGGCGTGGGCTCAAACCAAAATGTCGGAAAGCGCAAAGAAACTATTTTTTGCGTGTCCACGAGATAAATAATTTTTCCACCATCAACAGAATTACGCGCGAGGCGGTCGGGGTGCCATGATAAAATTCCAACGCCGTCAGATTTTTCTATCTCGTTTATCATTTCTGCAAATTTTTCTCGTCCGGGTTTCTTTGCGCTTTTCGCTTCGGTAAATTCTGCAAGAATTTCCAAATTTTCTCTACGCGCGTATTCTCGTAGCTCAAAAAGTTGAGCTTCAATACTCATAATTTGGTGGTCATCATCTTCCGTTGATTTCCGAGCGTAGAGAAAATATTTTGGTTTGAGCATAATTTTATAAATTATTATTTTAGATACGAAAACGACAAATCCATTTCCTTTTCTTTTTGCCCGCCGTGGGATTTTATGGCTTTGCGCAAGGCGCAAAGCCCGAATGCCGAGCGGCGAAGCCGCGAGACAATCCTTCCCCAAAACGGCGAAAGTTGCGATTGGTGGGATATTCTAAACTTTGCGCGAAATTTCTTTGAGCGAAACTGACGCTTCGCCCCGCCGCCGCTCGCTTCGCTCGCTGTTCCGCAAAAAAGTTTTCTTCGCAATTTTTTATTTTGCGCGCGCTCGATTTTTTCTTTTAAAAGGAAAAGAAAACTTTTTTGCGGGACTCTGCTCTGAACGAGCAGGGCGGCGGGGCTTCGCTTCGGCTCGGGCGAGGCGGAATTCCCCCCACACCCCCCTTCCGCCTCGCCCTCGCTTGGGCTGGCCTTTTTTTCGGCGGAATTTGCGAGCGTGCCAATATCATTGGCGCGCCGCCTTCAAAATTTTAAAATGGAATGTCCTCAACTCTAACTTCTTCTGTATCTTGCCCTGTATTTTCTGCTCCGTCAATGTTTAAAATTCTTTTTGCTCTCAATAGAACATGGTCATAAGTCATGATCGTCAAATTATGATAACTTGAATTTAATATCCGGTATGCCTCTTTTTGTTCATTGTTCCAGTCGTTTGATCTTCCAAAAATTAAAATACAGCGAGGTTTTATAGTTTTAACATTTCCAACCCTTTCTAAAAACTTAACGCTATTTGCTTCGCGTTCAACCTCATAAATATACTTTGTCGCCTGCGTAATAGCTTTTGTTAAATCTGATGACGGTACATAATTTCCATGATCTTGCGTATCCGCCCAAAAACGCAAACTTCCCTCTGGCCGTTTAATTTCAATAATATCAAGAAAACCGTCGTAGGCCTGCATTAAATAATCTGTGATGTTTGCGGTATCAACTTCTCGCTCGTCCAAAATTCTCACAAACTCGCTTCCAAGCACCCAATCATTTTGTTTTAGCCACTCTTGCCATTTTTGCTCGACTAAATTTTGTCCGAGCATAGTTTCGAACTCATTGACGGCGTTTATTCTCGCTTGATTTTGCAAACCTGCAATCAAATCATTTGGCAAAATATTATTTTTTGCAATGAAATCTAAAACTTTTTGCTTATCGGGATTATCAAAAATTGCTTTCAAATGTTCAATGCTTTTTTGGTCAAATTTTTCGTTAAGCGGGATATACTTTTTAACTCCTTTTTTAAATGGCTCGTAGTTATCCGATAAAAACTCAAGCAATTTTTGAAATTCCTCATTGTCCAAAGTTAACTCACTTTTTGGATTGGCGTTTTCTAGCGTTTCTGGCGCAAAACCGTTTTTATTATAGCGTCCGATTTTCAAACAAATATCCTCTTGTGGATTTTTATGCGGAATTTTCCAAAAAGCGGCGCGAGTAACGGTTTTCGCTTTTTCTTTAAGCAAACCAAAAAGATATTCTATGCCATTTTCAGTTTTTCTAATCGTAGCCATAATTTAATCCAAATCCAAAAATTTCCAATCCTTCAAATCATTTGGATTGTATTCGTATTTTTTGCTGTCGTTATATCGCCATTGTTTATCGGCGGGTATAACAATTCCGCCAAAAAGTTTTTTCTTTTTCTGTTCTTTAATATATTTTGCCAATCCCTCGGCTCGTTCTTTCGCGCTCTCGGCCGTTTGGCCTTTTTTGGTATCTAAAAGCCAAACATCGCCGTTTTTCAACTGCACAACAAAATCAACATAAAACGCCGACTTCTTGCCGTATTTATCAATATAAGGAACGGCAAAATAATTAACTTCGCCTTGTCCATTTTTAAACCACCATTCAACTTTTTTAGCGTTATCAAGGTAATTTATAAAATCTATTTCAACCTTGCTATCTTCTTCATACCCGCCAAATAAAGCCGTTTGATTATTGTCTATGTATCTTGAATAATACGGCGTCATTATTGATTTTTTACAATCTCTCGCTTTATATTTGCTGTTATAACTAATAACTTTTGGAACATTCCAAACCAAATTTTCAATTTCTCTTTCTTCGTCTTTGGCGGCGACAGTTCTTTTGTATTCCTCGCGAGCCATTGCCAAGGCCTCGCTTACTTTTCCGATATTATCCGGATTCAAAATAACTTTATAAAAAGCAGTGTCATCATTTTCAAAACCCATTACTCGCGTAAAAAATTTATTGAGCGCGCTTTTTATACGATCCATTGAATCAAACGGCGCAAATTCGCCCGTGCTGGCTTTGCAAAACAAATCATAATACATCTGTATTTCCATATCGGGCGAGTGATAATTCATTAAGGAATGTTCAATCGTTCTCGCTTTATCAATGTTAATTATTTTGCCGTCAACAATTATTTCGTTTGAAATTTCTGTTTTCTTTGTATTTAATTTCTTTTTCAAATCCAATTTTTCTGCAATATCCATAAAGATTTTTGAAAACTCGCCGGACAATCTTGTTTTTTCGCGCTGTCTTTTGAAATGAATTGACGGCAAATCTAAATCTTTGTAGATTTTGTCATTTCGTTTTGCTTCTTGAATAGTGAAGTATTCTTTAGCGATTTCGTCGCCGAGCTTAATTTCGCTTACGCCGATATTCGTAAAAACATAGGCCTTGTTAAGTTCGGGGTGATTTTCGTAATGATGAAATTCTGGCATACGCATAATACGCCCGACAGTTTGAAGTAAAAATACTTTGCTTTCTGTTTCTCTGAAAATCACTAAAATTTGAGCGCGCGGACAATCCCAGCCAAGCGCGATTGCTTGTTTAAAAATCAAAACTTCAACTTCATTTGTGCCCTTTTCAATATTTACCAAGTTTGGCGTTTTATTGTCCGCCAGCCAAATCGCCATTCGGTCATTGTCTTCAGTTATGTCATATTTCCTTTTAAGTATTTTTTCAACATCGGTCAAAACATCTTTATCTAAATCGTTAATGCCTTTTTGCAAATTCGGCAACTGAATAAGCACAAGTGGGTTTATGTCGCTTCCTTCGGCCTTGTAGGCCTCTAAAAGTTCTTTCCTCCTCTCAATCGCCGCTTCAATCACCATTTCCCGACTGCTTTTGCCGTCCACTTTAAATTTTTGAAATTCGGGGTTAATAGCGACTTCTTTTTTGATCATTCCCTCGGCAACAACTTTTTCAAAATGAACTTTAATATGGCCGTCTGGGTCGCGGAAAATAGGCGTGGCGGAAACTTCCAGCGTTATTTTGGCGGAAATATCCGCGCGCACTCTTGTTGCGTTCGGCCCTAAATTTGTATGGTGGCTTTCGTCAACAATCAAAATAATTTCTCGCCCTGCTTGTTTTGTATTTTCCACGATATTGGAAAGATTTTTACCCTTTTCGTTGTCGCGGATATAAATGCGGTCTTTGTTATAAATTTTTTCCCAGTTCAAAAATAAAATTTCATTCTTTCCGATAATGTTATTTTGTAAATCCTCAAAATATGAATATCGGAAAACATTTTCAAAATTCTTTTCCAGTGATTTTTTGCTTTGGTCATGCAAATCGCGAACGGAAATCCAAATGAAAGAAAATTGTTTGCCGTCCTCGCGGTCAAGTGGATTGACGAGCCGTTTCAAAAATTCGCCAACCATTATTGTTTTTCCGGAACCGGTCGGGGCTTCAAAAATACAAAGTTTGCTTCCGTCCAATTCCAAAAGCTCGTTGACTTTGTTTTTCAACTCCTCAACTTTTTCGTCTTGATATTGTTTTAATTGCAAATTCATTAACATAGCTATTTTTTGAAAATTTCCAAATAAATCCGTAGGATGACTGCTGGAATTGGCTTTAAAACATACTTGTTTTTAAGCCCCTTAAATTCTTTTTCGGGCGTGGCTTCAGTGTAGGAAAAACAATACACCACAAAATTGCCTTTGTGTTTTTCCGCTTCTTTTTTGAAATCCGCTATCGCGTCAAGTTCAAAAATCACGCCTAAAAACTTTTTGCCTTTTTGATAAATTCTATAATCCAGTCCGCCGTCAGCAACTAAATCAAAAATATCTTCTTTAATACAAATCATTTCTGCGGACTTATTCACTAAATCTCGTTTGTTTTTATCCGTTGAATCCGAACCGACAAAATCGGTTTTGAAGTATTTTAGGTTTCCGCCAAGACCGACTATTTTTTCACCTTTTGAATTTTTGTAACCGTTTATTACTTTTTCAACGCGCGGATAACAAACATCTGTACAAATATTGTTTTCGTTATTCGTACATAGAATAAATTTGCGGTTTCCTTTGTCATCTTTATTAAGTTCTAAAACTGCTTGTCCGGTCGTGCCAGAGCCAGCCATAAAATCTAAAACTAAACCGTTTTTATCAGAATTAAGCCTAATAAACCTTTTAATTAAATCTGTAGGTTTTGGTGTTTCAAAAATATTTTTACCCAATATTTTTTTCAGAGTTTCTTTTGCTAATTGAGTTGAACCAACCTCATTCGGCAAGAGAATAGAATTGCTAACTACACCTTGTTTAACTTCCGTTAAATATTTTTTAAGGCGAGGAACATTTTTACCATTTTTCCCAAACCATAAACGACCTTCTTCGTATGCTCGTAATAAACTTTCCTTACTTAATCGCGGAAAAGTTCCTGCGACCGGTTTCCACTTTACGCCATTTGAAAAAGTGATTTCGTAAATATTATTTACGCTCCCGCTTTTTGCTTGGAGTGCGACACTTGTCCAATCACCTCGTGGATCGTTGTCTGGGTTGCTGTATCTTGCATTAAGTTCTTCTGTTCTTGGAAGTAAGTTAAAAACAGTATTTTCAATATTCCTTGCATAACAAAGAACATATTCATGATTAACTGAAAAATATTTTGCGTCATTTTGGACAACATTTTTCTTATTCCATATTAAAGTAGCGATATAATTTTTCTCTTCAAAAATTTCATCACAAAGTAGTTTTAATTGAGCTTGCTCGTTATCGTCAATTGAGATAAAAATTACTCCTGTGTTTTTCAAGAGGCGATGAGCCAATCGCAAGCGTTTTTCCATAAAGGAAAGCCATTTTGAATGTCTGAAGGGGTCTTCCTTATCAATAAATTTGTCATTATAAATAAAGTCTTGATTTCCAGTGTTGTATGGCGGATCAATATAAATAACATCAATTTTGTTCTGGTGCGTAAAATTTAAAACAGCCAAAGAGTGATAATTGTCGCCCTCAATCAAAAAATTAACTGGTTTGTCTTTGTCGGTTTCAATTTCTTTGCTTTTAACCTCTTTCAAAACCGGGAATTGTTTTGGCGTAAAATTTTCCGGCACATTTTCCCAGTTCACAAAAGCGTCAAGCATTTCCTGCGAGTTCTTTTTATCCCAAATAAGACCGTACTTCTTTTTTTTCAAAGTTTCCAGCTCGTTAATCAATTCTTCCCGCGAATGATTTTTGTATTTGTCGTTATTGTTGGCCATAAAATTTACTTGATTAAATCCTCAATGGAAACGCCAAGCGTTTTGGCTAATTTTGCCATAATAAGCACGGACGGCTTTTTAATTACATTGCTTTCAATTTTTGTCAGGGTTGTGTATTTAACGCCAGACTTCTTGGCAAAATCTTCTTGAGACAATCCTATCTTGCCCCGATATTTTTTTACATTTTCCCCGATGTTTATTTCTGTTGCCATAATTTCACAAATTTGATAGTATAGAAGTGATATGCTATGCTTTCAATATTATGATACCAAATATTTTGATTTCTAGCAATAAAATTTTAGGGAGTTCCTTGTCGTTGCCCGCGCACGGGTGGGTTGGGGCAAGGGCAACATCATTTCTGGCGGCGCATTTTGCTTTGCAAAATACGCTCGCAAATTCCGCCGAAAAAAAGGCCAGCCCAAGCGAGGGCGAGGCGGAAGGGGGGTGTGGGGGGAATTCCGCCTCGCCCGAGCCGAAGCGAAGCCCCGCCGCCCTGCTCGTTCAGAGCAGAGTCCCGCAAAAAAGTTTTCTTTTCCTTTTAAAAGAAAAAATCGAGCGCGCGCAAAATAAAAAATTGCGAAGAAAACTTTTTTGCGGAACAGCGAGCGAAGCGAGCGGCGGCGGGGCGAAGCGTCAGTTTCGCTCAAAGAAATTTCGCGCAAAGTTTAGAATATCCCACCAATCGCAACTTTCGCCGTTTTGGGGAAGGATTGTCTCGCGGCTTCGCCGCTCGGCATTCGGGCTTTGCGCCTTGCGCAAAGCCATAAAATCCCACGGCGGGCAAAAAGAAAAGGAAATGGATTTGTCGTTTTCGTATCTAAAATAATAATTTATAAAATTATGCTCAAACCAAAATATTTTCTCTACGCTCGGAAATCAACGGAAGATGATGACCACCAAATTATGAGTATTGAAGCTCAACTTTTTGAGCTACGAGAATACGCGCGTAGAGAAAATTTGGAAATTCTTGCAGAATTTACCGAAGCGAAAAGCGCAAAGAAACCCGGACGAGAAAAATTTGCAGAAATGATAAACGAGATAGAAAAATCTGACGGCGTTGGAATTTTATCATGGCACCCCGACCGCCTCGCGCGTAATTCTGTTGATGGTGGAAAAATTATTTATCTCGTGGACACGCAAAAAATAGTTTCTTTGCGCTTTCCGACATTTTGGTTTGAGCCCACGCCGCAAGGGTTGTTTATGTTACAAGTGGCGTTCGGCCAATCAAAATACTATTCTGATAACTTGGTTGAAAACATCAATCGCGGTATTCGCCAAAAACTCCGCCGTGGCGAATGGCTGACAAAAGCGCCGTTTGGTTATGTGAACAATACAAAAACAAGAACGATTGAACCACACCCAACACTTTCAAAAGTTATCGTTCGCGCTTTTGAAGAATTCGCCACTGGAAAACATACTCTAGGAAGTTTAGCGGAGTTTTTAGCTGAACTTGGTTTGGAAACAAAAAACCGAACGCCACTTGCCAAAGCGTCCATTTCGCGAATGCTCACCAATCGGGCGTATCTCGGTTTAGTAAAACACAAGGGCGAATATCACGAAGGACGCTTTGAGCCAATTCTTTCAGCAACGCTTTTTGAAGCCGTGCAGGAAGTATTGCGCCGTAAAGCAAAACCGCGAAAAAGCAGACAGCGCCACGATTTTCCATTTACCGGACTAATGACTTGCGGAGAGTGCGGCTCGGCGATCACGGCGCAATTTTCGCGCGGCAAGTGCGGCGGAATATATCGCTATTATCGTTGCACAAAAAAGAAAGGTGTTTGCTCGCAAAAATATATTCAAGAAAAAGACCTTGCCGCGCAAATAAAGGCACGGCTTCAAAGCGTTGCCATTTGCGACGAGTGGACTTCTAAAATGTTGAAACAAGTTGATGAATGGGAAAAAGAAAATAATCACTCGTCGCAAAAGTTTGTCCAAAATCTGAAAAATAAAATTTTTGAAACGCAAGAGAAACTAGACAAATTGGTTTCCGCTTACATTGACGGCGACATACCAAAAGAAAATTATCTGCCGAAAAAAGAGGAATTGTTAAAGCAAAAAGTTTCTCTTGCGAACGATTTGGAGGATTTTGGACAAACTGGAAAGAATTGGCTCCAACCCTTGCGGGCGTGGATTTTAGATACGAAAAAAGCCAAAAATTTGGCTTCTTCCGAAAACTACGAGGAAATGAAGCGGTTTGTTCAAAAAGTCGGAACGAACCCCAAATTTTTGGACAAATCCATTTCCTTTTCTTTTTGCCCGCCGTGGGATTTTATGGCTTTGCGCAAGGCGCAAAGCCCGAATGCCGAGCGGCGAAGCCGCGAGACAATCCTTCCCCAAAACGGCGAAAGTTGCGATTGGTGGAGATACGGGGACTCGAACCCCGGACCTCCTGCTTGCAAAGCAGGCGCTCTAGCCAACTGAGCTATATCCCCTCGTTATAACCAGTCCTGCTGGTTTTTTATGATTTTTGTTTAAATGTATCGCGTAAACTACTGTTACGAGCTTTATGTGTTTTATATACTTTAATGTTTTTGTTAAGCGCGTATGTCTCAATATTTTCTGAATGGTGGGGTTATCTGGATTTGAACCAGAGGCCTCGTCATTATCAGTGACGCGCTCTAACCAACTGAGCTATAACCCCTTACAGTCAAAGTGTTATACACTACATAATTGTTTTTGTGCAAATTAATTAAACAAAACTATCACTTGTTGCGGATACAGTTTAGTTAACTCACCGAAAATTATACCGCGACATGCATGTGTTGCCAAATAGCCAAACCACACCAAACACACGATAAGCACCAGCTTATTTCGGCTGACTAGGCTTATAAGACTTGTCTTTGTTAAAAATCAGGTAGTGAGCGCCAACAATGGAACTGTCTGCCAATTTGGTTAAAGCGAAAAATAGTTCCGATTTATCGCCAGACCGACCATCCGACTGCTGTCGGATTATTACTCCCTAGAAAGGAGGTAATCCATCCGCACCTTCCGGTACGGATACCTTGTTACGACTTAACCCCAATCATGCCCCCCACCTTAGGCTGAGTCAAAGCTCAGACTTTGGGTGTTGGTCACTTTCATGGTTTGACGGGCGGTGTGTACAAGACCCGGGAACGTATTCACGGTAGTATAGCTGACCCACCGTTACTAGCGATTCCGACTTCATGCAGGCGAGTTTCAGCCTGCAATCCGAACTAAGACCAGCTTTGATGGGGTTTGCTCCCTCTCGCGAGTTGGCTGCCCTTTGTACCGGCCATTGTAGCGTGTTTGTCGCCCAAGACGTAAGGGCAATACTGACCTGACATCATCCCCTCCTTCCTCCCTGTTGCCAGGGCAGTCTGATTAGAAAAATCCAACTAATCATAAGGGTTGCGCTCGTTAATGGACTTAACCATACATCTCACGACACGAGCTGACGACGGCCATGCAGCACCTGTCACTGCGCTCCTAAAAGGCACAATTTCCTTTCGGAAACCTTCGCAGGAAGTCAAGCCTTGGTAAGGTTCTTCGCTTATCTTCG
>Ga0209719_1004366_pt1 | contig 11635 bp, 10 predicted proteins | sample AD_JPNAS2_MetaG_FD_184421 | JGI IMG/M metagenome (GOLD analysis project Ga0209719, IMG submission 184421) | Active sludge microbial communities of municipal wastewater-treating anaerobic digesters from Japan - AD_JPNAS2_MetaG (SPAdes) (version 2) | ecosystem: Engineered > Bioreactor > Anaerobic...
GGTATATCAAAAAATACTTTTGAAACAATTGATTTTACTCTTAAAGATATTAAAAAGTTTATTAACTATAATTATCAAAACAAATAAATTGACCAGCCTTCGCCTTCCTGGCTTCGGCTGGTAATACTTAACTTATATGGCCGCTTCACCTAACAAAGCATAACCGCTCCGCTCCTCGCTCGCTAAGGCTCGCTGCGGTGCTCGGCCTCGCGCTTATCCCGCCAGTTGCGGCGCGGTTTTGGGGAGGTTAAAACGCGCCTTGCTGGCGGGGCGCTCGGCAACCCGCTTCGCGGGTTCGGCTATGCTTGAAATGTTATATGAAACGGCGTGCCCAACTTTTCGAAAGAGCCGCGCGTCCGTGCGCGGCTAAAGCAGAATAAAACATATTCTGGAGGAATTAAAGCATGTATTATCCAAATTCAATTGAAGAAGTATGTTATGAAAGACAACACATTGATGAAATTCTAAATGAAATTAAAGCTAATTTCTATAATTATTTCCATCCCTATATTGAAACTGAAGCTGGAAATTCTGTTGATGATAAACAAATACAAAATTTGGCAAAACATTTCGGAACAACACCACCTGATAAAAAGAAAAAGGATAGAGGTCAACTTTATAAAAATATTATCAATCAGAGTATAGATGATTATGAAAAAGACAGACAAAAATATTTAGAAATCCTAAATCTTGATAAATTAGAAGAATATAAAGATGACCCATCATTTTTTAAAAATACCGTTTTGAAAAACCAATGTCCTGTTATACACGCAACGCTTCATAATAAAAGCGCAAAAGAACTTGATAAATACAGAAGAGAGTTTAGAGGCTCGGATCCAAACGATTTACTTTCAGTTGTTTCCAATATTACAAATTTTGCCATCGATTATTGCAAGACCAAGCATGATGAATCAATATATGAATCCATTGACGATATCGAATCAATGCAATTATCTGAACTACTTAATGAGGACTACATTGTTTATGGTGTTATAGGAGGTGGCATAAAAAGTCACTTTCTTTACAAGATGTATCCCAATATATTCCCAAATCGAAGTCGAGATGCAATCTGGTCTTTATGGTATCTTACAAGTAAGAAAAAATTCAAATGTAAAGAAGATTCAGAGTTTTTAATGATAGACGTGAAAAACAGTGTAACTCAACAAAATTATTTTTACCCTTATGATCTTTTTAGTTTTTATGCACTAAAAATATATCTATTATTGAGAGAAGAAGCGATTAGAGAGAATGTTGAAATACCAATTGGTTATAGATATGTAATTCTTGATTCTTTTTTAAGCTATGTTGCTCAACAGCATTTGGATGAAATAACTGTTTTGAAACAAGCAATTAAGGAAGATAGCCATGGATACTAATGTAGATAATCATTTTAAAAGGTACTTTCCTGATTTAGCGAAAAATACTAATCTAAAAATATTTCAAAATAAAATTATAAGCCATGTAATCAATGGGAATAACACACTTGCGATAATGCCTACTGGTGGTGGTAAATCATGGATATACTGGATTTCCGGTTTAGTCTCCGCGGGTATTACGGTAGTTATATCGCCGCTAATAGCTTTAATAGATGAGCAAGCAGATAAAATCAGAGAGCATGGTTACGATGTATTAACATTACACAGTGGAGTTACTGCAAATCAACAGATATCCATATTAAAGGATTTTCATGACAATAATATTAATCCTAATTTTATTTTCGTAAGTCCTGAACGTATTGCTACAGATGGATTTTTTGAATACTGTATTAAATCACGTAGAAATGATATTAAACTCGTTACAATTGATGAAATACACTGTGTAAGCCAATGGGGTTTTGATTTCCGGCCATTTTATAAAAGAATTCCAACTTTCCTTGATTCTGTTTTCGATATTAAATGGCCAACAATACTTGGATTAACTGCGACATTAAATCCAAAAGATATTAAGGAAATATGTACTGATTTTCGAATACAAAAAGAAAATATTTTCAAAGATGAATTATTAGTACGTTCTGAAATTGAACTTAAAGTAATTAAACTTATCAATGAAAATAAAAAAGAGGATAAACTCTGGAAATTACTTGAAATTCACAAAAAAGATAAGACTCTTGTTTATCTTTATCGTAAATATAATAAAAGAGGTACTGAAGACCTTAAAAACAAGGCAACCGAAAAAGGTATTCGCTCCATGAATTTTCATGGTGACATGTCATCTGAAGAAAGAAAAGCCATAATTGAAGCATTTAAAAATAATGAAGTAGATGTAATATTTGCTACAAATGCCTTCGGTATGGGTATTGATATTCCTGATATCCGTGTCATTATTCATTTCATGATCCCTGAATCGGTTGAACAATACTACCAAGAGATTGGAAGAGCAGCAAGAGATAAAAAAGCATCTCAAGCATATATTCTTTATTCAAATAAAAATATTGATGTCAGAAAAAAGGATTTCATTGATAAATCTTTTCCAGATATTGATCTCATAAAAAGCGTTCATAAAAAAATTACTGGCAATGAAATAGGCATAAAAACCCTAAAATATTTTGATGATGAAGATATTCAACAAGTATTACCATATTTATTAGAAGAAAATATTGTCTTAATATTAACGAAGAGTATTACAAACTTAAATATCTTCAAAAATATTAATAATATTGAGTTAAATGGCATATATGAGAGTACATCAACAAAAGGGATTATCAGCTCAATAAAAAAGGGAAATCTTGATCCAAGTCATATTACAAATCTTATATACTCGTCAATCGCAAACAATCAGGCAATTTTATCGAAGCCTTTTGATAAATGTTTAATAATTGAAAATAAATATAACACCATTCCGGATGAAATCCTTGAAAATATACAAAGAAGCATTGATGAAAAAAGAAAATATAAACACAACCTTCTTGATTATTTTACTTACCTGCTTGATGGATATACTAATTCTAACGAATTACATCAAGAAATAGGATTATATCTTGGCGTTGATAAACATCAACTTCAAAAAATCTACAAAACCTTGCAGGGCGAACTCGTTCGTTCAAAATCAGAAATGATAATTGCAAATTTACTGTATAATGAGTCCATTCAATATGAATATGAAAAGAAATTATTTTTTGAAAAAGATAAATGGATAGAACCTGATTTTACTGTATCTATTAACGATAATGAGTATTATTGGGAACATCTTGGTTTAATTGGCAAAGAAAGTTATGATAACAGGTGGGTTGAAAAACTTGGAGTATATGAAAAACACTATCCAAATAAGTTAATTACAACTTTTGAAGGAACTAGGATAACCGATTCAACAATGGAAAATATTACCAAATTAAAGAACAATGATTTATGACAATCGGGCTCATACGTCCTGTATTCGCCCGCCTGGTAGCTGGTAGGGCACGCCGCTTCATATAACACGGGGTAAGCGCTTCGTCGCTGCGCTCCTCGGGCTTCGCCACATTTTGCCTCCGCTGCGCTACGGCAAAACGTCGCTTACCCCGGGAACGTTGTGCGAAAGACTTTCCCCCCCTCTTTTGTGGGAAGAGCGCCGGCCGTCCGTGGCCGGCTCTATCTTATTGTAATTTCATCAACAATTTACTACTTGACAATTATAAACAATATGTCTCATATATATTGAAAAATAGTGTATGGTGATATAATTCAAATGAAACCTCCATTCGGATATTACGGTGCAAAGTATAAAATTGCTTCAAAAATAATAGAAAGCTTACCTCCCCACTATGCTTGGGTTGAAGCATTTTGTGGTTCCGCTGCCCTTACTGTGTCAAAAGCCCCTTCTCCAATTGAAATAATTAATGATATTGATGATCAAATTATAAACTTATTTGAACAATTAAGAAACAATTCAGAGGAATTAATAAACGCTATTAGGCTAACCCCCTATGCGCGTGCAGAATATTTTAATGCATATAATGCTTGTAAATCAGATATTCCACTAGAAAAAGCTCGAAAATTCTTAGTTGCAACAATGATGACTGTTAATGGTGCATTCGGAGAAACAAGCGCTGGCTTTTCATATTCACAATCCTATTCAAGAGATGGTAAAGAAGCACGAGTAAGTCGCTGGAACAATTTGCCAGAACGGTTGAAATTAGTCGTTGAACGAATTAAAAGTGTGAGAGTTGAAAATCGTGATGCAAGAGAATTGCTTGAAATGTTTTATAATCGACCAGCGACCCTTTTCTATATGGACCCACCCTATCCAATCGATCGTATGCACAGATATAATCATGATTCCATTGAAGAATCTTTTCATATTGACTTGCTAAATCTTTGTCTAAAATCAAAATGCATGTTGCTTGTTAGTAGTTATGACAATGAGCTTTATAATGAATATTTATCTTCAAAAAATGGTTGGACTAAGGTTGTAATTAACACACAAACCGGTGATACAACAGGTAAAAAGTATTCGAGGAAAGAAGTATTATGGAAAAATTCTCAATATGTAAAGGCATTTGAAAGTGGAAGAATACCAATTAGATTGAGTCAAAAAGAAAAAAAATATAAAAAGCTAAATCCCGAGAGATAATCAAGGTAATTCCATGACAACCTCAATACCTTATGAACGTACTCGACATGAGATAATTAAAGAAATAATGCACAAGCAAGAAACTGATGCTGGTGGCCAAGATAAGTTACCCCATGCTAAAATTATAATAAAAGGTACAAGTAGTTCAAAACCCATATATAGAATTGATATTGAAGAATTAGCATTTAATAAAGCAAATGGTCGAATAAAATCCGAGGTAATAGAGAAAGAAGCAGAATTAGGAAGATTGCTTAATCACTGGGAAAAAGAAGACAATAAATATCTTTTAGAAATGTTGCTAAACATTAGACCAGAAGAAAATGAAAAGATCGCTGAAGATTTGATTAAGAATTCTCAATTGTATCCAGGTATTGTTACTTGTGATGGCATTGTAATTAATGGAAATCGAAGAAAAGCAATATTTCATAAACTGTATAATGAAACTGGTAATGATAAATATAAATATTTAGAGGTTCACGTTTTACCATCACACATTACAAAAGCAGAATTATGGCTTATCGAAGCAGGTATTCAATTATCAGCCCCACAACAGCTTGATTATAGTCCAATAAATCATTTATTAAAACTCAAAGAGGGTATCGATGCCGGGTTGAAAAGCCATGTAATGGCAAATCGAATATATGGTGTTACAGAGAAAAAAATTGAAGATGATTTAAAACGATTAGAATTAATAGATGAATATCTTAACGACTTCTTGAATAAATCAGGGAAGTATTATTTAGTTAAAAACCTCAATGAACATTTTATCAATTTACAAAATATTTTAAACTGGACTAGTAATCCTAAAGGTCGAGTTAAAAGAGATTGGACTCCAGAAGATAGCGATATTAACGAATTAAAATTAGTAGGATTTTATTATATTCGAAGTAGATTTCCACATTTAAGAATACGAGAACTAAGAGACCTATTTTTAATTCATAATGCCTGGATTGAATTAAAAAAATCAATCAATATTGCTTCTGAAATCTCTGATGATTTAAAAGAAAAATATGGGTTGAAAAACACTTCGGAAATATCAAATGATAATGAAAATGATTATGATGAAGATGTTGCTGTTGAGAATGTCAACCCCACAGAAATTGAACAAAGAGATATGCAAGAAGAAGAAATTTGGATTGAACACAATAGAGGTTCATTAAAAGAATATTTTCAAGATGCTAAAGAACAAGAGCAAATAAAAAAATCAGAGGATGAACCATTGGCTCTTGCCAAGAAAGCATTAAAACACTTGAGAGGCATTCCACAAGATAAGAAAATGATTTCTGATCCGGAGATTGATATTGTTTTAAAAGATATCATTTCAGTTACTAACGAATTACGAAAACTAATTCATAAAAGCAATTAATAAATATAACTTTCATATCTTCTACATTGATAGAACTATTAATACATGGCAATTTTATTATTATTAAGAATAGTACTTCTTCTTCTGAAAATAAATTAAACAAACCATTACATAAGATTTATTTCAAAAGTTCATTCAATGGCCATTTCGATGGCGTAAATAATATTTGGGAGATTCCTTTAAATAGAGACGATGAATTACAAATTGATAATCTGATATCTTACTTAAATAAATATGACATTAAATTTACTATTGATAGTAAAATTAAAGAATTAATCGACGATATTGCAAGAAAGAAAGATGAATATACAAATTTATTGAAAGTAGGCCTTTCCGCTAAATTATCATTATCTGATGAAAAAAAGGAGGAAATATTTTCATTTCTGAAAAAGTCATTCATTCGTATCCCTAAAGATTATCAATTGAAAGCAATCAATCATCTTATTAGTATTAAGAATGGTGCAAATTTTTCTGTTCCAGGAAGCGGTAAGACAACAATTGCTTTTGCATACTATAATTATTTAAAAGAAACCAATGTTGTTGATTCTATTTTTATTATAGGACCTGTAAGTAGTTTTGAACCGTGGGAAAAAGAGTATATCGAATGTTTTGGTAAATCTCCTAACAATATCAGAATATCTGGCCACACAAAAAATCAAAGACATCATATTTATCTAATATCTAATAAATTTGAAATGTTTTTAACTTCATATCAGAGTATTATCTATGATTACAAAGAAATAAAACAAATACTCTCAAAACGAAACTTCTTATTGATATTGGATGAATCTCATTATATTAAAAAACCTCAAGGAGGAAAAATCTCTGATAGAGTATTGGAAATATCTAAATATGCAACGAGACGTGTTATTCTTACTGGAACACCAATGCCTAATGGATTTTCAGATCTTTGGTCACAGTTTACGTTTCTTTGGCCTACTCAATTACCTCTTGGCAAGGTTGCATCATTTCTAGTCTCAATTCAAAAAACGAATACAAATACAGTAAAAGAAAAAATCAAAGAGAACATTTCTCCACTATTTTTCAGAATTACAAAAAGAGAATTAAATCTACCCACTCCTAAATTCAATATAATAAATTGTGAATTATCTCCGCTGCAGCAAAGGATTTATCTAGGCATTTCAAAAAAATATCTAACTGAATTAACTGAGAAAATTGAAGATAAGTCGATACTTAGACAATTTAGAAAAGCGAGGGCGATTAGACTACTTCAAGTTGCTAGTAATCCTGGATTATTGAAACAAAATTGTGAAGAATTTTCAATACCACCACTTGATTCATATGATACTTCATTATCAAAGATAATTGATCATTATTATAAATATGAAATTCCATCAAAATTTAATATAATAAATGAAATTGTATCTAGTATAATCAACAATGGAAGAAAGACATTGATTTGGTCAACATTCATCCACAATTTAACCACTTTAGGAGATTATTTTAAAAATTATAATCCAGTTGTTGTATATGGAGGGATACCATACCAATCAGAGAAAGATGAAATAAATAGAGAACACTTAATTAATAAATTTAAAAATGATAAAGATTGCCTGCTAATGATTGCAAATCCAGCTGCATGCGCTGAATCAATTTCACTGCATTACACCTGTCACGATGCAATTTACTTAGACCGATCCTTTAATTGTGCTCATTACCTTCAATCACTAGATCGCATTCACAGACTTGGCCTTAAACCAGAAACAATTATTAATTACTATATACTAATTGCAAGAAACTCAATCGATGAAGTTATTCATGAAAGACTTTTGTCAAAGATTGAAACGATGAAGGATATTATCGAAGGCGATCTTCCTGGTAAAATACCTGGTTATTGGGACGACGATCTTGGTGATGAGGAAATTATTGATTATGAATTAGTTGAAAAGCATATCAAAGAATTGTTTACCTATGATAATAAAACCTGATGAAATTGCCAATACTTGTACTATTTTTCATGTACTTAAAGTAAATAAAATATTACTTTCCGACTTGTCATCTTTAATTACAAACTCGCTATCGATAGATTCATTTTTCAATTCCAGTAAAATATTAAAAGAAGCTGTTGATCTTGGTCTCATTGAAATCAAGAACAAATATTATCATATTACAAATATAGGTAAGAAATTAGCAAAAATGCACTCGTATTTAAAGCCAACTATCACTGACTCAGTTAAAGAATATATGTTAAAATATATATACCTGAATTTAGAAATTAGTAATTTAAATATCAATGAGTTTATTATAAAATTTTATCCAGATACTGAATATAACTCATTTATATGCAATAAGAACCAATTTACTTCATCAACGGATATTAAATGTTTACTAATATTACATAGAGTTGGATTTATTTATTATAAAGATGACAAGGTAATCATTCGCAATGATTATATTGGTCTATTAAATAATCTTTTGCTTTCGATTAGAAAAATAAGTAATAATGTAATTGTTGAAAGTCCAATTAATAAATTGATTGGTGATATCACAGAAGATATTGCTTATGAATATGAAAAGCAACGACTTATTGATTCCGGTCATCCAGAACTATCCAATCTCGTTCAAATTATTAGTAAAATTGATTTTTCTGCTGGTTATGATATTACTTCATTTTTAGGAAGTGGTCAAGATTATATTAATCCAATTTTTATTGAAGTTAAAGGAACTGAAAAGGATTACATATATTTTTATTGGTCAAAAAACGAACAATCTGTTGCTACTATTAAAAATGATAACTACTATCTATATATTTATACTAATGTAGATGTTATGCGTAAACAAGCAGTAGGTCCTAAGATCATTTCAAATCCTATAAAGCGTTTATCTGAAATTGGATATATAATTGAACCACAAGATTTACTTGTCAAAGAGAAATAACACTTGGTTATTTGCCTCGGCCGTCCTGGCCTCGGCATCTGGTTGCTATTATGGGGGGGCAAAGTCCTTCGCACAACACGGCGTCATGCGCTTCGTCGCTGCGCTCCTCGGCCTCCGCGCCCAAAATATGAAGACGGGCGCTCCGGCACATTTTCACCTCCGCTGCGCTACGGCAAAAACGTCGCATACGCCGGGAACGTTATACGCAATACGGCGCAGGCTTTTTGTTGGCCTTTATGTTGGGTCCGGCTTCCTGCCGGCCGTGATCTGATTAAAATACTTTTTAAAGAGGTATCTTTGTGGATAATATTAATTTGCTCAAGTTAAAGTACTTTTTAAAAAAATATAAATTTGAATTAATTACATTTTTATCAACTATCACTATATTATGGTTTTCAGAATTTATAAATATATTTGATGAAAAGCCTAACGTGTTAAGTATTTTAAAAGGTGTCATCGTACTTACTTCTACTTTAATAATTATATTCTTGAGGTCTAGAGAAAAGCAATTCTACTTTATATCTTTATCTAAACGCGCAGAAAAAGATGATTGGATAGGCAAAGGAAATTTTGAGTTTGATAGAAAATATGAGTGTTTCATAATTACAAATGCTTCATCTGGATTTATTTATTCAAAATGCTTAGACTGGAGCGATTACCGAGTATCATTAGAATTCAAGATTATTAAAGACACATTAGGCATAATAATAAGAGCTGTAAATCTATCAAATTACGTAATGTTACAAATTAGACAAGACGGCATAAAGCCCCATATTCGAATAAATGGTGCATGGAACTGGTGGGAGCCTCTAGATGTTAACTTAGTATTTGAAAATCAATTATCTTTGGATAAATGGTATAAATGTCAGATCGATTGTACACAAGACAATATTGTTACAAAACTAATTTATCCAGATAAACCCTTATTTGAACGAGAATGGAAAATACCCGAAGGTTCTATGCTGTTTAAATTTGGCACCAAAGAAGACCAAGCTCATATGATACAGATTCCATTTTCAATTAATCTTGAGTACGGCTCAATTGGTTTTAGAAATGATAATCAAGAGAAAGCAATAATTAGGAATTTATTAATAGAAAAAATATAAAATATTAATTAGAGTGAATATATTTAATAGTGGTTTGCCGCTGCCGTCCTGGCAGCGGCACCGGTAAGTGAGGCGCCGTACTGCGTATAACAAAGCATAACCGCTCCGCTCCTCGCTCGCTAAGGCTCGCTGCGGTGCTCGGCCTCGCGCTTATCCCGCCAGCTGCGGCGCGGTTTTGGGGAGGTTATAACACGCCTTGCTGGCGGGGCGCTCGGCAACCCGCTTCGCGGGTTCGGCTATGCTTGAAATGTTAGCCGCCATGCCCAGTTTTAATAAAGAATATTAATATTATTGACATATAATTACATTATATATACATTATAATTATGAATATATCATTTACTTGGGATTCAAATAAAAATAAATCTAATATAAATAAACATGGAATATCTTTCGAGGAGGCACGGTCAATATTTCTTGATCAAAATGCTATTGAATATTATGATCCTGATCATTCTGACGATGAAGATAGATTTCTTATGTTGGGACTAAGTTATCATGCAAAAATATTATTAGTTTCTTATACAGTTCGAAAAGAAAATAATAATCGTATTATACGAATTATTTCTGCAAGGAAAGCAACCAAAATGGAGCAAACTAATTATCAAGGTAAATAATATGAAAAAAGAATATGATTTATCAAAACTAAAAAGTCAAAAAAATCCTTATGCAAAATATTTGAAAAAACAAATATCTATAAGAATTGATATAGAAACCATTGAGTACTTTAAAAAATTATCTGAAGAATCTGGTATGCCATATCAAAATCTTATAAACTTATATTTAGCTGATTGTGCACAGCATAATAAAAAGATTGTATTTAATTGGAAATAACTGGGCACGGCGGCTAACAAAGCATAACCGCTCCGCTCCTCGCTCGCTAAGGCTCGCTGCGGTGCTCGGCCTCGCGCTTATCCCGCCAGCGGCGGCGCGGTTTTGGGGAGGTTAAAGCGCGCCTTGCTGGCGGGGCGCTCGGCAACCCGCTTCGCGGGTTCGGCTATGCTTGAAATGTTAGGTGAAACGGCCATCTGAAAATTTACCGGCGCATCCTTGCGCCGGCTATATAAATAAATATTTCGGAGGAGAATGATGAAAAAAGTATCAATTCTATTTGTATTTACATTCCTTATAAGCTGTACGCCATTTAATATAATTCATGATAAATTTGACAAATCTATCTTAATAAAATTAGTAAAAATATCAAACGATTTTGAACAATTAGATGGTAAATTAGTAATTGATGAAATTGTTTTTTTAAAAGAATACAATGCTGGTAAAGTGTCAGATACTAAACTATTTTGCAAATTTGAAGGAGAGAATGGAGAAATATTTGAAGGTAAAAATATTGAATTGAACTTGGATGGAGTTATATATAAATTAAATTTAATTGAGTCTCGATTGGGTAATTATGAAAAGATAATTTCATTTTCATCTACATCTTATACATTATTAGGTGCTTTTACTTATTCTGACACTTCACGTTCAAATGTTCATGTTATTGTAACCGAAAGCATATTACCTAAAAATATTCAAGAGTTGATCACTAAATCAAAATCTTTAATGATTAGAATATACACTAAAAATATTGAAGGTATATCAAAAAATACTTTTGAAACAATTGATTTTACTCTTAAAGATATTAAAAAGTTTATTAACTATAATTATCAAAACAAATAAATTGACCAGCCTTCGCCTTCCTGGCTTCGGCTGGTAATAC
>Ga0209719_1004373_pt1 | contig 11625 bp, 10 predicted proteins | sample AD_JPNAS2_MetaG_FD_184421 | JGI IMG/M metagenome (GOLD analysis project Ga0209719, IMG submission 184421) | Active sludge microbial communities of municipal wastewater-treating anaerobic digesters from Japan - AD_JPNAS2_MetaG (SPAdes) (version 2) | ecosystem: Engineered > Bioreactor > Anaerobic...
ATCGACGCTGAAGGCGTGGAGCAGTGAATGAAGGTACCGACCCTTCTTTCCGAATTGTTCGAGAAAACCGCGGACATCCGGCGCGGCGTTGGTAATGTTGCACCGTCCCTTGCCGGTGATGAGAAGTTTCCTTCCCGGCCGGCGGTTTTTCTCGATGAGGATAACATCTGCCCCGTTGGCCGCGGCGGTGCCGGCCGCCATCATGCCCGCCGGGCCCCCGCCGATCACGGCTATGTCGCAGGTCATGGAATCCATGGATTCATTCATCGGTATTGTAGACCCCCTGTCCCCTTGAGGGGGCATGTATCATGTCAACTCATTGACCAATTGATTGACCACCGGGATGTTAATAAAATAGCACATATGTTTCAATCATTATTTGGCTGTTTTCCCCCGCTCATTATATCCAGACGCACCGGTCTCGCCCCACTGTGAAGAAGAAGGATAGCCGCTGTTGACCACAGCGACAGGATAATAACATTCAGATATAAGAGCTGGGCGAAATGCAGTTCAGATAAAAAATATTGTGTCACCTGGGCAATTACCTATCTGGACGGAATTTCCTATATAATAAAATAGACAAGCATTTTTTACGCGGCCGGGCTGCCCCGTGGTCAGGACCAGGCCCCTGGCAGGATGTGTCACCGGCCCAGCAGAATGACGCTGCCGCCGTCCCGTATGGCTTCAAATACCTTTTTTTCACCGTACTTAAGAATTTCTTCCATCGACTTCCGCGATGCCGCCGCGTCTCCGCGGGTCAGGGCCCCGAGGAGCTTCATGTTCAGCCGCAGCGAGGCTTCCGGCGCGCCCTTGATGGAATAGAAAAATTCGGTGAAGAAAGAATATACCGGCTTGAAGGATTGAAAAACAAGGCGGCTGATAATGTTTCCTGAGATGCCTATGATCGAGAAATGAAAATCGAAGTCACATTCGGTGAGCACGGTAATGTTGTCCAGGTGCGATTGTTTTCGCTCAAGGTTTTTCCGTAAGCATTCGGCTTCGTCATCCGTGATCCGGAGAGCGGCCTCCCCGGCCGCGGACGTTTCGGTAATGAGCCTGAATCCAAGCAGGGACTCAAGGGTCTGCCGGTCTATGGCACGCCTGACGCGGAGCACCTGCACGAGGGTCTCGAGGGAGCCGTCCCTGAAAAAATCCCTGACAAATGTCCCGCTCTGGGGATGCGTTTCAACGAAGCCGCCCTGCGCAAGCACCGCGATGGCCTCGCGGACGGCGAACCGGCTTGCACCGTATTTATGGGAAAGCTCCCTCTCGGACGGGAGCCTGCTGCCGATGGGATATGCCTCGCGTATGATATCGGTCCGTATATCGTCTAAAATCCTGCCCGGAAGACCTTTTTTCATGGTATGGATCCCCTTTTCGATCATGGCGCCATTCATTATTGGCTTATCGGAATCATTCAGCTCCTTCGCTGCATGCCGGCAAGTAATAAACTTGACATCTGGTTATACCAATTTATTAATTGGTATAACCACTTTTAGAAACCCGCAGGAGGAATTGCAATGAAAATTTCACGGATAGAGTTATACCACGTTTCGATCCCCCTCAGGGAAACCTTCTGGCCCACCTGGATACCGGGTTACCCCCAGACGCACAACAGGTTTACCCTCATAAAGCTGGTGACGGACGAAGGCATCGAGGGATACAGCGCGGGCTCCGCCATGGGAAAGGAGCGCGAAGGCCTGGGCGACCTCCTGGGAGGCTACCTGATGGGCGCGGACCCTACCGATATCGACAGGGTGCAGGACCTCCTGAAACAGGCGGGGATATTGGGATGGAGGAACTTCTGGATTGAGCCTGCATGCTGGGACATCATGGGCAAGAAGGCGGGCAAGCCCGTGTACGAGCTCCTCGGCGGCAGGGCGCGGCCCGTGGAGGTGTACTGCTCCACCGGTGAGATGCACGATCCGGACCGGCGCGCGGAGGAGATCATGGCCGCCAGGGAGATGGGGTTCCGCTGCGCCAAGCTCCGGGTCAAGAGCATCGGGCTGAAGGACGACATCCGGCAGATCGAGACCGTCAGGAAAAAAATCGGCAAGGACTTCATGCTGGGCGTTGACGCCAACCAGGGGTGGCTGGTCACCATCGTGGACAAGATACCGGCGTGGGACCTCGCCCGGGCGAAAAAGTTCGCCGACGCCTGTCACCGGAACGGGATCGAATGGCTCGAGGAGCCCCTCGATTCGCGCGATTACAACGGCAACGCCGCCTTGAAAAAATATTCGAAAGTTAAAATATCCGGAGCCGAGCTGAACTACGGGTGGGACGAGATAAAGATCATGTTTGAGAAGGACTGTTTTCATATCTACCAGCCGGACGCCACCTTCGCCGGGGGCATCGCGCAGGTGAAGAAGGTCATCGACATGTGCCGCGAGAAAAAACGGCTGTATACGCCGCACACGTGGACCAACGGCATCGGCTTTTACGTCAATTGGAACATGGTGCTCGCCGACAGGGACAATTCCCTGCCGCTGGAATATCCGTATGAACCGCCCTCATGGATACCGGAATTCAGGGAAGGCATTATCGACCCGATCCTGCCGGACAAGAACGCGATGCTCCAGCCGTTCACCGCTCCGGGGCTCGGTTTCACCATTAACAAGGCCATGCTGAAAAAATACGGGACGCGGTTCTTCAAGCTCACGGAAACCGGCCTCAAGCTCAAGGTTATACGGGAGAAGGGGCTTAAAACGGCCCTTGAGCTGAAGAAGAGAAAAGGTTAGACGCATTGTAGTAGTCGGGGGGGCAAATCCCGGGCTAACGCACCGGCCGTTTCTGCTTCAGCATTTTCTTCAAGAACTGCCCGGTGTACGACTCCTTCACGCGCACAACCTCTTCAGGCGTGCCCGCGACGACAACGGTGCCGCCGGCGTCGCCCCTTACGGGCCCAGGTCGATGATCCAGTCAGCGGTCTTGATCACGTCAAGGTTGTGCTCGATCGCGATCACCGTGTTTCCCGTGTCAACCAGGGACTGGAGAACGTCGATGAGACGCTGGATGTCGGCGAAGGGGAGGCCCGTGGTCGGCTCATCGATAAGGTGGATGGTGCGGCCGGTCGACCGCTTGGAGAGCTCGGCCGAAAGCTTGACCCGCTGCGACTCGCCGCCGGAGAGGGATCCGGCAGCGCGGTCCATGGTTATGTGATCAATACCCACGGCGGTGAGGAATCGGAGACGCATGCGGATTGTCCTTCATGATCTGCTACGCGATCTTCTTCTCGGTCTCCGTAAGATACAGCTCCATGTAGAGGCGGCACGCCTGACCGATGGAACGGGCCGTCATCTAATCTATGGTGTACCAGGCGACCTGCACGGCCAGGCTCTCGGGCCGGAGACGCTTCCCGCCGCACTCCTCGCACCGCTTGTGGGACATGTAGCTTTCCATCCAGATGCGTATGTCCAGGGACTTGGACTCCCTGTAGCGTCGGCGGAGGTTCGGGATGACGCCCTCGAAGGAGCGCATAAATTTTAAGCCCCCTGTCCAGTATTTTTTCTGTTGACATGTGCCTTTTTGGACTTCATATAAGATCCATTGTGTCCCTTGGTCCGGGCCCAATGAGGGAGCAAAATCCTTGATAATAATTGTATTTATACAGGTACTATACATCTAACCTGAAAACACACAAAACCGTATCTGTGGTAGATATTTATGAATAATATTTCCAACGGTGATTTTAGTGCATACATACATGGCCTAATACATTCATGGCTTAAAACGCTGCTATTGCTTGGTTCGATTCTTGTTCCTGGTTTCTTGATACTTGATTATGTAATCGCTCCACATGAATTGTTCTCCCGGTTTGTTGTGTATCGATTTCTGTCAACAGCATTATTGATTATTCAGTATGTAATACTTCGGATTTTAAAACCTGGCAGATTCAGTTTTATTCATGGTTATCTAGCAGCATTGAATACCGGGTTCGTTATTGCACTTATGACAGTGGATTTAGGGGGATTTTCATCCGGCTATTATGCAGGGCTTAATCTGGTAATTATTGGTGTGAATTTGTTAACGCCATGGCAGTTTATCCATTCTTTAATCAACGGATTGGCTGTGGTGGGAATGTATGTAGGGCTTAATTTTGTTAGATCTCAATCATCTGATTATGTCAACATTTTTAATAACCTTTTTTTTATGGTATCAACTGTAGTTCTTACGACAAGCTTTAGTTATTTAAGGTTTAAACAATTAAAAAGCGAGTATGATTTGCGGTCCATGCTGACGAATGCTCAGGTTGATGAAATACAGGCACTTGCAAATATTGCAGCAGTTATTGCGCGGGGCGATCTTACAGTAACTTTAGATTCATCTTCGGATGGTGCTGCGGGAGCACTGGAGCGGTCGTTTAATGTCATGTTGTGTGACATGCCGAGGTGGACAAAAACTGTTATGATTAAAATGAAAAAAGAGAAAAAAACTCGCCCGTCAAGAATGCTCGCCATCCTTGGCTCGCAAAATATTAAGATTGGGTAAATTTAATGCTAAAGACAGAAACAAAACAGTTTCAATATGAAATACAAAGCTATCAGGAAGACTGTGTAAATAATATTATCAGTCTTTTTGAGAGCCTTCGCCAAAAAGTGGATTTTGTTGAGGTGCTTACGGCACACCATAAAAAGAACAAATACAATTTTCCGGTTCAAGATACCAAGAACATTGACATAATGATGGAAACGGGAACGGGTAAAACGTTCACGTTTATAAAAACCATTTTTGAACTGAGTAATCATTTTGGCTACAAAAAATTTATCGTTCTTATTCCGACTGTTCCAATTCGTGAGGGAACAAAAACCAACTTTGAGGACACCAAAGACTACTTTACGAGTTTTTACGCCAACGAACGAGAAAAAGAAATTGAAACTTTTGTGTATGAAGGTGGAAATATATCAGCCGTTAGACAATTTATCGGAACTTCTCATTTATCTGTTCTTGTAATGACTCCAAGCTCATTTAACAGTAAAGACAATATTCTCAATCGCCCATTGGAACGGGAAATAAACCAGCCAGACTTATTTTTTAACAATGAAGAACCGCCAAAATCATATTTGGAATGTTTGAAACGACTAAATCCAATCGTGATAATGGACGAACCTCACCGATTTGATGGTAACGCTTTTAAAACCTATTTTGAAGGGTTTGAAAATTATTATTTGCGTTTTGGTGCTACTTTCCCGAAAAAAAAAGATAGTCTGCCTTTATCAAACGTTGCCTATGTTTTAGACAGTATATCTTCTTTCAGACAAAGTTTGGTAAAGAAAATTGTGGTTTATACGCAAGATGTAGTTGAGAATACAGACACCCTCATTGGAATTGACAATAAAAAAGCCATTGTAAGCACTTTAACCAACGGAATTATTGCCAGACGAGAAATAGGAGTAGGTGCTGTTTTCAACGGTAAAAGCATTAAGAAAATAAACAAGGACACCATTGTTTTAGCGGACGACACAATTGAAAAGGTTGATTATTCCTTATCAGACGAATCGTTGCGGGCAATGATTAAGGAAACAATCAAGATACACTTTGAAAAAGAAAAAGGGTTGTTTGAGCAAGGCATAAAAGCTTTGACCTTGTTTTTTATGGAAAGCGACACCAGTTTATTTCGTGGAAGCAATCCAAAAATCAAGAATTTTTTTGAAGAAGAATACAAAAAGCAACACACAGAAATTCTAATCAAACTTGATCAATCAAGCAACTATTATAAATTCTTGCAGAACGATTTTGACAGCGAAAATACTTTGCAGGTTCACAAAGGATATTTTTCAGGCGACAAAGGAAACGCAGACGAAAAAGTAAAAGCGGGAGTTGACGAAATTCTAAAAGACAAAAAGAAATTGCTTTCGTTTGAAAGTCCTACTCGTTTCATTTTCTCCATTTGGGCATTACAGGAAGGTTGGGACAATCCGAATGTTTTCACAATCTGTAAACTTTCAAATCAGGGAAGCGAAATATCAAAATTGCAACAAATTGGTAGAGGTTTACGCATTTGCGTAAATCAAAACTTGCAGCGTAACACGCTTAAAAATCTGAATAACGACCAAGAAGCATTTTGGAAAATCAACAACCTTGATGTAGTGGTATCAAGCAAAGAACACGGTTTTGTTGAAGCAATTCAAAATGAAATTTTAAGTAATTCATTCCTGATTTCTGAAACATTTACAGAGCAGGAACTGATTAAAACACTCAAAGAAAAATCGGGCTTTGATGATGATACGGTTGTTACATTAGTAGATGATGTTTTGAAAGAAAAGAAAATGATTGTTCGCAAGGCAATTGTTGACGGACAAAAGATTTATGAAAAATCGCCCGAGTTTTCAACTATTCTCAAAGAACAAAATTTGACCGAAGAACAAGTAAAAGCAATTGAAAGCTTGTTTGCAACCGACACAAACACTTACGTTCAGAAAGCGGAGAAGAAAAAAGAGAAAAAGAAAGTTTTTATAAAGGCAACGCACTTGCAAGAGTTTCAAAACCTTTGGAACGCTATCAATAAAAATGCTTTTTATGTATTGGAAACTTTGACAGCAGAACAGGAAAGCCAACTGATACAAAACATTAAAAATCAAATAGAAGAAGTTCCCATTACTGAAATTCTGTTACAAACCATCCGTGCAGAACTAAACGTAAACAAAATTGGCGAACAAGGAGCAATAACTGAAAAGCTAACCGATACCGTTTCATACAAAAGCAAAGTTGATTATCTGGAGTTGGTTCGCACTTTGAGCAACAACACCAAAACCCCTATTTCATTTGTGGTTAAGGTTTTCAATGCTTTGAGTGATGATTTCAAAACCAAAATGCTCTGCAATAATCCTGAACGGGCACAAAGGGAAATTTCCGAAATAATCAACAAGAACTTAATTGCTATGCTCAAAGCAAGCATTAAGTATGACGGAATTAACGGAACAGGTTTGCCCAATGTGTTCAAAACAGAAAATGGTAAAACCTATTTAGATACAGGAAGCGTAGGTAAATTCCAAAAAGATATTGATAGTGATTTTTCTTTAAAACAAAAATGGGTATTTGAAGAAGTGATTGAATACGACAGTGATTTTGAATTAGAAATTGTAGAGCAAGACCCCGACATGGAAAGCATTGAAATTTTCGGCAAACTTCCACGCCTGAAAATCAAAACACCATTAGGAGATTACAATCCCGATTTTTGCTATGCCATAAAAAGCACCGAAGGCAACAAAATATTCCTTGTAGTGGAAGCCAAAGGCTATAAATCGTCAACAGCGATACCGGTAGATGAAAAAGGAAAGATTGACTTTGCCAAAAAATATTTTGAGGCATTAGGCGAACACTACAAAGACCAAAACATAAAAATTTCATTTAAAGAACGTATCAATAAAACGCAATTAGCTGCATTAATAACAGAGGCTTAAATTATGGCAAATAAAGAAGATTTTATACAGGCAGGATTTACAGTTTTTGGAACAGAAAACAACGAAAATAAATTATTGAGTTTTTTAAAAGAACACTACCCAAATGTAATTAAAGACAACGAAATAAACCTGCAAGAGCTTAAAGCCATAGCGGGTTTACCCATTGACGAAAAGGTAAACGGTTATGGTTTAAACTTTGTGGGCAGGAACTTTGCCAGAGCTAAATATGCCCAAAAAACCGAAAAGGAGTTACGCCTGAATACCAAAATGAGCAAAAACATTGACACTACGCAAAATTTGGTGCTGAAAGGCGACAACCTTGACAGTCTGAAAATTCTAAAAAGCCATTATAGCGGGAAAATCAAATGTATCTACATAGACCCACCTTACAATACAGATAGCGATGAATTTGTTTATCCTGACAAGTTTGATAAAGAAGAATTGGAAGTGTTGGGTTTGGCAAACCTAAGCGAAGTCGATTTCGCACGAATGGATTTTAGCTTTAAAACCAAAAAAAGCCATAATGGTTGGTTAGCTTTTATGTATCCCCGTCTATTATTAGCAAGAGATTTATTGAGCAAAGAGGGTGTAATTTTTATAAGTATAGATGACAATGAAGTTCATAACCTTAGGTTATTAATGAATGAAATATTTGAAGAGGAAAATTCTCTAACAAAAGCACCTACAGCGTTAATCTGGCAACAATCAGGTACTACTGCTGGTCATTTCGCAAAGGCACATGAATATATCCTTTGTTATGCAAAACACAAAGAATCGCTACCATTTTTTTCATTATCTGATTATGGAGATGATCAAATAATAGCACATGGAGCTTTGAAAAAGATATCCAAAGCTAATCCAGCAAGCGAGATAACATTTCCAAAAGGTAGTATTGATTTTGAAGGCGAGAATGCAAAATTTACAGGAACAATAGGTGGGTCTGAAGAACAGATTATAAAAGACGAATTAATTTTCGAAAACGGTAAACTTGCCAAGGATGTAACAATAACGGCAGGCTGGGCGATGAAAGATCAAGTTCTGTCTTGGTTAGAGGGAAAGGAGACTTTTGACACTAAAGGTCAAAAAGTTGTTAGGTTTTACTTCAACAGTTCAGGTATTCTTTGGTACGAAAAAGAAAGAGGAACAATTCATCCTAAAACAGTTCTGGATAAAGACGTAGTGGGAACAAAAACTGGTGCAAATGAATTACAAGAATTATTATCTGGAAATTATTTTGATAATCCAAAGCCAGTATCTCTTATTAAATTCCTTTTATCTCTTTTATTAAAGAATGATAACATTGTACTTGACTTCTTCGCAGGTTCGGGCACAACAGGACACGCCGTAATGCAACTCAATGCGGAAGATGGCGGCAAACGTAAGTTTATTTTGTGCCAAATAGACGAGAAAATCAAAGAAGATAAACCTGCTTATAAATTTTGCATTGAAAATAATTTGCCTCCTGTTATTTCCAGCATAACGATAGAACGCTTAAAACGGGCAGGAGAAAAAATTGCTAAAGAAATAGAAGCAGAAAATAAAAAAACAGGACTGTTTGAGGAAGATAAAAAACAAATTCCCGATATTGGTTTTAAAGTGTTTGACAGTGTAGAAGCACCAAAACTGAAAGTTGATGACAAAGGGCAAATTTCATTTACTGAATATGAAACAGATGCTTTAAGCCGCATTTACAATATGATTTTCACCGTTGGTTTAGACGAGCCAACACAAGTTCCCGAAGAAGTTTTAAAAGACTGCATTTACAAAATCGGAAACCACTATTATATAACCAACAGCGGGAAAATAACAAGTGATGATTATTCAAACGCCATTAAAAACGGCAAAGTATTTATAGACGGTTGGACAGCCAGCCTCAACGGAACTTTGCAGAACTATAAAGAAGATGTGAAGATTGTGTTTTAATACAATCGCCTCCGCCCGTCCATGGCGCCGGCGAAAAAAGACGGGCGAGTTTTTAAGATGAAGATAGAAACAGTTTTTGAAAGAATGTCCACCTCGGCACGATCACACAACAGCGGCTATGCGGTTCGGGCGGAGTACCACCCTCACCCAAATTGCCATACGCTTCGGGCAACTTCGCATAGCCGCAAACGGTAGCAAATCTCAGACAGGCAATACAGCAGTTTAAGGAGCTATCGCAATCGCTTACGCAATACAGTGATACAATCAAACAAAGTACCGATGCAATACAGAAAGGAGTGAATGTCCAACTGGACGTAGCAGGTAAAGCATCAAATATTATTTACACCATGACGGAGTGGTTTAAAAAGAATGCACGGGAATCTGAAAATATTCAGAAGCTGGCAGATAACGCCACCAATACTGCCAATGAAAGTAGCAGGTTAATGGAAGAGGCAATCAAAGGCATGGATAGAATTGGGCAGGTGGTTAAGGTTTCTTCTGTAGAGGTAGAATCATTGAGCCAGTCCAGTAAAAAGGTGCATGAGATAGCTGAAGCAATCGAGGAGATAGCAGATCAGACAAACCTTTTAGCATTGAATGCAGCAATAGAGGCAGCACGAGCTGGTGAGCATGGTCGTGGCTTTGCTGTCGTTTCTGATGAAGTCAGTAAATTAGCGGATCGCACAAGCGGTGCCACCAAAGAAATATCCAGCATGACCGAACGGATAATCCAAGATATTTCAAATACCGCACGAGCTATGTTTGAAGTCAATAGAGAGGTTGAGGATTCATCGGCGCTGATTGCAAATATGAAAAAAGAGATGAACCAGTTGGTAGGTCTTGCTCAGAAGTTTAATGTGTTGATAACAAATATTTCACAGTCGTCACAGGAGCAATCGGAGCTAATTGCCGATGCGGGTAATACATTACAAAGTATAAATACTGTTTCTGACAAGTTAACGCAACTGGTTAAAGATATTAACGATATTGTAAATGGTATGTACCAATTAATAGAAAAATTGGAGATGATCGTCCAGGAGTTTAAAGTGTAACAGGTGTATTAATCATTCAATGTGAAGCATATCCAAAATCGCAAACAGGTGAGGCCGGGTGACACGCTGCCGCTTGCTGGCAGCTTGTGCAATCACAAAAAGTCTTTACAAAGTGCTGAGTGCCTGGTTTTCCGGTCTTACAATTTATAATATTAACTTTCATTTACATATTTAATTTATTGTCTTGAGAACACATCAATGAATGTGGTTGTTGAATTATGATAATAAGGGATTGCAAATGAAAAAATTATATGTTGCGGTATTGTTGCTTATTATAATTAATACAAAAATCTTTGCTATCACTGTGGATGCTCACATTCCAGATAGTGCGCCAATCAGATTAAATTATCTTGAAGATAAGCAAAGGCAGGATGTTGATTGATGATGTTATAAATTCTGATAAATGGCAGAGTGCTGAAAAAGAAACGGTTAACTTTGGGTTTGCTGATAGTGCCTATTGGTTTACATTCAGCATACACAATACTTCAACCACACACAATACAGCGCTTTTAAGAATTTCTTACCCCTTGCTTGATTATATTGAATTGTACAGACCTGAAGAAAATGGCGGATATCGAAAAACTATTGGAGGTGATACTTTCCATTTTCACCAAAGAGAAATAACAGATGTTGCTTTTGTCTATTTACTTGATATCAAGCCAGGAATCAATACGTATTACTTTAAGGTTAAAACAAGCTGCTCAATGAATTTTAATGCAACGCTATTTTCCATTAAGGGGTTTATGAACCATCTTAATGTTGAGCAGCCGATTCTATGGATCTTTTATGGCTTACTGATAATAATGGCGCTCTTTAATTTCTTTGTGTTTGTATCAATCAGAGATATTTCATATCTCTTGTATGTGATTTTCATTGTTTCATGGATTTTTCTGCAGATGTGTTTAAATGGATATGCGTTTCAATATATCTGGCCGGAAAGAATATGGTGGTCTAATCATTCAGTACCATTCTTTATGGCGTTATGCATAATAATGACTGCTGCATTTTTATTAAGAGCTACCGATGTATTATGGGAAAGTAATGCAATAAAATTGATACATAGTATCGTACTGTTTATCCCGGGGATAATAATAGCCTTGATAAGCTTAATGTTACGGTATGAGATTGCAATAAAAATTGCTACCGGGTTTACAATAGCTGCTGTTTTCATAATATTCTCTTTTTTGATATATGCATTAATAAAAAAATCCCGTATTGCTCGTTTTTTTTCGATTGGATTTTTAGGA
>Ga0209719_1004381_pt1 | contig 11611 bp, 15 predicted proteins | sample AD_JPNAS2_MetaG_FD_184421 | JGI IMG/M metagenome (GOLD analysis project Ga0209719, IMG submission 184421) | Active sludge microbial communities of municipal wastewater-treating anaerobic digesters from Japan - AD_JPNAS2_MetaG (SPAdes) (version 2) | ecosystem: Engineered > Bioreactor > Anaerobic...
CAATTAGAAGTGCATTATAAAAGTGGCTTTCCAATGGACTTTTATATTAAATACGCACAAAATGTTGCAGCTCAAACTAAAACAACACAAGAGTATTTAGTTGAAGCAAGGGGACAAATTGATGAGTTAACTACTGGTTATGCTCGTATCGTTGATAAATTAGGCGATGCTATATTCGCAGATAAATATGATAGTTACGCTGGTATTACTTCACCCACTTATGAATACTATGGTTTACAAGGTATTAAAGAAGGTAGCGAACTTGCGATTGAGGGTTATGGTCAGTCAATCCAAAACCTATTACCAAGTGCCATGAATGCCTCGACAACAGTTAAAGGTGTTACGGTTACCTACGATTCAAACACAGGTATATTTACCGTAAATGGAACTTCGACCGCAGCGGCAAATGTCGTCCTAAAAACCGGTATGACTCTACCGCTTGCAGTTGGGTCAGATATTCAACTCTTAAGATACTATGATAGCGGAACAATCGACTTAAATGGTTCGTATGCTGGTTATCTATTTGCCGGCTCAACAGTATCGAACAGAATTAATGAAAACAGCGAATCATTATACGACCCATATATCAATGGTGTCGGGCAAGTAAAAGCGCCGGGTGCATTATCTTCAGTTCCCGGAACAAGTGGATATTCAGTTATATTCCAATTCTATAAAGCCGGTATGGTATTCACAGACTTTAAATTCAAATTAGGATTATATTCCGGTTTACAATTAAGACCTTATATCCTGCCGGGCGATACTCCCGCTAAATCTAATGTAACAGTTTATAATAGAACTGCTAATATGTTAAATATGCCTACTGCCTTAAATATAGAGGATAGTGGACTTACAATTACTTATGACCCATTAGTTCAGGAATTCCTATTAAGTGGAACTGCAACCGCAACTAAAGATATTAGTTTAAATGCTACATTCAATGTCTTGTCTGGTGATAGATTATCCATCAAGAGATTATATCAATCAGGTGATGTAACTGCCGCTGGTGGAACTTTACCTAGAATTAAATTAGTCGATCCAACCGATACTACAATAGTCTATAATGATATATATAAAATGACAGCACCAGATGGCGAAATACCAACTCCCGATGTATCGTTTAATACAGCGACAGCAACAAGCGATACAACACTTACTCTTAACTTAGGAATTACATACGGACAAGAGTTTTTTAACTACAGATTTAGACTAATGATACACGACAAGTCAACTGATTTTGGCTATGTCAAATACCAAAGAGATTTAATCGGTTCGTTTAATTTAGGTGCTAATGAAAAAGGAACATTAACTTTTAATGCTTTACCTTTTGGAATACTTGAATTCATCGCTGATAGTAGTTCACTTAACCTACTCTTTGGCGATAGTTTAAGCGATTTAAGATATAGTAATTTACAATATAACGCTGGCATTGTAAGTCCAAATCGCAAGATTAGTGAATTAAGCGAACGCATTACTACTCTTGATAATCCGTTTAGAAACAAAATCATTGCTATATGGGGAGATAGTCGTGAGAGTAATAATCCTACAAGCGACCCAAGTGGTGTAGGCGACCAAAGAGATACAAGTTATCCAGCACTGCTCGCTCAAAAATTACACGCAACCGTATTAAACTATGGCTTAAGTGGCGGTGCTTGGGCTGAAAATACAGTTCAACAAGATGCGGCGGCTGCAATTGTCAACCGTGTGCAAACGGAAGACCCAACTGCGTCGGCTGATATCATTATCATTAGTTCGATGAACGACTTTAAGTTAGCCACTCCATTAGGTAGTCCATTACCTAATAATAAAGATAAGACTACGTTTTATGGAGCAATGCGACTTACTTATGATAGGTTAGCAACAAAGTATCCTAACAAAATGATTTGGCTTGTAATACCGCAAAAACGCTATGATGAGAACACAGACTATGGGGGCGGCATCTATCACCAATACTTAAAAGCACAAGTCGATGTTGCTAAAGAGTATGGCATACCTACTATTGACCTTTATAACAACTTCCCAAATAGTAAGCCGACTTTCTACAATACATATATGTTAAATGACACGCACTTTAACGAGTATGGTAATGATTATGTAGCAGAGTTAATCGCTCGCTCAATGATTGGTGGTGGCAATAGTGCATTTGGCTTTAGTTTTGACTTAATGAAAACAAGTCCAGATGGCAATGTTTGGAAGTTAGATTGGTCTATTGACAATAACGGCAACATTACTTGGTCGCCCGTTAAGTTGACTACTTAATAACTTAATTTTATGTTTATCATAATTGATATAGATAATATGATCGATCGCATTGTTAATTATTTGCGGCCGTTCACTAATTTAAGATTTGTATTTTGTTTTTTGATTGCTTGGATGATAACAAATGGGATCTGGTATGTTTTTGCTTTTATTCCACTTAAAATATTTCCAAATTGGCTTGTTTGGTTTAGTCGCAGTTATATAGCATTTTTATATGTTCCATTTACGCCAGAAAAGTTAATTACAATTCCTATTGCAATATTTTTACAAAGATTATTCTTTAAGAAACATAAGAAAACAAGGGATCAATTAGATAATATGTATAAACAAGCTCATGATGATTGGGCTAAAATTAAATCAAAGTTTAAACGAAAAAAGAAAACGGATCAAGAAAATAAACAACATAAGTAATTAGGACTATCAATTAGTCCTTTTTATTAAAAAAAGTAAAAGAAAATGCAAAAAATACTTGCATATACTTTTATTTATGCTATAATAAAGATAGGAAAAGAGGTAAATAAAATGACAAACAAAATTAACAACCAACAAGAAAAAGTAAAGGTAATAGATCACAAAAGTAATCTATTAAACAAACTGCATTTAGAACACACTAAAAAAGTAGGCGATTGTGTTATTGAATTATTAAAGGAACAAACCGATAATAATGATTTTAATAACATTGATAGTCAACAATTAGGACAAAAAATTGTTAAAAAAGTAGATGTCTTAAATTATCATTATGAAAAAGAAAAAACGCACATTAAAAAAATGTTTGAAACACCGAGCTTTAAGCGATTATCAATTATGGTGTTTGATAACAGCGAAACAACTTGTAATTTTATAATTAAGTTTTATAGGAAAGCAAATAATAATGATTTAGATAATATTATGATTGCGATTACAAAAGATAATGTCTTAAAAAGAGATTTAACTGAAAACTTACAATATGCATTAAAAGAAACAGCATTAGCCGTTGCACCGTTTTTTAGAAAGGGAATTAACTATAAGTTAAATACAACTTATAATGGTTTTCATGAATATTTAACTGAATTAAAAAAGATTGGTTATAAAGTTGAAAATAACGCATATAGTGCCACGCATTTTGGTTGGGAAATTACAAAATAATAAAAAAATAATTCGAGAAAGAAGGATCAAATAAATAAAAATGATTAAGAACTTAAAAGCATTTGATAGTGAACTTAAAGCACTATTAAATAGGCGAGTAATTTTAGATAATATAAATGAAAATACACTTGCTTATATTGAAATACTCGTTAAAGAGCATGAGTTTGTGCCAACATTATTTGATGAAAAAGTAAGATTAAATGATTTTTTGAAAGTAGTTCAAAAAGACACACCATTACTTTATGTTTATCAAGTGTTAGAATATGTGTTGGATAGAGAACTTAATTATTCATATCCAACATTTATAAACGCAAGTGTCGAAAATCACACATTAAGAGATCGCATTAAAAATGAAATTGAACGAGATTTAAGACTACTAATACACAATATGTTTATCTGCGACATTTTAGATCGTTCACTTATTGTTAAAAGCACTGAATAAACGAGTTTTAAGCAACAAACTAATAAAAAGGTATAAATACACTAACTTAATATTAAAAACCAAACCATAAGCAAAGAAAGGGGCAAATATGGAAAATAAATTAAATCAAGTAAGTTTTATCGTGCCGGGTAAGATAACAAGTAAAGGTAGACCACGAGCAAGAGTAATAAAGAGTGGTAGTAAGGGGGGTGGTAGTTATGCGAGCATTTACACTCCCCAAGACACTATTATTTATGAAAATCTAATTAAAATGTGTTATAAAGAACAAGCAAATAATTATCACTTTGGTAATTCTCCATTGAGTGTAAGTATTTACGCTTCGTTTCAAGCTCCAAAAGAAGTTAGAGATTTAAGAGCGTTGGGCTATGGGTATATTGCTTGTTTTGGTAGGCAAGATTTAGACAATATCGCCAAAATTGTTTTAGATGCATTAAACAAAATTGCGTTTTTTGATGATAAACAAATTACTGACTTACGCATTATGAAAATGTATGATAAACAAGAACAATTAGAAATTAACATATATCGGTTAAGTAATTTATCATTAGCAGAAGCAAAAGAGCTTAAACGAGCAGATAATATTAAAAAAGCGAGAATTAAAAAGTTAAAAAAAGAACAACGCATTTTAACTGAACGCATAGCAAGATTATTAAATTATGAAAATCAAACACCAAAAAGAAAACAAGATTTGCAATTAAATATTGATAAATTAAATATTGTAGAACAAGAATTAAAAAAGGAGGAATAATAAAAATTGTTTATGTTAAATGTAATAGATCCATTACTCCAGGCTAAACAACACGAAAATAAAATAGTATATACAAGAGTATCATTTTTTCACAATTGTTTTGTTCCAATAAATAGTAAAGCAAAAATTACTATTCAAAGAAACAACAAGAATGTATTAAGTAAAAAAGTTGTCGCAATGTTTTTTATCAAAGATGAAAACAATACAATAAATGTTTTTGGTGTTGATATTCCAAACGACAACTTTTTCAATAGTATGTTTAGTGATAAAAAATAAAAAGTAGTTAAAAAGGTTGTTAATAAGCATGAACGATAATATTTATCAACAAATGAGCTTATTTGAGTTCGTTTACCCAACTTATAAAATTAAAAAACCGATTAGGTTAATTGAATTATTCGCTGGGTATGGTTCGCAGTTTTTAGCACTTAAATATTTAGGTGCTAATGTTGAAAGTCATAAAATTGTCGAGTGGGCTATACCCGCAATTTTGGCTTATAAAGATATTCATTACAAAAATGATAAAACTAATTATGCAAAAGGTCTTACTAAAAATGAATTGGTTAACTATTTATATAAAATTGGTGTTAGTAGCGATTATGAAAAGCCGATGACTTTACAACAACTAAATAGAAAAAGCAAAAAGTGTTTAGAGGCAGTTTATAATGCAATTAAAAGCACTCATAATTTAGTTAACATTAAGAGTGTGGCGGGGGGGGACTTAAACATTGTGAATACTGATAAATACGAATATATTTTAACTTATTCGTTTCCGTGTCAAGATTTATCAATTGCTGGAAATCGTAAGGGTATGAAAAAAGGCGGCTCAACTCGTAGTGGTCTTTTATGGGAAGTAGAACGCATACTTAATGAATTAAAAGATAATAATTTAGAATTACCACAAATCTTACTAATGGAAAATGTCCCACAAATCGCAAGTTCAACGCATAGTAAAGATTTTGGCGATTGGCAACACGCACTCCAAAAATTAGGTTATAAAAGTTATTGTAATAATTTAATTGCGACCGATTTTGGTATTCCACAAACGAGAGATAGAACTTTTATGATTAGTATTTTAGGTGATTATTTTTATCGGTTTCCACAACCAATAAAGTTAACAACACGATTAAGCGATTATTTGGAAAGCGAAGTTGATGAAAAATACTATTTATCACAAAAGCAAATTATAGGTATGCTTAAAACCAATTTTGAGAGTTATAAACTAGAAAATAAAATAATAGATAGAAACGGAATAAGTAAAACAATTGTGAAAAGGTTTGATGGTGCACCTCTTGTTGTTTTTGATAAAGACCGCAGAAACCATAAAGAGAAATTGGCTGAAATTGTTAGGTATAAAAATTATGTTAGTTGGAAAAACAAAAAGGGTGAATATAACACACAATGTAATCGTGCTTCATTAGTTAATGAAAATGATAACGCACTTACAATTTCAACAGATAATATACCTAAGATTATATTTACTGAGCCTTTACGATTTAGAAAATTAACACCTTTAGAGTGTTTTAGACTAATGGGAGTAAAAGATGATGATTATAGTAAGTTAAGAAGTGAATTAAGCAATTCACAAAGATATTGTTTGGCTGGTAATAGCATAGTCGTTAATGTGCTTATGGCAATTTTTAATACAATTCTATAAAAGTTTTTAATAATTTTACTTGCGTTTACTTTTATATGTAGTATAATGAAATTAGGAAAATGAAAGGAGGCGACATGATAAGTCTTGGATTTTACATTAGAGTATTAAGAGCAACAAAAGAGCTCACACAAAAGCAACTTGCTAAACTATCTGGTGTTAGTGAAAGCACCATAGTTGCTATTGAGCGAGATCAAAGAAAGCCAAACGATATAACACTTATCAAACTTAATAATGTGTTAACAAACGGCGATCAAGATATCTTAAATAAATTATTTCTTTACTCTAATTAAACATAATGCAAATAAATAAAATAAATGAAAGGAGGAAAATATGGAAAAAAACATTTATTTGAAAATTGCTGAATTACGATCAAAAATTAAAAACTCATCGTTAAGAAAGAGTGGTTTTAACAAGTTCGCTAATTTTGATTATTACGAATTAGGCGACTTTTTACCTTTAACAATTGATTTTGAAAAAGAATTAGGGTTATTAAGTATGTTTAGTTGTAATAGTGAAAGAGCCGATTTAATCGTTGTTAATTGTGAAAACACAAACGAAAAAGTTATTTTTACGACACATGTAAAAGAGGCTGATATGAAAGGAATTATTGAAATTCAAAAAGCCGGTGCAGAAAACACTTATGCAAAAAGATATGTTTACTTAAATTATCTTAACTTGACCGAACCAGACCAAGTTGACCGATTAGATCAAAGTGTAAGTGCAAAGACACCAACTACAACTACTAAAAAAGCAACATCAAAAGAAAAACAAACACCACAAGTTGCAACAAAGGGAGTTGAAGCAGAAAAAACATCTGCTACACCAAGAAAATTAAAAGAACGAGAACAAATGATTGATGCACTTGAAAAATGGGAAAACCAAGAAATCAAAGATAAATTATTAGCATTTTTCAAAACCAATTCTTTTGCCGAAATGAGCGATAATGATTTAATCCGTTCATTTGATCGAATGACAAAAGAACCACAAAAAACAAAAAAATAATAAAGTAATATTGTTTTATGACAAATAATATTAAGTTTATTGATGAAACACACTCTTACTATGTTAAATTACCAAGTGTAAGTGAATTATTAAGTAAATGTGTGTTTCCAAACAAATATAAAAATGTTCCAAAAGATAGGTTAAAAAATGCAGCTCAATTTGGTATTGATTTACATGAAGCGATTGAAAAGCAAAGCGATATAATGCTTTGTGAATTAGGTCAACAAAAATACCAAGAATACTTGGAATTAAGTAAACAATTTAACTTAAAAGTATTAAGTGCTGAAAAAGCAGTTTATTACAAAAATCTATATGCTGGAACATACGATCAACTATGCGATATGTTAGGAGCTATAGTTTTAGTTGATATAAAAGCAACCTATAATTTAGATAAAGATTGGTTAAGTCATCAACTATCGTTATACGCAATGGCTATTGAATGGTTATTAAATATAAAAATTGATAGTTTATGGTGTATGTGGCTTCCTAAAAGAAAAAAAGGACAATTCGTAAAAATTGATCGTTTACCAAATGAATTATTATTAACGATAATACATCGTTATTACAACGAACACTTGAATTAACTTAAAAAGAAAGGAAAAAATACTATGTTAACAAAAATTAACGAACAAAAATTACAAATTGAAAAAAAATTACAACCTTATTATGATTTAATAGTTTCACAAGAAAATTATACTGAAATTACTAAAACAAGAGCGGAATTAAATAAGGAAAGAACTAAAATTGATAAAGAAAGAAAGGACATCAATAAAGTCGTTAATGATGCTTATAAAGATATAACCGCATTATATGATGACTTACTTACTGACATTGATACAAAATTAGAAACAAGCGAAAATGAACGCAAAGCCGTTTTGCTCGAAGACATTAAATTAGAATATGCATTAAGTGGTTTGTCATTACCGTTTGATGTGTTTTTTGATGAAAAATGGTTATCAAGAACTTTTATTACTAATTGGCAAACTGATTTTGCAGAAAAAGTGCAAAAAGTTAAAGATGAAATAATGGCAGTTAAACAAGTTAGTGATGAAGCATATAATCGCTATTTAGAATGTGGAGATATTACAAAAGCACTTACACCAACAACAGAATATAGCGATAACATTGCAGTTGGTATTCCACCAATCATAACAATTAAACTTATCAATCCAGCACCAGGTCAAGTTGATAAAGTAGAGCAATTATTAGTTGCTTTAGGTGTAGAGTATGAAATTAACGGCCAATAATATTTATATAAATTATTTGCCAGATGGAAAAAGTGCAATTGGTTTTACACTTGATGAACCACGACTTGCGAAATTGGCAGTAGAACAATATAAAGACAAAGCAATTGATTTAACAATTAGTGAAATTAAGTCAAAAAGAACGCAAGCTCAAAATCGTAATTTGTGGCAAATCATTGAAAGTATATCAACTAAATTATATGGTGATAGGACCGCTGAAAACCTTAACAAAGTTTATTGTTATCTACTTAAACAAACAAATATTAAAAGAGTGTTAATTGCCACTACAAAAGAAGCATTACCACTTATAGAGCAACAATTCCGGGCGATTTTATTAACCGGACAAACAATTAAAACTATAAATACTATAACTAATAAAGAAAGTGAACTAATAACATTATGGGCTTATAGTGGTTCATCATCTTTTAACACAAAAGAAATGAGCGAGTTAATAGATTTAGCCACTGATTATGCTTATAAAGTAAAAGCACTTACAATAGAATAGATTTATACTATATAATATATATATATATACTATAAAAAGTAGAAAGGAGTATAAAAGTATCATGTATAACAAAATTGTAATTGTTGGTCGCTTGGTGCGAGATCCAATTTTAAGGAGAACACAAAACGGAATAGCAGTATTTACTGAAAGTGTCGTAGTCAATGATCGGCCTAAACAAGGTGGTAATTATAAAGACATTGAAACAACTTTTATTGATGTTGTCTTTTGGGACAAAACGGCTGAAAATGTTGCTAAATACCAAAAGAAAGGTAGTTTGTTATTTATCGAAGGTGTTTTAGAACAAAGGCGATATACAAATCATGCTGGTGAAAAACGCACCACTTATGAAGTTATTGCTGATAGAGTTTTGTTTTTAGAACCGAAACCAGCTGAAACACAAGATAGTGATGAAAACACGAAAGCACCAGAACAACAACCAGTTCCAAATAGTGATATCAGCGATAAAATGGCTGAATATGATGATTTACTGTTTTAATAACAAAATCATTACTAAATAAAAAAATAAAAAAAACACGAGCGATTACGGGAAAGCAGACAATTATTTGTAAAACCGATCGCTCGTGAGAAAGGAGGTTATGAATAAAATTGATTTATAAATACTCAATAACCATTATTATTATAAACAACAATTAAAAATAATACAAATAAAACATTAAAAATATAAGAAAGGATCTAAAAAGCAATGTATATGAAATTAAAAATAACCTTAACAAATCATAATTGCTTTATGCAAAACAGGGTTTAATTTATTATGGCAAAAAAACGGATGTTTACTAACGATATTTTAAGTAGCGATGCGTTTGTCGACTTACCATTATCAGCTCAAGCATTATATATACACTTGTGCATGAAAGCAGATGATGATGGTTTCTGCGATAAACCAAGACAAATAATGCGAAACATTGGGGCAACATTAGGCGATATACAACTTTTAATTCAAAAAAGATTTATATTAACTTTTGAGAATTCAAGTGTTGTTGTTATTAAACATTGGAAAATGCATAATACAATACAAAAAGATCGATATTCACCTACGAATTATCAAAGGCAATACGCGTTATTAAAAACTAATAAAAATAAATCCTATACATTAGTATTAAACAATAATACTAATAATAAAAAATGTATACACAATGTTTCCAAAATGGATACAGATTGTTTCCAAAATGGAAACACAGATATAGATTTAGATATAGATTTAGATATAGATTTAGATATAGATAAGAATAAAGATTATAAAGATATAAAAGATATAAACACAACCGAAGTTGTGGTTGTTTCTCAAAAAAATAATAATAATGATAAAATTATTGAGGCGAAAGAAAAACGCATTAAATTAGAAAAAAGATTAACAAGAGATAAAACAGCATTGACAAAAGAGCTGATAAAAAGAAAGTTTATAAATAGCGATGATGATTTCGCTATAATGCAATTAGATGAATTGTATTATCAAATTGATTTAAATAGGTTGTTTCCAATTAGTTATAAACAATTCATAATTGTAGTTCATAATATATTAAAAACTTATGATCCAGAGAAAGTAGATAATAAAATTGCTTGGTTCAAAGTTAGTTTAATAAACAATTTAGAAAAATTAAAAGAAAGGGGAAAGAAAAAATAAAATGAATACTAATACTAATAACAACAACAATAACAATAATGAAACACCAACATTATTGACAGAACATCACAAAAGTTTATACCAACATTTAGAAATAAGCACTAATTTTGGTTTTGAAGTAAATGTAGAAATGATAGCTCGTGCGTTTCCACATGTCTATAATTTTAAGTCGCAGAAAGGGAATTACTCTAATTGTCCGTTGCTTTATCAACACATTGATGAATTGAACGCGAGTAATGAAATTGATAAAATTATAATTAAGAATAACAATAAGTTTAAGTTAGGAACAGAGCAAGAAGCAATTGATTACTATAACAAAATGATAAGTAAAGCAATGCGATTACTTGTTAAAGCAAGTGTAGTAAAAAGGAAAATCAGCAAACACGGACAAGCAAAGTTAATTGATAATGATTTTAATTACAATGATCCGTTGTCATTTATTGAAACATTTATTACAACAAATAAAGGTGAAAAAAATTAAGAAAAGAGGTAGGAATTATGAACGATGATTGCAAGAAAGAGGGATATGCGTTAATTTGGCTCAAATATTTTTTAATTAGTTTGATTGCGTTTGCCATAATAATTCTCCTATGCAAAATTCTCGCATAAAGGAGAGGAAAAATGAATAAAATTATATGGGTTGTTGAAATTCGTGATTACTTGGATGATTTGACACTACCATTGATTACTTTTGCTTTTGATAGTTATGATGAAGCAAAAGGATATGTAGATGAATACATTGAAAGATTATTTGAAAAAATAAAAAAACCATATCGACACTCACAAGTAAGCGAAATATCAACTTATGATGAAAGAAAACGACAATTTATCGCCGTTATGTATGAATTATATAATCCAGAAATTATTAAATATGTAGCAAGGGCGACAATTAGTAAAGTTATGTTTTATGAGGAGGTGTAATGGGAACTAATAAAGCATTTTAATTTATTTAGTTTTAATTGGAAAGAGCAGGGAAATAACGATAACAATGAA
>Ga0209719_1004414_pt1 | contig 11511 bp, 10 predicted proteins | sample AD_JPNAS2_MetaG_FD_184421 | JGI IMG/M metagenome (GOLD analysis project Ga0209719, IMG submission 184421) | Active sludge microbial communities of municipal wastewater-treating anaerobic digesters from Japan - AD_JPNAS2_MetaG (SPAdes) (version 2) | ecosystem: Engineered > Bioreactor > Anaerobic...
AAGATTCAGCATTAAGTCAAATAATTGTTCTGAAAACATAATCTTTTTTTATGCAAAAGTACAACTTTTTTCCAGATTTTTTAAGTAACCATATATAACTTTCCATTAAATTCGTGGTAGAACCAATAAAAACTTAAAAACCTTTAAGATGAAAACTGTTTTTTGAAATTAAAATCTTGAAAGAAGTAGTACGCTCATTGAGCGGAGCCGAAATGAGCGGAGCCGAAATGAGCGTACACTTTTAACACTTCAACTAAGTTAAGTGAAGCTAAATCCACGTGAGCGAGGGTTAAATTCGAGTGAGCAGAGTGAGCGAAGCGAACTCTGCGAAGCAATAGACGCGTCAGCCACTTTTAACTTTCGACTTTTAACTGAATTGTTTTAACTTTTAACTGATTTTTTTAACTTTGCAAAAAACAAAATAATGAAAGATAAGGTTGTAATAATAACAGGAGCATCGTCTGGAATTGGCAAAGCTTTAGCAATAGAATTTGCAAAAAAAGGAAGTAAAGTAGTTTTAGCTGCTCGCAATCCTGAAAATTTAAACTCAGTTTTAGACGAAGTTAAACAATACAATGCTGAGGCAATCGCTGTAGTGGCAGATGTAAGTCTTGTTGATGATTGTGGAAATTTGATAAAAAAAACAATAGAAACTTTTGGAAAAATAGATATTTTAATAAACAATGCAGGTATTAGTATGCGTTCAATGTTTTTGGATACTGACTTGTCGGTTATGCACAAACTTATGGACACAAACTATTGGGGAACAGTTAATTGCACAAAATTTGCCTTGCCATATTTGGTCGAGCAAAAAGGAAGTTTAGTTGGTATAATTTCCATAGCTGGGTATTTAGGTTTGCCCGCACGTTCGGCTTATTCGTCATCAAAATATGCTATCAGAGGCTTTTTAGATACTATTAGAGTTGAACATTTAAAATCTGGATTGCATGTTTTAGTTGCAGCACCTGGCTTCACAGCTTCTAATATAAGAAAGGTGGCACTTCTCGGAGACGGAAGTTTACAAGGAGCAACACCACGACAAGAAGAAAAAATGATGACTGCCGAACAGGTAGCAAAAAAAATATATAGAGCTATTGTAAAACGAAAACGAACTTTAATATTAACTTTTGTCGAAGGTAAATTAGCAGTGTTTTTATCAAAATGGATACCTGGTTTGTTGGATAAGTTAAATTATAATCACATGGCTAAGGAAGAAAATTCACCATTAAAGTAAAAAAGATGAAAAAAATTAAAAAAATAGCACTCGTAGCACACGATAATTGCAAACAAGAACTCATAGAATGGGTAGAGTTTAATTGGCGACTTCTTATTCAAAACGATTTAACCTGCACAGGAACAACAGGGAAGTTGATAGAAAAAACCTTAAAAAAATGTATGGAGCAAAACTCAGAAGAAAAGAAAATAGACATTACAAAATTAAAATCAGGACCTTTGGGTGGCGACCAGCAGTTGGGAGCTTTAATTTGTAATGGAGAAATAGATGTGCTAATTTTCTTTTGGGACGCTTTACAACCACAACCACACGATGTAGATGTCAAAGCATTACTGCGATTAGCAACTTTATATAATATAGTTTGTGCTTGTTCTCGATCAACAGCCGATTTTGTTATTTCTTCACCATTGTTTAAAGAAAATTACAAGCCTACAATAAACGAACAAATAGATGACTATAAGAATAGAAAGTTGAGATAAAATCTAAGTTTTAAAGCATTAGCCAGAGCTAATTATTCTAAAAAATAAACTCTTAATAATTTTTCATGTTTTAAAGCAAGAAATTAATATCTTTTTCTTATGTTTGTAGCTTTATTGCTTGACTAAATAGGACATGATTAAACTAAAACAATTAGCAATCAAATTGCTATTTATTTGGGGCTTAGGTTTATTAGGTATAACTCAATCTTACTCACAAGTTGTGGATTTAGAGACTCTGATGCAATTAGACGAAGACACCAGCAAACTTGAAATTTTATCTGGGCTAAAAGTCTCGGGTTATTTTCAGGGGCAGTTTCAGTACGGAGAAAAAGATGCAGATTTGGGAGTAGGAGCACCTAATACTGATGTAACAGAAAATTTTAATCGTATTGGTATTCGCAGAGGTCGCTTAAAATTTACATACGAAAAACGCATCGCTTTAGCAGTTTTACAATTTGATATGACTGAAACTAGTATAAGAGTGAAAGATGCCTATATGCAATTTAATGATTTAAAATATTCTCAAAGTTCTCTTAAAGTGGGAGCTTTTTATCGCCCTTTTGGTTATGAGGTATCACATTCTTCTTCGTTAAGAGAATCGCCAGAACGAGCACATGTTATTACTACCTTATTCCCCGAAGAAAGAGATCTGGGAGTAATGCTAACTTTACAAGCAAAGAAAAGCTCGGCTTGGAGTATTTTTAAAATAGATGCTGGCTTGTTTGCTGGCAATGGTGTTAAAGCAGATATAAAAAATAAAAAAGACTTTATAGGGCGTTTTTCTATAAATAAAAGTTTTAAAGATTATTTAGGAGTAAGTGGTGGTGTTTCTTATTATAATGGATACGTATATCAAGGCACAACAGATGTTTATTCTATGTATGATAAAATATTTATACCTAATAGTTCTATGGCTAATATTGGAAAATATGCAAAAAGAGAATATATAGGTGTAAATACTAAAATTGTAGCAATTACCAAATTAGGAATGTCTTCTATTACTGGAGAATTTATTTCAGGAGTACAACCTGGAAGAAAAGATGGCAGTAAAAGTCCAAATAGTTCAACTGTCGGTAGTACAGATACTTATATCCGAGATTTTTATGGAGCTTATGCTTGTTTAGTTCAAGATTTTGGAAAATTACCTTTATCGGCAGTAGTGAAATATGAATGGTATGACCCAAATAATAAAGTTTCAAAAGACGAAATAGGCTTGTTTGGAACAGGCATAGGAGATGTCTCTTACAACACTTTAGGATTTGGTTTAATATGGAAAGTTAACCCAGATATAAGAGCTACAGCCTATTATGAAATGGCTAAAAATGAAATATCGCAAAATCTTAGCAATTTCGAAAACGATATTGAAAATAATATTTTTACCATTAGACTTCAATATAAATTCTAAACTGTAACAGGATTGTAACACTAAATAAAGTCTAATGTAACATACTGAACATACTTTTGTTTAAACTAGGAAAATAATTATTATATTGATTTAAAATAACTACATTTGTAGTGTGAAACAAAATTTTATGAGTAAAAATATTTTAATAGTTGATGATGATCTTAGCATTGCTGAAATTTTAGAGTTTAATCTCAAAAGTGAAGGCTATGATGTAGAAACTGCTGTGTCGGCAGAAGAAGCTTTAGGAAAAAAGCTTCATAAATTTCATTTAATACTACTAGATGTGATGATGGGCGGAATGTCTGGATTTAAAATGGCAGAAAAAATGCGAGAAGACGGCATTTCAACACCAGTTATATTTTTAACAGCAAAAGACACTGAAAACGACATGCTTACAGGCTTTTCTGTAGGAGGAGACGATTATATTGCTAAGCCATTTTCTATCAAAGAAGTTATTGCAAGAGTAAGAGCAGTTTTAAAACGAACAGAAAAAGAAAGCACCACAGATAGTAGCGATAATAAGTTGGTTTATGGAAATTTTGTCATAGACTTTAATATGAAAGAACTCAGCATTGATGGCAAAAAAATTCCGCTAACAAAAACGGAATTTGAATTATTGTCTCTACTTGCCAAACATCCCGATGAATTATTATCTCGAGAAAGGATAATAAGTAAATTATGGACAGACACTCCCTATGTAACAGAAAGAACTGTTGATGTGCATATAACACGAATGAGAAAAAAACTAGGAGATTATGCAGCTGTGATTTCAAATAAAATAGGATACGGATACAGATTTGATATAAATGAATTATAAGTATTAGTCTAAGTGGTTGAAGATTAGTTGGTTATGGTTGGTGTGTAAAATTTTGAATAAATGAAATTAGATTATCGACAAAGGCTATTTCTGTATTTTGGTTTGTTGTTTACACTCTTTACGGCTGGTATTATTGTATTTGAACAATTTAGAGAAAAAAACTACAAAACTCAAGGATTAAAAGAAAAATTAGAAACCTATACAGATATTATTCAAGTTGCTATAGAACATTCTCACGACAGTGTGGCTCCAGCAATTAATCAGTTGCAAAATTTATTGCCACAAGACCTTAGAATAACAATTATCAGCGAAGAAGGAAAAGTGCTGTTTGACAACTCCATCAACGACTACATAAGTCTTGATAATCATAAAGATAGACCAGAAATTGTAGAAGCACAAAATGAGGGTAAAGGTACAAATATTCGTGTGTCAGACTCTAATAAGCAAAAGTATTTATATTTTGCTAAAAAAGCAGACGACAAGTTTATACGCGTAGCCTTACTTTATAATATTAAACTGCAAAACTTTTTAAAACCCGACAATGCTTTTATGTATTTTATTATTTTGTTTTTTGCAGTTTTTATTTTCTTTATTCATGTTACTACTAAAAGGCTTGGAAAAACTATCAAACAATTGCGAGATTATGTTTTAAATTCTGACAAACATGATCTTGATAAATTAAATTTTCCAAATAATGAAATTGGCGAAATTGGAAGTAAAATAGCTGATAATTATTTCAAGCTAAAAGAAAGCCAAAAAACTGTTTTAATGGAAAGACAAAAACTCTTGCAACATATTCAAGTTTTAGAAGAAGGAATTTGCTTTTTGTCGCCTAAGCATGAAGTAGAATATCATAATGGTTTGTTTATTCAATACCTTAATATAATTGCAGATGAGGCTTCTAGCGATGCTTCTATAATTTTAACAGACGAAAACTTTATTGAGTTGCAAGATTTTTTATCTCAAGATGAAGAATCTTATTTTGAAAAAATAATTAGCAAACAAGGTAAAATATTTGCAGTAAGAGCCAATCTTTTTAAAGATGGAAGTTTTGAAGTTATTTTGAGCGATATTACAAAAGAAGAAAAAACAAAACGTTTGAAGCAAGAGATGACAGGAAATATTGCTCACGAGCTTCGTACACCAATTACAAGCATTAGAGGATATTTAGAAACTGTTTTAGACCAGCCATTGAGTGATGAGAAAAAGCAATATTTTATAGAACGTGCTTTTCACCAAACTATTGCTCTTTCAGAAATTATACAGGATATGAGTTTAATTACAAAAATGGAAGAAGCTCCTAATTTGTTTGCTTTAGAAAAAACAAATATTTGGCAATTGTTAGAAAGAGTAAAGGAAGACCTTAGCATAAGGTTAGTTGAAAAGCATATTGAGATGAAGTGGCAAGTGCCAGAGCAATTAGAAATTACAGGAAATGAAAATTTGCTTTATTCCTTATTTAGAAATCTTACAGATAATGCAATCAGATATGGCGGAGAAAATATGTGCATTAATGTGAGTATTTACAACGAAGATGCCGACTTTTACTATTTTTCATTTTACGATACCGGAATTGGAGTGAAAGACGAAACTCACTTAAATCGTATTTTCGAGCGTTTTTTCCGCATAAGCGAAGGACGTACACGCGACAACGGTGGAACAGGATTAGGTCTATCTATAGTAAAAAATGCAGTCTTATTTCATAAAGGAAATATAAGCGTAAAAAATAGAAAAGAAGGTGGTTTAGAATTTTTATTTACTTTGAAAAAGTGATAGAACTGCCTGAAAATCAACACTTCCCAACTTTTAATTTTCAACCTTTAACTTTTAACTGCGTGTTAACTTAGGTGTAACAATTTTGTAATATTCAAACATCAATTTTGCGACATAAATAAAACTAAAAAATTGTTTTTGTGGCAGATAAAAAAATATTTTTCGTAACTTTATTTTTTCTTAGCATTGGGACTGAAATTTTAGCCCAAACAGGAAGTATAAAAGGAAATGTTTTAGATACAGATACCAAAGAAGCTCTTATAGGAGCATCTGTTGCAATACAAGGCACTACTTTAGGAGCAGCAACCGATTTGAATGGCGACTATACAATATTAAATGTTCCTCCAGGTACATATACGCTTGAGGCTTCTTATATATCATATCAACCCGTAACTAAACAACAAATTGTTGTAGAAAAAGGCAAAGAAACTGTTGTAGATTTTCTTTTGCAAGCTAAAGGTATTAGCCTAAAAGAAGTGCAGGTTGTAGCTAAAGCAAATCGAGAAAGTGAAAATGTGTTGTTGCTCGAACAAAAAAAGTCTTTATTAGTAACACAAACTGTTGGAGCAAAAGAACTTTCGAGAAAAGGAATTTCTGATGCACGTGCTGCAGTAGCTCAAGTTTCAGGAATTTCAAAACAAGAAGGAGTAAAAAATGTTTTTGTACGAGGCTTAGGCGATAGATATAACGCTACCTTGCTTAATGGTTTTCCTATTCCTTCGGAAGACCCTGAATACAAAAACATTGCATTAGATTTTTTTGGTACAGATATCATTCAAAATATTGGAGTAAATAAGGTGTTTAATTCGTCTAATGTGGGCGATGTGGGAGGTGCAGTCATCAATATATCTTCTAAAGAACTGACTGAAGAAAGTGCATTAGCTTTTGATTTATCGGCAGGAGTTAATGCAATGGCAATAAATAGCAGTTTTATTCGCCAAGACGGTTCAAACTATTTAGGAATTGCCAATACAGATCAACCTAGTCAAAACCAATATGATTTTCCTAATAGTTTAGACCCTAAAAAAGTGTTGTTACCGCTTAATCACAGCTATGGAATCTCGGGGGGGAAACTGTTTCGCAAAAAAGAGGACGGCAATACATTTTCGTTTTTTGCCGTAGCCTCTCGCGGAACTGATTATTCATATTCCAAAGAGATTGTGCGTAACACAACATCAAACGGAACTGTTTATCAAGATCAACAAGGTGATAAATATTCGCAAACTATTAATCAATTTGCTTTAGCTAGCGCTCATTACAAAATTAAACGCCAACATAATATTAATTATAACTTTATGCTTATCCACGTTAATGATCAATATGTAGGTGAATATGGCGGTTTGCATGGAGAAGCTTTTCAAAGTAGTCCTATTTCGTCGGGTAAAATCAGAAGACAACAAGCGAATGATAATCTTTTGCGTGTACATCAACTTATTACAGATTGGCAATTGTTGCCTAAACTAAAATTAAATGTAGGAGCAGCTTACAATACTGTAAATGGAGCAGAACCCGACCGTCGAGAAAACTATTTTACATACCACGATGATAATAATTATAGTTTAACCCGAAGCAATAGAAACAAAAGATTTTACTCTGATTTAAAAAACAACGATATTAATGTTAAAACAGTCTTATCGCTAAAATTAAAGGATAATTTTAATTCAGAAAACTCTTTGTTGCAAGTAGGATATACTGGAAGATTTGTACAAGACAATTTTAAAGCTATAGAATATAATTTTAGCCCATTAGGTATGCCAAATTTTGCAATGGAAAACTTGAGTTTAGACGAATTGTATGAAGAAAATATAAATAAAGGTTTGCTAAAAATGGAAACCGGAGAAACAAACACTTACAAAGTATTTAAAAACACACATTCAGGATTTGCTGAAATATCATATCAATTAACAGAAAAATTAGCAGGAAACGCAGGTTTAAGAATGGATGTAGTTGACCTAGTCGTTAAGCATAATGTAACACATGCAGCTCCTGGAGAAGAAACAATAGACAAAAATTATTTCTTACCAAGTTTAAATCTAAAATACGACATAAACGATAAAAATAGTTTAAGATTAGGAGCTAGTAAAACATATACTTTGCCACAATCTAAAGAAATTTCCCCATATCAATATGTAAATATTTCTTTTGCAAGTCAAGGGAACCCTAATATTAAACCATCAGATAATTATAATATAGATTTAAAATGGGATTACTACATATCTAATAATGAGTTGTTTTCAATTTCTACTTTTTATAAATATATAATAAATCCAATCGGACGTGTAGATCAAGGAAACTCTGCTGGACTACTTACTTATGATAATCTAGGTAAAAATGCTACTGTTGGAGGAATTGAAATAGAACTTCGTAAAAATATTTTTAGTCAATTCAAAGTCGAGTTAGAACAATCAAGTCGATTATCTTGCGGACTAAATGCTTCATATATTTATACCGATTTAATGCTTGAAGTATTAAATACAGAACCTCGTAAAACAAGATTAGAAGGAGCTTCACCTTTTTTAGTGAACGCAGATTTATCATTTAATTTCAAAAGAAAAGATAAAGATTTTCTTGCTTCTTTAGTTTTTAACTATTTTAGCGATAGAGTTCATACCGTTGGAACAAAAGGTTTTAACGATATTATAGAAGAAGGAGTTCCAACACTAGATTTTGTTTTATCATATGGATTTAACAAAAAGTTTTCGGTAAGCTTTAAAGCTACAAATATACTTAATGCGTCTTATCGCTTATCGCGTGTTTTAGATGATAAAATAATTTTAAATGATTTTCAAAAAGGGCAAAATATCAGCTTAGGAATAAGCTATAAATTATAAAAATGAATTATTAACAATTAAAATTTTAATGAAAATGAAAAAAACTTTAATTTATTTACTTATGGTTGCAGCAATGGCTTTCGTTGCTTGCGGTGATGAACCAGATGATCCAGTTCCACCAGCAGAAGATAAAAATTTGTCTGGTTCAATAACTGGTAGTAAAACACTTGATGCTTCTGTCGAATACTTATTGGTAGGTCCACTAATTGTTGAAGAAGGTGGAGTATTAACTATTCCTGCAGGAACTACTATCAAAGCTAAAAAAGGATTTGGAAGCTATATATTAGTTTTACAAGGTGGTAAAATTTATGTAAACGGAACTGCTGAAAAACCAGTTACAATGACTGCTGACATCGCTAATGCTGAACAAGGTCACTGGGGTGGTTTAATTATCAACGGTAAAGCTCCATTAGCTGATCCAGCCGAAAAAGGTTCTACAGAAATTAATTCCGCTTATCTTTATGGTGGTAATGATGCTAGTGATAACTCAGGCTCTATCACTTATTTAAAACTTGAATACACTGGAGCACGCTCAAGCGCAAATGTAGAGCATAACGGGCTTACATTAAACGGTGTTGGTAATGGTACAAAAATTGAAAACATCTACATTCCTCACGGAGCTGATGACGGAATCGAATTTTTCGGAGGTAGTGTAAATGTGAAAAATCTTTTAGTAGTAAATTCTGATGACGATATGTTTGACTTTACACAAGGTTACAATGGTACATTAGAAAATGCTTACGGTATTTGGGAAGACGGATTTGTAAGTAGCGAAGATGACCCACGCGGTGTTGAAGCTGACGGTAACCTAGACGGATTAAATTCTGATTACCCAAATCAAGCTAATTTTACAATTAAAAACATGACCATTGATCTTCGCTTAGCTGCTAGCACAACAGATGGAAAATACATGCACGATGTTATTAAAATCCGCAGAGGAGCTAAAGCAACAATCATAAACGCATTAGTGAAAGGTAAAGGACAAGTTAAAGATTTGATTGACTTAGATGATAAAAAAGGTTATGCACAAGAATCAACTACAATTTCTATAACTAATTCTTTAACAACACCAATAAGTGGTAACGAAATAACCAAAAAAGACGGAACTACATATGATAATGTTAAGATTGAAAATGGTAATACAGGTTGCCCTACAAATATTTTCGACTGGACAGGATATACATTTTAGTTTTACTTTAAAAATTTAAGCAAAAAACGAAGGTATTTCGAAAAATCGAGATACCTTTGTTGTATAAAATAAATTAGGAACAAATGAGACATAAATTGATTTTAATTACAGTATTTTTTTTGGTGGTATGTAGCGCACAAGCTCAAAAAACTCCTCAAATATATCAAAACGAAGGTGTTTATTATCGTGATAAAAAGCAAAACGAGCTATACACTGGCGATTATCGCGAATATTACGAAAATAACACACTTAAACTCGAAATGCAAATTAAAAACGGTTTGCCTGAAGGAACTTATATAATTTATTTCGAAAATCGTAAACCTAAAGAAATACGCTCATACAAAGAAGGAAAACTTCATGGTTTATGGAGAAATTACGATATTTCTGGACAGTTAATTTCCGAAGCCGAATACAAAAACGGACTAAAACACGGAACTTGGCGTATATGGGACGAATTGGGAATGCAACGTTATGAAATGAGTTACCACGAAGGTAAAAAAACTGGAATTTGGCGAATGTGGGATGAAAAAGGTACAATAGTGGACGAAAAACAATATTAATATGTTTTTTTAAAACCAAAAATGTAACCAAATCTTAATTTTGATGTAATTTTTATGAAATACTTATATATCATTTTTGTACAGTTAACAAAAGTTTAAAAAAAAATATTTATGAAAACTATTTTCTTAATTGTTGCGATAGCTTTTTTATCAATTACAGCTTATGCAGATAATAACAAAACAGGCAAAAATGTAAAAACTAACAAAACCGAAGCCGTTGAAATAATTAATTCGGTTAATGTATCTGGAATAGTTACAGATAAAAAAAGCAATGAATCTTTAGCAGGAGCAAGTATTTTTATTGATGGAACAAAATATTATTCCGATTTAGACGGTAATTTTACTATTCAAAATATTAAACCAGGAAAACACACTGTTAAGGTCGAATTTATTTCTTATCAATCTGTTGAAATGGAAATGGATATTCGAGCTAACCAACAAATCAATATTGATTTAGTTCAAGAATAGAACAAAAGTTTTAAACCAAGTCTTGTCCTAGGACAAAAAGCAATATCTGAAATTTGTATAGTGGGACGTTGTGATAACGTCTTTAAACTATACAAATTTTTTATTATACTTTTAACACTTCAACTACGTTCAGTGCATCGCTTTTAACACTTCAACTACGTTCAGTGCATCGCTTTCGACTTTCAACTTTTAACTTTTAACTTTCAACTGATTATGCGTCAGCCTTTCTTTTCCTGACTTCGTCACTCTAAATTTGCCAAAACCACAGCTTGTTGATTTGCAGCTCGTTATGTCTTTGCGTACCCCAAAAACGGGGTACGCAAGTAGATTTTTTATGTTTTTTATTCACTAACGTAAAATCAATTTTATCAGGGATAACAAGTGTAATCCTAGCTAAAAAGGAAAGATTTTTTTAATTTATTACAATTCATATACATATTCATAAAATAAATTCATAAAAAAAGTGAAAAATGGATATTAAATAAGAAAAAAATAGCTAAGGAGATAGTTAAATTTTGAAAAGAAAGAATAAAACAACAAAAATAACGAAATAACAGATTTTAATAGGATAAAACAGATATTGAATAAAGTATTTAACTAAAAATTTTGGGGTACGCAATGACGAAGTCAGGAGACGGAACTACATATGATAATGTTAAGATTGAAAATGGTAATACAGGTTGCCCTACAAATATTTTCGACTGGACAGGATATACATTTTAGTTTTACTTTAAAAATTTAAGCAAAAAACGAAG
>Ga0209719_1004430_pt1 | contig 11462 bp, 8 predicted proteins | sample AD_JPNAS2_MetaG_FD_184421 | JGI IMG/M metagenome (GOLD analysis project Ga0209719, IMG submission 184421) | Active sludge microbial communities of municipal wastewater-treating anaerobic digesters from Japan - AD_JPNAS2_MetaG (SPAdes) (version 2) | ecosystem: Engineered > Bioreactor > Anaerobic >...
TACGGCTGTTCCGATCACTATGGCAAATAGCGCTACCAGCACGTTGCGGGTTTCGGCGGCCATCTTGAAGCCAATGAATACCGTGAAGATACCAAGCCCCTGAATGATCGCTTGCGACATCCTCTCCGGCATGCGCTTTCCGACCACCAGGCCGACCGCAGTGCCCGCGACCACCGTAGCTGCGTTTATCAGCGTTCCTGTCATGGCAATACCTGTATCCTTCCTCTGACTGCAGTGGCCCAGTGCAAAAGGCTAATGGGGCGAGGGTCTCCGGAACACTCCATGCGGATCGAGCAGGACGACCCCTTCGGTAAGCGCCGCTATGGCCAGGGGATTCCTGTCCGCCGCCATGCGTTCGAATTCGTCGCGCGTGAATGCTTTGGGTTCGATTCTAGCACCAACATCTCGGTACAGCAAGTCCGCCCGAGCAAGAGGATTATCGGGCAGCCCCTCGGAGACAATGACTACATCGATATCGCTCTCCAACCTGTCCGCCTATTTCGAGAGCCAACTCAACGATGCGTTCACAAGCCCGAAGCGCCTCGCCGGAAGCGGCGCTGTCACAGTAATCATGCGGGCTCCCGGACGGATATGCATCGGGATAACGCGGAGGAATGTGATGCCGGTCCAGCAGCCGGGCATCTGTCATGAAGCCTTCATACGCCGCCGCTCCAAGCTCCCTCAGCTTCTCTGCGAGGACAACAATAGAGTGCCCGATCGCAGGAGCGCCCAGGCCGTAAAGTATCGCCTTCACTGCACACTACCCGGCTACATTCATTCTCCATGTCGAGGCGAATACCTACCGCCGACTGTGCGTTGCGCACATGACCGGAAAGGGCGCGAGTCTTGCCCATGGGGGGATGTACCTATGATCGGAGTCGCAGTTGTCCGAAAAGCGGCCTTTCACAGGCCTTTCCCTAAAACCGCGTTTAGCAGCGAGTTCGCGAACCTGTAAGGAATGTGCCCGGTTTTCCGCGGAGGTTGCTCAGAATCTGCCCGGTTTTGACAGGTCGGGGACCGGGCCCGGCAGATATGGGGGTTGTTAGGAGCCCAGACCCCAATCAAGGGGCCTCCCCGGGGAGAGCGTGAGACGCCCAGAGGCAACCATATTATGTAACCCGCCTCTACCTGCAGATTTGTAAAGGGCTCAGCCCCAGAAAACGGAAGCGCCGTTGCCCGCGCGAATTCAGACAGATTGCCCCCACCAGACCGGGCAGGATCTGAACATGTCGCGCAAAAAACCGGTTCGAAAATGAACAGGACGCCGCACGGCCAGCGGCGGTCGGTGGGCTCACATGCTATTCGGACCTGTACGCCCAGCAATGCCCATTGGCGCAGGTAAGGCATGGATCGCCGCAGACCCGGGACGCGACTGTTCCTTGCTGCCCGCCACAAGACGCACGCGGAAGGTGAATGCACATCAAACGCGAATATCCGAGCATGAACCGTATGGCAAGACCCAACAGGGAAGGTGATGGAATGCTCGATCTACTGAAGACGGCGATCTCGGGAGCCGACGGGTACGCCGAGATCCGGTATCACAAGCGCGAACAGACGTCCATTGAGGCCAAGAACGGCAGACTGGCACGGGTGGAACGGCGCACCCTCGCAGGCGCCGGAGTCAGGTGCCTTGTGGACGGGTGCTGGGGTTTCGTCTCCACCACCGACGTAAGCCCGAGCGGCCTGCGAAAAGCCATTTCCGAGGCGGCGGAGGCGGCGCGCATAGGCGCCGAGTTGCGGCGCGAAAAGGTTGTGCTGGCCCCCGCCAAGCTCGCCCAGGGCCAGTTCGTCTACTATGACTTAGCGGACGAGCCCAGCATTGCAGAGAAGATCCAGGTAGTCATGGCCGCCGAGAAGCGCGTTCGCGAGCGCTCGTCCCTGATTGTAGCAAGCTCAGTCAGGTATCTGCAGTATGAGGACGAGAAGTACATAGTAACCAGCGACGGGGCGGCGGCCCACATCCTCGACAACAAGCCCAGTTTCCACGTGACAGCCACTGCAGGCCGAGGCGACCAACTCGAGATGGCCATCAAGAGCTGGGGAGTCACAGGCTCATGGAAGGACCTGTTGGACAAGGTCAGCCTTGACAAGGCGGCCGACGATGCCGCAGACCTGGCCGCGCGCAAGCTAGACGCAGGCTACGTCCGGGGCGGGCAGTATACTGTCATCCTCGACCCCATGCTTGTGGGAGTGCTTTCGCACGAGGCGATAGGGCATACAGTGGAAGCCGACTTCGTCCAGGCCGGGTCGGTAGTGCAAGGCAAGATCGGCCAGAAGGTCGCGTCCGACATGATCACAATGGTAGACGATGGCACGATGGCAGGGGCCGCCGGCATGGTCCTCGCGGACGATGAGGCCGTTCTGGGCCAACGCACCGTCATCATAGACCGCGGCATTCTCCGCGACTACCTGCACAGCCGCGAGTCGGCTGAAGTCCTCAGGGCCGAACCACGCGGCAATGCTCGCGCTTTCACGTACAGCGATGAGCCTCTTATCCGCATGACAAACACATGCATACTCCCCGGGAAGGACGATCTGGACCAGATGATTGCAGGCATCGACGATGGCCTGCTTCTCCGCGAGATGGGCGCCGGCGGCGGGCAAGCCGACTCCACAGCCGAGTTCATGTTCGGAGTCGCGGAAGGCTACGTCATCAAACACGGCAAGCTCGGAGAGCTGGTCAAGGGCATAACCATTTCAGGGCAGGCCTTCGAAGTACTGCAGAGCGTAGACGCAGTGTCGTCGGACTTCGTTTGCAGCCTTGGCGCAGGCCATTGCGGCAAATGGCAGCCGGCCAAGGTAGATGCCGGAGGCCCTTACCTGCGCTGCCGGGTCACTGTCGGAGGGCGCCATGAGTAGAGGAGGGAATGGTTCGATGCATCTCGATCTCTGCGACGATCTGGTCCGGCGCGCTCGGGCCATGGGCGCGGCCGATGCGGAGGTATTCTACAGAAAAGCCAGGAAACTCGAGGCCATGTTCGAAAAGAACGACCTCCAGGTTCCCAAAGGCGATACCTATGAAGGCGTGGGCATACGGGTGCTCATCGGCGGATCGAACGGCGCCAGGCTGGGTTTCGCAGCTACGAATCTTCTCACCTCCGAGTCGCTCGAAAACGCGCTTTCCGCCGCCATGGCCATAGCCCATGCCTCGCCGGAAGATCCCAACCATTCCCTCCCCGATCCCGCGCCCGCCGAGCCAGTGCTTGGCATCTATGATGAGTCGGCTGAGGAACTCGCCCTCCGAGATGCGCTCGATCAAGGCCGTCTCATGCTGGAGGCGGCACGCGGCGCGGACCCGAGAGTGACTCTGGATTCGGCGATGTACACCATAGAAGTCTCAGAGAAGGCCATCGCCAACTCCCGGGGAATCCGTCTCTCCGAAAAACGCAGCTTATTCGTATGTCAGGCAATGGCGTTCGCCCGCGACGGCGAGACGGTGTCATCCTTCGACATGGAAGTAGGCGCGTCGAGCCGGATGTCCGGCATGGACCCAGCCGCTCTAGGACGCAAGCTGGGCGAAAAGGTCGTCGCCACTTTAGGGGCGACGACCATACCCAGTTTCAAAGGCGCCGTGATCGTCGCTCCCTATGCAGGAATGGACTTGATCGTCTCCCCTATCACGTTCTCGTCCGATGCAGAGAATGTCCAGACCGGCCGGTCCAAGTGGAAAGGGATGCTTGGGGCGCAAGTTCTGTCGCCGCTACTCTCTGTAATCGATGACCCATCGATTCCCGGAGGCGCCAGCTCAACCGCCTTCGACAGGGAGGGCGTGCCGGCGCGCCGTCTCGAGCTCGTAAAGGACGGCGTGCTCAATCACTACCTTTACAACTGCTACACTGCCCGAAAAGACGGAGTCGCCTCGAACGGGCGCGCCGCAGGTACCGATCAGAATACGCCGTCTATCGGACCTACCAACTTCGCAATCGCCCCGGGCGAACGCTCGCTAGACGAGATGATAGCTGCATGCTCCAAGGGGATCATCGTGAACAGGTTCTCTGGAAACTTGGACGAAGTGAGCGGGGATTTTTCCGGCGTGGTCAAGGGTGGCTACTACATCGAAGCCGGCAAGACCGTCTGCCCCGTCAGGGAAGCGATGATCGCCGGGAATATCTACGAGCTACTCCGGCAGGTGGCTGGAGTATCGAGCGAGTCGGTAGAGATAGCTGATATGAGGCTTCCGTATGTCCAGTTCGACGGGTGCTCCGTCACCGGAAAGCAGTAGAGCGAATACTGCCTGATCGGCGGTAGTCCGAGATTTTCCGACACTGCGGCCATGGAGACCGAAGGAAAGAGCGTGCGTTTGCAGAATCATCGCTCATCAGTCTCGTCAGGCGTGAGCCAACTTGAGGAGGCGATTTCATGAAGAGGACTCTTGCTCTGTGCGTTCTCGCGCTTACTCTCGCGTCCTTCCCCGTCTCCATTGTCTGCGGCGCCCCAATGACCATAATATTCCAGAATGGCGCTACAGTCACGTATGACACGGACGAGATCAAGTCGATCACGTTCTCCGGCGCACCGATGGCGCCGGCTGCATCGCCGTCCGGGCTTCCGTTCTCAATCGCCCAGCCATCCATGACAGAGGACTTTGACAATGGTCTGGGCAATCGGTGGGATCCCGTCGCCGTGGTAGGAGGCGACTTCGGAAGGTTTGCTAGATTCGAATCGGGGAGACTCGTTGTCAACGTACCCCAGGGCAATTCATGGGGAAAGACCGGCATCCAGTCCAGGCAGCCGGTTTTTACTGTTGACCGGTCGTTCGAAACACAGCCAGGCCTGATACTGATCAAGACCGATCCGTCGCTCACAACAGGGTTTGTGATCACACTCGCCTCTTCCTGGCACTCCGACGTGTGGGTTCTGCAGACTGTTTGGGTGCACATCGCCTGCACGACTGATGAGGGCGAGGGTTCGGTCGTGTTCATCAACACCCACGGTCCCGAAAAGTATGGAAGTGAGGGCTACCTCCCGATCACGCCGGCGAAGGCGCCCGAGTGGGTCGGGCTCAAGGTGTACCCAGGCAAGGTGGCGCTCCAACTGTCGGGCATGGACAGCCCCGCAGTCATCGACATGGGTTGGATCGGCGAAGGAACGCCAGTGTATCTGCAGGTCTTCTCGCATCCCCGTACGGAGGGCGGGCCTGCCGCGGTGGCTATCGATCAGATCCAGGTGGGCAGATAGGTTGTCTGCACGTTTCCAGGTTTCCAACTTCGTCTAGTCTCCCGGTTCGTCATGGCTATCAGTGAAGGGGCGGGTCCATCCCGCCCCCTCGTCTTCTGTACAGCCTCTCCTCAGATAGTGTTCAGTATCCTCTCGTCCAGCCTCCGAACCATGGACCTGCATACAGGCTCAAAATGCTTCAGCCAGAACCGGCATGCCTCCACATTCGTCGCCTCGAACTCCACTGAACAGCGTACAAGCCCTTCTCTCAGCGCCCACTCCATGATGGCTGAGAGCAGCGACTTGGCAATGCCCATTTCTCTGTATTCAGGCTTCACATAGGCGCCGTTCACGGCGAATTTCCTCTCTCCATTGACAATCCAGGCAGTCCCGTCCTCAACCGGCGCTACTTTCATGTACCCCACAGCTTCGTTGCCATGCCATGCCAGCCATGCATGATTCCCGGGCTGCCTCAACACGTCTCCAAGACCGGCCGAACTTTCGGGCTCCAGGTACGGCTTGAACGCAGGCGACTTGGCCACATGCCGATCGTGCCCATCTACCAGGGATACCCAGACCGGTATGTCTTCTTCCCGTATCGCGGCAATACGGACTCCCTCCGGCGCCTCCGCGCTTATGGGCTCAACAGCGCGAACGGCATCGACGCATATGCTCCCGAAGCCGTTCCAGACGAAAGCGTCCAGTGCCTCGCGGGCATAGTTCATGAAGTAGATAGCATGAGTGAGGCATCCGTCCTCGACCCATTTCTGTCCTAACGCCTGATACATGAGACGATGAGTCTCGAAGGATTTCTCATTCGTAGACGCATGGGCCCATTCAGGACACAAGGCTCCTCTGTGTACGCCCAGGAGTTCGTCGATATAGAATCCCGTCATGAAGGCAATCATCTTGCCGTTTTCAAAGACTGCCGTGCCCGGATGCTCTTCCAGGCACCATTTCAGCATGGGCAGTACTCTTTCTGCACTTCCATTGCCCTCGTCCAGTATGGGTACCGACTCGCGTTGACAGCGATAGGTGGCAGCAAAGAGCTCACAGGCTTCTTCCAGATGACACTGTTTCAAATCAGTAACTAGCATGTAGCCACTCCCCGAGGCCCTGCCCGGCCCACATTGCGCACACGTTTACCTGGCCTTCTCAATCACGACAGGAGACCCGATCTGCGCCCCGAAGGCCGCTTTCGCGTCATCCATATTGACAGAAATCTCCACCCAGTCCGTGCTGGCGATGAAGATCAGGTGATCGCCTTCGGGAACATCGCCGTATGTATTCACGAACTTGCTGGGAATGGTCTTGCCGCCCACAGTCACCAAGGCCGTGTCTCCGTATGTCAGCCCCAGCTCAGCCAGGAGGTCGCGACCGATGTTGGCCTGCAAGTTCCCGTACTGGTCAACCAGCACGATCTCCCCGTATGCCTTTCCGTCCTGAACGCGCGCCGCCTCGATGTCGAGCACAAGCACCTCGTCCACCAGGGGCCCGACCTCGGCGAACTTGCGGCCCGCGGCCAAATTGGCGGCGGTAGGAGTGAAAATGTCGCGCCCGTGGAACGAGTATGATGTGGGCCCAGGGCGCATGAACGCCCGGTTGGTGATGGTTCGAACCTCATCGATGCCGAACTCCTGCATGACCATGGTGAATATCCCGTTGTCCGGGCCAATGAAGAACCTGCCGTCCGCAGTCCTTACAGCTATCGGGCGCCTTTCAGTGCCCACCCCGGGATCCACGACAGCCACGAATACTGTGCCGGAGGGGAATTCCCTAGCTGCAAGAAGCAGGGTCACTGCGCCCTCCATGATGTTGTACGGCTCGATCTCGTGGGTGATATCGACTAGACGCGCCTCCGGGAACACCGAATAGGCCACGCCCTTGGCGGCCCCTACGTAGAAATCGCGGGCGCCCCAATCTGTAAGGAACGCGATAATGCCGCAAGTGTCGCGCTCGGCAGGGCTCGCCGCCGTCGCCGCTATAGGCCTCCATGCGCAGACGGACATAGCCACAAACAGCGCCACGACAGTCCACGCGAATCTCGCCCTTCTCTTGGTCACAGGCATCTCCCCCTCGTACATAATCGCCCAGCCATCCCAGCTCTGGCCAAGCTTCCTCCAGCCGTCTTGTTCAACGCAACACGCGCGCATTCCTTCTCTGCCTGCCAGCATATCCTTACGGGCCTGGGTCCTGGGAAGGCCCCCCGCGAAGTGATGCGGGCCGAGTCGGACTCATCCGCATTGCCCAGAAGCACGGAGTAGTCAGTGTATGCATCCTCGGTTCGTACGCGCGTGGTGACGCAGATCGCGAAAGCGACCTTGATGTTCTTGTTGAGTTTGAGCACGGGAATTTGCTCCTCTCTCGATCAAGGCGATTAGCAGGTCATCTAGCGAAAGCTTACGCGAGGCCACTGTGGGGCTGGCCAGCAACAGCTCGGACAACTCGGGACTACGCCTAACAATAGCCCTGTTGCGAAATCTCCTCACAACCATAGGTCGAAACCGCTCCTCACATCCATCAAGTCCTTGCAGTTCAAGATACTTGTCCTGGATCGACGAGACTTCCTCTTCCAGGATGATGCTTCCACCCGCCATGAAACAGACATCAGTGGCGATCTTCTGAACGTCCTCTGTAATGTGCGTAGAAAACAGCACAGAAGCACCATTCCTATGAGCTTCATCACTTAGGATTAGGATCTCCAGCAGCTGATTCCGCACCAGAGGATCCAGGCCTGTGGTCGGCTCATCCATGATAAGCACATCAGCACGATGAGATAGTGCGATAGCCAGGTGGAGCCTTACCCTCATCCCTTTTGAGTACTGCTTTATCTTCTGATTCACATTCAGGTCAAAATCCGTCATCAGCTGCCAAAACCGTTGATCATCCCACCGATAGTAGAACTGCCTGACAAACTGGTAGAGCGCCCTGGCCCTAACATGATCATATATGTCCGTGCTCTCACCGACATAACGAATGCTCTGCTTGAACCGCTTGGGATCCTCAGTCAAAGGCACTCCGCCAAGTGTGATGACGCCTTGTTCAAACGGCGTCTGCCCAGTCACGCAGCGAATTGTGGTGGACTTACCGGCCCCATTGGCCCCAATAAGGCCGAGGATCATCCCCTTACGGAGCTCGAAGTTCATGTTGATCAGCCGGAACTCCGGATACGACTTGCACAGATTACTAACCTTGAGAGTCAGATCCTCCATTTTGGCCCCTTTCGTAAACAGACTGTACAGTGCATCTGTTCCATGCTCAGATCACCCCACACCCCAGACCCGATTCCACTTGCCCCTCAGACGCATCTGTTGCAGTTCTTCATGCCGTCAATTCGCCCAGTAGCTGCATACTCCACTGCCCTGCAATGCGAAGAGCCACCGGAAAAGGATGATTGTCGTTATCTGGTGCATAGTATGATCAGTACTGGCGGCATATCCATAGTTATGTATCGACGGCTTCGACGCGACAAGCGTTTCCCCTTCTGCGAGAACCGTGTACGTTTCGAGGATGATCCCAATTGCCATTCCAGAAACGACCTATGCAGGATTGCCGGCTCCGGAAGTCGAACTGGTCGCCGAATTACTCGATCGGGGGAGCCTTGTGTGCCGTCCATTCATCGCATTCAGTGGTTTGATGCCCGTGTCAGGACAGGTAGATACCCAAGCGCTAGATCCTTGGCCGAGCGTTTCGAGATCTCGCACCGACAGGCGCAGCGCGATATTGAGTACATGCGCGACTCGCTGGGAGCTCCGCTTGAGTACGTCCCCTCGCGCCGAGGTTATCGGTACAGCGAGAACGCATTCACCCTGCCGAGCCTGGTAGTGACGGCCAAGGAGAGTGCTGCCCTCACAGCTCTGGCCTCGCAGTACAGCGACATAGCCCGGCTGGCGTTCGTCTCCGAAGGCCGGTTCGGAGCCAGGTACGCTGAGATTGCCAATGTCCTCCGTCGTCTTGGGGCAGCTACAGTCAACGACGAACCAACCGAGTCTCAGTCGGGCGATGAACATGACCGCGCATTCCACCTCCCCGACCCTATCCCGTACACCGCTCGGCTCTTGCCCACAGGAAGGCTGCCCGGGCGGCTGCCCGCGGGCTTGGAGCCGTATTTCGAATCCGCGGACGATGACGGGCGTCTTGTCTTTGCCTTCTCCGACGCCGGCGCGTTCCTGTCTGCCCTACTCTCTGCGGGCACGGCGTTCCGGGTTCAGAGCCCCGCTTGGCTCCGCCGACGCTTGCTTGCCGCAGCCGACAAGCTTGCCGAGGCGAATTGCGAGCATCCCGCCGCCGAAGAGGGCTCAGCACAGTATGACATCACATGTCGCACTGCACCTGTTACGCTGATGGTGTCGCATATGTCAGGATCGCTTCGCGGAGGTGCTACAGGAATGAAGAACTCGATACGAGCCCGTCTCACCCCATCATGGACTTCCTATGTTGGGGCAGCCCACGGCGTGCTGACGGCAGCCGGCATGGCCGACCTCAGCTTGAGCCAGATGATGGGGATGACAGGCATAGGATTTCACTTCATCGTGCACGAGGAATGCTGCCCGTCGTCGGTGACGGTGTATGACTGGATGTCGGAGCATCAGCAAGCCATGGCCAGGATCGGAGTTTTCGCCGAACTCAACATGGCCGAACCCGGCACGCCTATCTACGACGCGGCCCGTCGGCACACGGTTCAGCGAGTCCGGGAGTCAGTCGACCGGGGGATTGGAGCGATACTATGGGGAGTAGACACCGGGGAGTTCGGGGTAGCATACGGGTATGATGACGATGACCAAGTTCTGCTGGTCTCGGGCGTAGCCTCGGCGGGCAGCGAGACCGGCGAGAGCGACCCGGTTCTCTACGACAACGTTGGGCTCACCTTCGCCGGAGCGCCGATCCTCTTCTGCCAGACGCCCATCGAAGCCGTCCCGTTCGACCTGGAGTGGACGAGCCGGCAATCGCTCGCGTTCTACGTTGAGCAAATGGAGAAGGCTTCCCACGTGGCCCCCGCGTATCACAGCGGGTTGCTGGCATACGACGCGTGGATCCAGGCGATGAAGACGGGCAAGTTCAACCCGTTCGGCCTGAGGTACATTGCGGTCGTGTATGCCGATGCGAAGGCACACACCGCAGGGTACATCGAATCGCTGTCGAAAGACTGGAGCGCCTTGCAGGCGATGCAGGACGCCGCGGGCGCCGCGAAACAACTGGCCCACGTCTTCGGCAAGATGCTTGACGCCCTGGAACAACCGCCTTGCGGCCCGGAGGCGCTCGGAACCCCGGTCAGTCCCGCGCAGGCCGCCGCGCTAGTCCCGCTGCTTGAGAAAGCGCGTGCCCTCGAGCAGAGGCAGCTTGACCTGGTCAAGCAGGCCATTGGCAATGCTCCCGCCTGTCCGGATCGCCGGTGAAAGCGGCCTTACGCAGGGCCGAACAGAATCGCCGGCGCGGCAACCCGAACTCGTCGTCGCGCCGGCTCTTCGGCACTTGTACAGATAGCCAGTGCAGTACGCTCGCACACACGCAATGACAACCTACGCCCTCTTGGCCAGCTCTTCCCTGAGGATCCTGTTGGTCTCCTGCGGGTTGGCCCGTCCTCTGGTCTCTTTCATGATCTGCCCCACCAGGAAGGTGAGGGCCTTCTCTTTGCCCGCGAAGTAGTCGGCCACCGGTCCGGGGTTGGCCTCGATCACACGCTGCACAATCGCCGCAAGCTCACCCGCGTCGCTTATCTGAACTAGTCCGCGCTCCCTCACCACGTCGCCGGGACGCTTCCCTGAAGCGAAGACCTCCTCGAACACGGATTTCGCGATTCTGCCGGAGATCTTGCCCGAGGCCACCAGCCCGATGAGCTCCGCCAACTGCCCCGGCGCGAGCTTCGACTGCGAAAGCTCAATCCCGCTGGCTTTGAGCGCTGCCGACACATCGCCCACGAGCCACTTCGCCGCTTCTCGGGCGCCTTCTGCGCGGTCGACGGCTCCGGCGCCCACGCCCGCGCCTGCTCCCGCCTTCGCCAGAGCATCGCATACGCCCTCAAAGAAAGACGCCAGCTCGCGCGACTCAGCTATCAGGGCCGCGTCGCTTGCCGGAAGCCCGAACTCGCTCACATACCTTGCGGCCCTAGCATCCGGCAGTTCCGGCAGACCGCCCCTAATCTCCTCCACCCACTCCGGGGCGATCTCAAGGGGCATCAAGTCGGGCTCAGGGAAGTAGCGGTAGTCGGCCGCCTGCTCCTTGCTGCGCATGAAGGCCGTCTCGCCGCGGACGTCATCCCAGTGCCGGGTCTCGCGGCTGACCCGTCCGCCTGATCGCACCAGGTC
>Ga0209719_1004431_pt1 | contig 11455 bp, 5 predicted proteins | sample AD_JPNAS2_MetaG_FD_184421 | JGI IMG/M metagenome (GOLD analysis project Ga0209719, IMG submission 184421) | Active sludge microbial communities of municipal wastewater-treating anaerobic digesters from Japan - AD_JPNAS2_MetaG (SPAdes) (version 2) | ecosystem: Engineered > Bioreactor > Anaerobic >...
TCACCGACGGGCTCCATGACGAGTACTGGAAGGAAAAACGGAGCCGCGAGGGGAAGCGCAGAGAGCCCGTGTTCGCGGCGTGACAGCGGAAACAGCGGAAACGATGTTACGAATCTGACACACACCCCGACCGGGTCAGCGTCTCGCTGGCGGCGGGCGGCGAAGCCTTCGCCGATTTCAGCTATTACCTGAACGGCACGCTCACCGTCGGCGGCACGCTTTTCCACGACATGAACGGCAACAGTGTGCAGAATATCGGTGAGCCGGGCATCGGCCAGATCACGGTGCACCTGTACGAGGACGAGAACCTCGACGGCGTCATCACGCCCGGCGTCGACGCGCACGTCGGCGTCACCACGAGCGGTGCCGACGGTTCTTACCAGTTCAGCGGTCTTTCCGCAGGGAACTACCAGATCATCGTGGACCAGAACGACGAGGATTTCCCGGCGCAGGTCGTCTGCACGGCCGACCCGCAGGGTGCCAAGGACGGCCGGAGCAGCTTCGAACTCTCGGTCAGCCGCAACGATCAGAACTTCGGCTTCCAGCCCTACGGATTCAACACGCTTGGCGACACGGTGTTCCTCGACCTCGACCTCAACAAGGTGCAGTCGGGCTACAGCGAGTTCGGAATCCCCAGCATCCCCGTCACGCTCGAACTTGACCTTTCGGGCAATGGCGATTACGCGACCTACGCCACGGCGGTCACCGATGCCAACGGGCGCTACCTGTTCAGTCAACTGCCTGACGGCAATTACCGCGTGTCTGTCAATCCAAACAGCAGCGGACTGCCCCGCGATCCCTTCAATGTCGTTTATACCCCGACCACCCAGACCGCTTATGAGGTTGGGCTGTCGGGCGGCGAGAGCCGTCTCGACGCCGACTTCGGCTTTGCTCCGCTCTGCGCGATCGGCGACACGGTCTACTGGGACTACAACGCCAACGGCGGACAGGACTGGACCGAGCCGGGGATCCCCGGCGTGACCGTCCGGCTCTACGCCGATGCGAACGGCAACCGGTTCTACGACGACGGCGAGGAGTTGCTCGACACGCGCGTCACGGACGATCTGGGACGCTACACGTTCACCGGACTGTTCCCGGGCGACTACGTGGTGGTGGTTGATCCGGACTCGTCGCCGCTCGCCGGCGCCACCCTGACCGCCGATCCCGATCTCGACGGGGCGCCTTGCCCGGTTCCGCCGACGGACGTCTGCGACGGCGCCTATGGCACGAGCCTGCTCTCCGGCAACGCCTTTACCGGCGCCGACTTCGGCTACTGTCCGGCCGGGGGTATGATCGGTGACACGCTCTGGATCGACCTGAACACCAACGGTGTCCGCGAGGCCGAAGAGCGCGGCATTCCTGCCATCACCGTCCAGCTCTACACCAACGATGTGCTCGTCGCCACCAGCGTGACCGACATCGACGGCATGTATCTGTTCACCGGACTGCCGGACGCCACCTATCGCGTGACCGTGCTCACGTCCGATCCCGATTTCCCGGCTGGCCTGAGCGCCTGTTACGACGCCGATGGCACACCCGACGGCGATACGGCCGGCATCGTCATCAGCGGCGGGCATATCACCCAGATCAACGGGCGGACCGTGACGGACGCCGACCTGACGATCGACTTCGGCTATGCCTGGACGGGCAACAACAAGCTGAGCGGCACGGTCGGCATGGACGACGCCACGAAGGACGGCCTGCTCAACGGGATGAATCCCTCGGGCACCGGCGCGGGCGAATATCCCTTCGCACGTGTGCCGGTCTATGTCCACCTGTGGCGCGACGACGGGGATAATGTGGTCGAGGCCGGCGAGACCGAACTCGTCGCCAGCGCCTCGACGGACGCGAACGGCGACTACGCCTTTTCCAATCTTCCCAATGCCGTCGGCACGCACGACCGCTATCTCGTCACGTTGACCGCCCCTGCGGAGGCACTCCGCCTGACGACGAAGACAGACGATACGCCGGCGCTCTGGGTCGACAGCACGTCCAACAACTCCGGTTGGACGCTGTCGGCCAGACAGGCGGTGGCGATTGCCCCCTCGACTGAAAACATCGACTTCGCCTTCGAGACCACGGTGTTGCGCGACTTCGGCGATCTGCCCTCCTCGTACGGCACGACGGTGGCCGACTCGCCCACCGGGCCGCGGCAATATGTCAATGTCGTGCCGGATCTCTATCTGGGAGCGGGAGTCGATACCGAACCTGACGGGCAGCCCTCCCCGGATGCCACCGGCGACGGCGACGACGAGGACGGGGTCGTCGTCAAGGGGCGCTGGACCGATGGCGGTAACAGCGGCCATATCGAGGTGACGGTCGGCGCGGGCAGCGGCTGGCTGATTGGCTACATCGACTTCAACCAGGACGGCGCCTTCACCAATATCAACGAGCGGATTGTCGATCAGGCGGTCGACAGCGAAGGCACAGGTGTCGTGTATGCCCTGAGCTTCCCGATACCCGAGGGAACCTTCCGGACGAACGAGGTTACGGTGCTGAACGCCCGTTTCCGCCTGCTCGACCGGCAGCCGGTGCTCGGCGTCCTGGGATCGGATGCGAACAACTCGTACGGCGAGGTCGAGGACTACCAATTCGTCTTCGGTGCGATTGGTGACCGTACGTGGCACGATGTCAACGGAAATGGCCTGCAGGATGCTGGCGAGACGGCGCTGACCAATGTGACCGTGCAGATTTTCGGCGCGGACGACACGCTGCTAGGTACGGAGGTCACGGACGCCGACGGCCGCTATCTCTTCACCGGGCTCCCGGCGGGAACCTACTACCTGACCTTCAGCGCGCCGACGAACTATGTTCCGACGGCGCAGCAGGTGGGTACGGATCAGTCGCTGGACAGCGACATCGATCCGCAGACCGGGCGCAGCGCCCCGATCTCGCTGGTGGCCGGGGCGATGGAGATGAATCGTGCGGTGGATGCCGGGTTCTATGCCCCGGCCAATGTGCACGGCTATGTGTTTGAGGACAAGGACGACAACGGATTGTTTTATGGCCAAGACACCGCTATCACCAGCGTGCTGGTGCGTCTGGCTGTGGGTGGCGTTGTCACGAACTCGACCAGCACAGACTCTACCGGCCACTATGTGTTCACCAATGTGCCGCCGGGGAAGATCACGCTGCAGGTGTCGTTCCAGGAAGGGGCGGAACTGGCGGAAGAACCGGCGACAGAGCCGGGTGCCAGTGACCCGCGGCGCACACGCGCCTCGCTCAGCAGTGATGAGTCCTATGCTTACATTGAGCATGATGTGATCTCGGGACAGGGGACACTGGCCGGGACTCCGTACGAGACGCTGAACTTCGGGTTCTTGGAGTATCCGTTGTCGACCGCGATTGACATCCGCCTGCATGCCACGGCAGAGGGCGTGATGATCCACCTGTGGACAGTGAATGAGGCCGAATGGGGTTATCGCGACATTGAGATCTATGCCTGGATCGACAATGACTGGATCAAGGTCGGGTATGTGCCCAGCGACTCGCTCATCGGTGGCGGTGGTCTAGGGGGCTTTTACTCCGTCGCCGCAGACGGGTTGGCGGCAGGCGGCGCGTATTACCTCAAGGTAATCGACGAGGTCGGCAATGTGCATCTCTCGCCAACTCCGGTTGCGGTCGAAACTCTGCTGGTGGATGCGGTCCGGCTTGACCTGCAATGCGTCACGTTGCGCTTCAACACAGAGCAGGGCCGGTGCTATCAGGTCGAGGTCAGCACTGATCTCGTCAACTGGGTGCCGGAGTATGTGAACGCGCCGACAGCAAAGGGAGATGGGCCGGAGTTCGTTATGGAATTCACGGCGGGCCCCGGCACCCACACCGAGGTGCGCGTCCCGCGCAAGGAACGCACGCGCGCGTTCTTCAGGATCCGGCGCGTTGAGTGATAGAAGAATCATAGCATGCGTTATCGGCCGGTTGGATTTCTGCGAGTTTCGTTGGTCCGAATTTTATTGACGCTTAGCAGGTCACACTTAGCCGATCGCACTTAGTCCCCCAAACTTAGTCGCTTGCACTGGCGACGAAGTTTGGGGACTAGGTGTAAAGCGACGAAGCGTAACTCGCAGGAACGCCCGCCCCTAAAAACTTGGCGTTCTATTCCGGTGCGCGGTTGGGTCCACAAGGGAGCAAAAACCCCGTAGCATGGGCGTCCCGCCCATGAAACACGGGCAAGATGCCCGTGCCACACCCTTTTGCAAGACACGTTGTTGCGGGCGAGGACGCCCGCGCTCCCGACTCTCTGCTCCCCTTTTCACCAGAAACGCATGACCTTCGCACACTCCTGTCACTAACCGATTACAACCGATTACAAAAACGCTCTTGCATCGTCCCCTTCCTTTCGTCATCATATTTCCACAACGGTTTTCGGATGATGTTTATGCCGTACTCAATCCAACCAGGAGGTCAACCATGAACAACACCGCGCTGTGGATGAAACCAGAAACCAGAAACCAGAAACCAATCTCCGCGTCTCCGCGTCTCGGCGTGAAACGATCCATGCTCGCGCTCGCCTGCGCGGGCCTGTCCGCCGTCGCCGCCAGCGCCGCCCCCGCCGGCGAGGCGGCGGCTCCGATGTCGTCGCCGGATACGAACCCCTACATCACCTTCTCAAGCTCTTTAAAATTCAATGTCTGGCCGCAAGTGGTAACGTTGGGCGGGGCGCTTTACTGGTCCGCCGACGCGAAGACATGGCATCTGCACACCACCGCCAACATGGAAGCGGTAGGCGACTCCGGAGTCTATAAGCTGTACGTCCGCGGAACGGGCAACAGACGGATGACAGCCGATAGTAACCCCGGCTGGAGAATCACCGCCGATAATCCGGACACCCGGGTCGCCTGCTCCGGCAATCTCGCGACCCTGCTCGACTATAATGCAGTGAAAAACGGCCAGCATCCGCCGATGGATGAAAAATGCTTCGAGAACCTCTTCAAGGACTGTACGCTACTCAGCAGTGCACCGTCGCCGCCGGCGGCGAATCTGACGTATGCCTGCTGCCGCTACATGTTCGAAGACTGCACGAACCTGACAAACGCGCCCGCGCTGCCCGCCACGACGCTGGCTAACGCATGTTACGACAGCATGTTCAAGGGCTGCACGGCACTGACGCGCGCACCGGAGCTGCCGGCCACGAATCTGGCGCTCGGCTGCTACGCCTACATGTTCATCGGCTGCGGGAGCCTGACCAAGGCACCCGCGCTGCCCGCCACGACGCTGGCGCCCGCCTGCTACCGCCAAATGTTCGGCTCCTGCGGGAGCCTGACCAAGGCGCCCGCGCTACCGGCCATGACGCTGGCGGGATCCTGCTACCTGTACATGTTCTACGACTGTCCGGGGCTGACGGAATTGCCGGTGCTCCCGGCGACGAATCTGGTCGCGAATTGCTACGACAAAATGTTCCAGAGATGCTCGAACATCAAAGTGTACACCACAGGCCCCGGAGTACAATGGAGCATCCCGAACAACGCCACCACGACGTTTGCAACGAACTGGAACTACAGGATGTTCGACGGCACGGGTGGCACCTTCACCGGCGCCCCGGAGATCGGCACCACCTACTACTACACGCCGCCCGTGCCGTTTCCGGACTCGGCTGCGTGCCTCACCTTCTCCAGCGCGGGCGCCTTCACAGTCGCGCCGCAGGAGATCTCGTGGGACGGCTCGCTTTACGCCTCGACCGACACGACGAATTGGATGGCCTTTGTCACCGGCGGCGCGACCGCAACGAACAACGGCTCCGGGGCGTACAAGCTCTACCTCTGCGGGTTGGGCAATAGGCGCATAACCGGCAGTATCAATTCATCCCCCTGGCTCATCACCGCCGGCAGCCCGGTCGCCTGCTCCGGCAACATCGAGACCCTGCTCGACCACCATGCGACCGTATCCGGCGGCGAACACCCGCCGATGGATCCTTACTGCTTCGCGTGCCTCTTCGAGAACTGTAAGCGCCTGACCCATGCGCCGGCGCTGCCCGCCACCACGTTGACCGACAGCTGCTACGACAGCATGTTCTACGGCTGCTCAGGACTGACGAATGCGCCGGCGCTGCCCGCCACGAATCTGGCCAGCGGCTGCTACGCCTACATGTTCTACGGCTGCACGAACCTGACGCACGCGCCGGCGCTGCCCGCCGCGACACTGGCCAACGAATGCTACTGGAACATGTTCATGCGCTGCACGGGGCTGACGCAGGCGCCGGCACTGCCCGCCACCACGCTGGCGCCCCGGTGCTACCTCGGCATGTTCAGCGGCTGCACGAGTCTGCCGCAGGCACCGGCGCTGCCGGCCATGTCGCTGACTAACGAATGCTACTTAGGCATGTTCAAGAACTGTACGGCACTGACGAACGCGCCGTCACTGCCCGCCACCACGCTGGCTCCCAAATGCTACAACGACATGTTCTGGGGATGCACGAGCCTGACGCACGCACCGGCGTTGCCCGTCATGACGCTTGCGCCCGAGTGCTACTACCAGATGTTCTACGACTGCACGGGACTGACAAACGCGCCGGTGCTACCCGCCACGACGCTGGCGCCCTCTTGCTACAAATCCATGTTCATCGGCTGCACGGGGCTCACGCGCGGGCCGGAATTGCCGGCCATGAATCTGGCCGCGAACTGCTACTACCAAATGTTCAGGGATTGCACGAACCTGACGCGCCTGCCGGCATTGCCGGCGACGAATCTGGCTGACTCCTGCTATGCGTACATGTTCTATAACTGCACGGGCATCAGGCTGAATACCGCAGGCCCCGGAATGCCGTGGCGCATTCCGAACAACGCAACGGCTGCGCCGGACTGGAACCAAATGATGTTTACCGGTACAAGCGGCAATTACACCGCCGGCCCCGTGATCGGCACCACGTACTACCTCGCGTCAGCCGATCCCGACGCGCCGGCCTTCGCCGCGGACGGCACGGGATTCGTCATCGGTGACGGCACGGCCACCATCAAGATCGTCAACGCCGAAAGCGGTATCTGGTACACGGTCTACAAGGCGGACGATCTCACCCAGACAAACTGGACGAAGGTCGGCAGCAGCATCAAAGCGACAGGCAGCGACGTCATCTTCACGATCCCCCGCGACGCGACGGCACCCCGCCGCTTCTTCAAGGTGGTGGCCAGCTTCACAGCGCCCTAGGCGCTGTGAAGCGTGGGGATAACGAGTTTGTGTTCTGAATTTGAGTTTGAATCTGATGAGGCGCGACATGCGTTCTCGAAGACTGTAGGCTATATGCCGGGTTATTTATTCGAGGGCATCCTGCGACCTATTTACAGGCACGTTGACGGTCTGTCGACTAAAATGATAGAGTCCCAGCGTACCATGAGTGGTGTTTCGTATGTGTCTTGGTATGGCGGAACGCTGTGATTGGATGGAGGGGAATCATGATGTCATGCTTTTATCGTTGGAACAATGCGTTAATCATTTCTATAGCAACGGTTTTTCTAATCAGCGCCACCCTATGCGGAGCCGCTGTTCCGCCGCTGGAACTTATGGCCGTCAGTGATGCGGTGCGCGTGTTCGAGGATGGATATGGGTTCACCAACAATCAAAGTCAGGTCCAAGAAATCAACGTGTTCGGGTTGCGGAGCGAGACCATCTCGGCGCAGTGTGTCGTGCGCGCGGGGCGCGACCTGCCCAAATTGACAGCCACATTGACCCCACTGAAAAAGGCGGGAAGCAATGCCCAAATCCCTGTTGAAAACCTGACTTGGAGGTTCGTGACGGACATTCTCGTGTTGACGAATACGCCCAGAATGTGGGTGTCCGACCTGACGCGTCCGGCGCCCGCCCGTTTTCCTGACTGCCTGTCTGAAGATCGTCAGTGTGCGGTGACCAATGGCGCGTTGAAAGCGATTTACCTGACGCTGCGCATACCGGCGGACGCGGAGCCGGGAGAGTACCGCGGCAGTTTGAAAGCCAGTTCCGACGGTGCCGCCGCCACATTGCCCATCACGCTGAACGTGTACCCCCTGACGATGCCCGAGCAGCGGCACCTGCTGGTCGTCGAGTGGATGTCCACCAGACATTTTAAAAAGTTTCACGGGGTAGAGTCAGAGCAGTCGGATCGTTACTGGCAAATCCTGCGGGCTTATGCAAAGAACATGGTCGAACACCGGCACAACACGTTCAAAATCGGTCTTTCGCTGATCAAAACCACAGTGGATGAAAAAGGCAACTACAACTTGGACTTCTCGGAGTTCGACCGGTATGCGCAGGTTTTTTGGGAAACAGGCCTCATGGATGCGATGGAAACCGGCTTTGTGGCGCGGCATGTCCCAGGCGGGTGGTCTAGCCCTGAGATCAAGATATACGACTTTTTCACGGTCTACAACAAGGCCGACGGCAAGGCGCAAAAGGTTCCCGGCGAAGCGTTCTTGGCCAAGTTCTTGCCGCTTTTCGTCAATCATCTGCGCGAGAAAAAGTGGCTCGACAAGACGCTTTTCCACATTTGCGACGAACCCGCCAACCACAACATTACGCACTGGCGCAAGGCCTCAGAATTTGTACACCGCCATGCGCCGGAACTCCGCAGGATTGACGCGATCGAGACGCCGCATTGTCTAGACCGTCTGGAAGTCTGGGTCCCTAAGTTGGACCATCTTTCAACGTGGCAGGGCGCCTTCGAGGAGGCGCAACGGCGCGGCAATGAGCTGTGGTTCTATACGGTGGGCATCTATCAGGGCGGCGCGTTGATGAACAAGACCGTGGACGTTCCGCTGATCGACACGCGACTGATGCACTGGCTCAACTACCGTTACCAGCTTAAAGGTTATCTGCACTGGGGGTTCAATGCCTGGACCGATGACCCGTGGGAAGCGCCGGGACTGCATCGCGGCGACGGCTGGCATGTGTACCCCAAGCAGGATGGCCTGCTGGATTCGTTGCGCTGGGAACAGATGCGCGACGGTCTCCAGGATTACGAATGCCTGTGGTTACTGGAAGACAAGATCCGCCAGATCGCGGCGTCGCTCAGTCCGCAGGTGGCCAAAATGATCGAGCCCGCCCGGCGCGGGCAGGAGATCGCGTCCCGCGTTGTGCGCTCTTATACAGACTTCAGCCGCGACCCGCAAATCCTCTACGCGGCCAGACGCCAAGCGATCGAAGAGACACTGGCCATGGATGCCGCGCCCCGCATCATCCTTCAAACATTCCCGCCGGAGCACTCCGTGATGGCACGAAACTGCGCGATTGACGTCCACGGCTGGGTTGAGCCCGGGACGCAACTAAAAATCAACGGTGGCAAAACAGCGGTGCCCGTGGCAGATGACGGCTCGTTCTTCGCGCGTGCCCATCCTTCACGTACTACGGGAATCGTTGAATTCGAGGCAGAAAATGCGAAGGGAGAACGTAAAACTTTCACCCGCTCCTTCCGCCTGCAAACATCCCCGTGATCGGCAACACAACCGGGACTCTTGCGAAACCCTTTGCTTGCAGGTGTGGCACGGGCATCTTGCCCGTGTTTCATGGGCGAGACGCCCATGCCACGAGGAGTTTTGCAAGAGCCTCAACTGACAGAAAAAACATCGAGGTTGCTTGCACTGCCCGGCGATTTGTTGTAAAAGGTAAGTGAACCTGAGGGGGAGGTTTGGGCTAGGGCGTATTCACGCCTTGAATGTTGGCGAAAGAAGAGGATCTGAACCATGGGCATAGAGTTTGACCGTCCGCAACGTGATCAGCATCCCGCAACGGACGCACCGGCGGTGGGGCCGCAAGCGGATTGTCCGTCGTGTGGCAATGCCGTCACCGATCCAACCACGCCGCCTCCCCCTCCTGTGCCACAAACATCGAGCGAAATCATGTTTTGCCCGAAATGCGGACAGCAGAATCTGGAAAACAATTTCAGATGTACGCGCTGCGAGTTTGTCCTCCACGGGCCCGCACGGCCGCAATATGTCGTCTCGGATGACAGTACGATGGGCGGACTGATTCCGTACAAGAATGGGCAAGCGTTGTGCGCATACTACTTGGGTGTCTTCTCGCTCATCCCATGTATCGGCATCCCCCTCGGAATAGCGGCGCTGGTACTGGGAATCAAAGGTCTGAAGTATGCCGAGCTTCACCCCGAGACCAAGGGCAAAGGGCATGCGTGGGCAGGGATTATCTTGGGCACACTCTGCGCTGTCGCCTACACCCTGCTGACGCTGATTCCGATACTGGGCATGTGGGGATGATGGATGTGTCCAACTAACAGAAAGGAACGAAACATGTACTGCAAGAAATGCGGCGCACAGAATGACGACAACGCACACCTGTGTATCAAGTGCGGCGAGGTGCTTCAGCAGATTGGCGGGGTGGGTACGCCTCCGATGAAAATTCCCAATTACCTCGCGCAATCCATTCTGGTGACGCTGTTCTGCTGCATGCCGCTCGGTATCCCCGCGATCGTCTTCTCCGCTCAGGTGAACGGCAAAATTCAGGCGGGCGATATTCCCGGTGCGCTGGAGGCGTCTCGTAAAGCCAAAGTTTGGGCCTGGTGGTCGTTTGGTGTCGGCCTCTTATCATCAGGGGCCTATGCCATTATGGTAATCATTGGCGCGATCATCGAAGCCATAGGCACCCGGTAAATTGGATCAAGAAGAGAAACGCTCTCTGGCGGCGCTCATCATTGGGGGGGCGGTCGTCTTCATAGCGCTCTGTGTCTTGTACGCCGTCAACCCCTCGAAATCGCGGCTGTTTCCGCCGTGCCCCCTGTATTGGTTGACCGGTCTGTATTGTCCGGGTTGTGGTTCGCTGCGGGCAACGCATTTACTGCTTCACGGGGATCTTAAGGGCGCGCTCGGCATGAATCCGCTGATGGTTCTTTCCTTGCCCGTGCTTGGCCTTCTTGCGGTGCGGCCGCGTTGGGCATATCTGCGGTGGATGCCGTGGGCCGCATTCACACTTCTGGTCGTCTATGGCGTTGCCAGAAACATCCCGATGTGGCCGTTCACCTTGCTTGCGCCAAGGTGACGTTCAGCTAATTTCGCGCGCAGTGCGGCGGGGACGGCGGCGGCGGGAGCGGCGGCGCGTACCGCTGTTCTCCTTTTCAGCATCGCGCGGCGCGTCCGTGTCGTTCCGCGTCTCGCGCTGTGCGCGCTGGCCCGCCTGCTGCGCATACAACGCCTGCCACTCATCAAGGCAGGAGTGGTCGGCTTTCTCGGCGGTCAGCAGGACGCGCTGGAAGGCCAGCGCTTCCGGGAAACTCGGGTGGGAAAGAAAACGGCGGCCGCGTCCTTTGGTCGGCGACTCGGCGAACCGGCGCGGCGCGTCCATTAATGCTTGTGCCGTGTAGAGCGTGGCTTTGGGGATGTGCAACCGCTGCGCCACGGCATTCAGCGCCCGACACGCGACATGCTGCCGATTGACGCGGCCGTTCGGGCTGCGCCTCTCCTCCTGCCGCAGCAGGTCGAAAAAGAACGGATAGATGAGACAGGCGAGACGCACGCCGTTGGAAAGCTCCTCGGTGGCGGCA
>Ga0209719_1004434_pt1 | contig 11445 bp, 14 predicted proteins | sample AD_JPNAS2_MetaG_FD_184421 | JGI IMG/M metagenome (GOLD analysis project Ga0209719, IMG submission 184421) | Active sludge microbial communities of municipal wastewater-treating anaerobic digesters from Japan - AD_JPNAS2_MetaG (SPAdes) (version 2) | ecosystem: Engineered > Bioreactor > Anaerobic...
TTCAATGAAAAAAATTGAATTAAAAAAGATTGGTTCCATCATGTCACAGTTTAGTATTTCCGTTTATCGGAAACAACTCGAAGCTATTGCAGACATGCTTAACCCCGAAAAAAGCAAATATGGTTTTCAATATTTATTAAATTGGAATTTGTGCTATTCTCCGGAATCAGGTTTCGATTCGGAAAAAGTTGATACCAGCTATTTTATTTAATTGTTAAACATATGCAAATTACTGGCATTCACTTCAATTATTATCAGATCTGCAAACGAAAACTCTGGCTTTTTGCCAACGGTATCAGTATGGAGCATACTTCTGACCTAGTGTATGATGGCAAGTTAATTCATGAAACAAGTTATCCGCAACGTTCCGAAAGATATGAAGAAGTGGAAATCGATGGCATTAAGATAGATTACTATGATGCTCGCAATAAAGTAATTCACGAAATCAAACGTTCAGACAAGGTAGAGACAGCTCATGAATGGCAGGTGAAATATTATATATACGTACTAGAGAACAATGGCATAGATGGTGTCACAGGCATATTAGAATATCCAGAGCTCAGACAAACTACTAAAGTGGAGCTGACTGATGCTGACCGGCAAAAAATTAAAGAGATAGAAGACAAAATCGCTCAATTGATTAGCTCTGATGAATGTCCTCCGGTGATTCATTCTAAAATTTGTAAGAATTGCAGTTATTACGATTTTTGTTATGTGGAAGAAAAAGAAATATAAGTCTCATAAAATTAAATTAATATGGAAAACAACAACAATTTTAATAGATTTTTATTGAAAGTAGATATATCAGGGATTCAAAATTTCATTTTTGATATACCATCAAATGGAGCTTCAAAAAACTTAAAAGGACGTTCTTTTTATGTGTATGCCTTAACTTATTTTGCAGAAAAGTTTTTCAAACAAAACTTTCCTTCACAAACAACTGAAATAATTTACAATGGAGGAGGCAATCTTTTAATGTATCTTTCAACAATTGAGGAAGATTTGAAAAAGAAAATCGAAGAATTTCAATATTATTTTCTCGAAAAAGACATCTATCCATTTGTAGCTTATGTGAAAGCAGATGACAATAATTTTAATCTTCAAAACAAGCAACTTGGCAAGTTACTTAATCAAGAAAAATTTAAGCGAAAACTAAATTTTAGCACTTTCGAATCTTCAGAAAATATTGATTGGAATGGTTTATCCAACCAACTTAAAAAATCAAACTCTTTTTCAATTTCTGCATATGATAAAAACAAATTTATTTCAATTGGAAAATTCTCATTAACTTTTGACGAAGAAAATGATTTTTCTATACTCTTAAATAACAATCTTTTAAATAAATTTCCAATCGATAAAGATGGAAATATTGTAGATTTTGAAGAAATTGCTCAAAAAGCCTATTTAAGAGGAGCGGACGAAAAATTGGCCGCATTAAAAATGGATGTAGATAATTTAGGCAAACTTTTTATGAATAGGAATAAAGATGAATATAAAAAAATATCACAAGCTATAGAAAATTTCTTCTCAGTAACCTTGTATACTGATATATTGAAGCCATATATTGATGATGGTGATATTTATCCTGTTTTTGCCGGTGGTGATGACATTTTTTTGATTGGATCGTGGGATAAAATATTCGAAATTGTTCCTAAAATACATTCAGCATTTGACACAGCACAAAAAGATTGGAGAAATAAAATTATAAAAAAAGATGATGACTTAACTATTTCTGCCGGATTAATTGTGGTTCATCCAAAATTCCCGATGATACGCCTGGCTGAAGAAGCCGAAAACATGCTTTCATTAGCTAAAAATAAAGGGAAAAACAGAATAAGTGTATTTGGTGAATGCGTTACATGGAAGGAATTCGAAAAAACTTCAGAAATGGTCAATTCTTTAAAAGACTTAATTATTAAAAAAGGTGAATCAAAAGCTTTGCTCCACAGAATTAGCTCGTCAGAATTTGGTTTTAGGAGCTTGCAGGATAAAATTAAAAATCGAAATGTAATCGACTTTCCTAAAGTATATCGCTTGAAATATTACTTACGTAATGCAAAAACTGAGGAAAATAAAAAACAGCTGGATGAATTTTTCCAAAGTTATTCAGAAGCATTGTTAAATGATTTTATGGCCGATAAAACAAAAGCGGATAAATCGAATTTAACCAATCCTGCCATATTTCCTATTGCTGCCAGATGGACCGAATTACTAATTAAAAATATTGATCAATAAATGTAAAACCATTAAAAAAGAAAATATTATGAGTCAACAACCAAATCATGTAAACAAATCCTCATATGAAAATAAAAATAAAGAGGGGAAAAGGAGAAAAAAATTATCTGAATTAGCAGATAATGCAAAAAAGAACTTCTTGAATAATTCAGATGAAACTGTATTTAAAGATCTACTAAATTTGCAAGAAAGCAAACAATTAGACAAGGTCTTTAAACTAACAGACCAATTTGTAGAGAAGTATGCTGAAAGCGTAAGTACCAGTCAACTTCGAAATGTTTATAATGAAGTAGTAAAAATCCAATCTGTTGAAGATTTAAAGTTAATTCGGCCCCATTTAGCTTATGTTGCTGCAAGACAAGATAAAAATAATGCAAGAGAATTCATAGCGTTTATCGATCTTTTAATTCAACAAGTAAATACGAAAAACGAATTAGAATCATTCAAAAAAACTATGGAAGCTATAGTGGCATACCATAAATATTACGCTAAAAATTAATTATTATTTTAAAATCAATAGATTATGAAATTACAAGAAAAAATTGCAATTACAGGGACTATAACAACGGTAACAGGTTTACATATAGGAGGTTCCAAAAGCACCATACAGATTGGAGGTATAGATAATATTGTTGTAAAAACTCCCCATGATGTTCCCTATATCCCAGGCAGTTCATTGAAAGGAAAATTACGCTCACTTTTAGTAAAGAAAAATAGCAATTCTAAAAATGAACATGAAGATCCTATTGAGATTCAGAAACTTTTCGGTTACCAGGGAAGAAACAAAGATGAAGCAAAAAATATTCAAGAAAAAGAACCACAAATTTCCCGCTTGATTTTTAGAGATGCTTGTTTGAATGAGAAGCAATTTAAGGAAAAATTTACTGGCTGTTCTTTGGCTTCAGATTTTACAGAAGAAAAATATGAGAATGTAATCGACCGGAAAAGTGGAAAAGCTCAACATCCACGTCAAATGGAAAGAGTTCCAGCCGGCGCTGTGTTTGACTTTGAAATTATCATGGATATATATGAAGGGGATGATAAGGATAAAATGATTGACTTGCTCAAACAGGCTTTCTCACTGCTTGAAGACGACTATTTAGGTGGCAATGGTACACGAGGCTATGGAAAAGTAAAAATCGATTATACTATTGGGAAACCTAAAACCTACCAAGATTTATGAAAGCAATCATCCTAAAATGTCGTCCGGGAAGCCGTTTCCATTTGGGTGAATATACTGATAATCAAGATACTGTTTTGTATAATACGGCAGAATATATTCATTCGGATGTTTGGTTTGGTGCTTTCATTTCGGCAATGTCAAAAATTTATCCGGAAAAATTGAATAATTTCAGACAATTGTTTGGAGATGGTAAGATTCGTTTCTCTTCCGCTTTCTATTGTATAAAACAAAAAGATACAAACCGTTATATTTATCTATTACCAAAGCCATTTTCATTAAATCTGGCGGACTTGAATGAACAGATTGATCATAAGGCAGTAAAAAAAGTGAAATTTATTTCTAAAAGCATTTATGAAAAAGGTATCACCTTTGAAAAATGGTTTACCGATGAATGTATAATGCCAAATGACACATGCGTGTTTTTAAGAGAAGAATTTGATAAAAATGATTCTGTTTCAAAAAAGGAATTTGAAGAATTATCCTTTAAACTTTATGAAAAGGTAGATTTGCAAAAAGTAAAAATACATACAGATGAAATAAATAACGATGAAGAAGAAAAAGGAGAGGGAGAAGGAAAACTACATGCTCAAACAGATATCATGATTCTGGGATCAGAAGAAGTGGCAGTAAATTGGTATTTTTTATTGGACCTGAATGATCAACTTTCAAAAGATGATGCAAATATTTTTTATCAAACGCTGGATTTAATGATAAGTAATGGAATTGGAGGAGATCGTTCGTCAGGTTGCGGAAAAATAGAAGGAATGGAAATAGAAGATTTTAATATTAATGTGACTAATCCTTCAAATCAACAGTTACTTTTATCATTGGCTTTCCCAAAAGAAGCTGAAAAAGACAAATACCTATATTACAAGACAAAAATCCGTGGAGGAATGTGGTACGGATCAGGTGAGAATGAACGTTTCAAGAAAATAATGGCACTTGAAGAAGGCAGTATTTTAGAAGGAAATATATCACCACAAATTATTGACTTAACTAAAAATAATAAACCTCTATGGAAGTATAGTGGAAATCTGGTTTTCCCTTTACCTGTGGAATATGTTAATATTTAAATGCATACAATTATGGCAAAACAATATCAAGTAAAAATAACAACGCTTACGCCTGTTTGTATTGGTGATGGGCAAAGATTGTCTCCTTTTTCCGATTATAAATTGAAAAGAGATAAGTTGATTTATCTGAATCAAGAAGTCATCAAAAAAGCTTTAGAGAAGCAGCCTGATCTAATAGATGATTATGTAGAAGGCATCATTTCCGGGATGGATAATACGGGAAGCAAATTTGATATAGACAGTTTTTTGTATAATCGGGCAAAATTAGATTTGTCTTCTCTGAAATTAAAAGAAGTAGACTCAACAGCACAACCAAAAGGGAATAAAAATCTATATACCATTCTGAAACAAGTCGGGAAATATCCATATATTCCCGGTAGTTCACTTAAGGGAGCCATAAAAACAGCTTTATTATACAATTGGCTTATGGATAAAAACAACTATTGGTGTAAAGATTATTTGAAATTATTGGATAAAAATTCAAGTTTAACTCAAGAAGAACTAAAAGATAAGAAGATAGAGTTTGAAGATATATTTGATAACCAACTTGAAAAATTTGAATTTGCAGTAAGTGATAGTGACATATTTCCCGAAAATAGTATAAAAGCCATTGATACTAAGCGTTTACACCTTAAAGAAGGTAAATTTACCATACCTCAAACATGGGAGGCTATAAAAGAAAACTGTAGCGCAACTATCACAATTAACTCCATAAAAGAAAATAAAGATAAGTTGCTGAACTGGTCTGAAATTTGTAAAATAGTAAATTCTTATACTCTAAATTCGAATGATAGGGAATGGGAAATTTTTAATAGTTGTGGAGCTGAAAACAATAAATTTGATGTTAAATTAAATGATATCAAACGTATATTTTACAAATTCTATAAAAAATCAGAGGACGATATTAATAAAGCTGACGAAACCGCTTGCTATTTAAGATTGGGAAGTGGGAAAGGTTATTATTTTAATTCCATTGGATTAGCTTTATATAATGCGGATAAAACAAATAATAAAGTTCTGTTTTATAAATTCCTAAAACAAATGAAATTTAAAAGTAGTAAAAAATATAGATTACATGCCACTGAATTTCCTCTTACCCGTGTTCTTGATCTTGAAACATACAATCCTTTAGGTTGGGTAAAACTGGAATTATTAAAAGAAAAAGAATTATGAGAAAAGTGATAATTAGCACCGTTGGTAGTAGCCTCATTACCAACAAATTTTCAAATAAAGAAAGAAATGAAATCAATGCTATTTCCAACTTTATCTTTGATGAACTTATTGAGGATAAAAGATATCATGGGATAATAGATAAAATTGAAAAAACAAATTATACCGAAATTGATAATTTAGAAAGTGCGAGCGCAGAACTTAATGGAATTGTAAAATATTATGGCGCATATGAAGCAATAGATAAAAACGATATGCATTTTTTGTTGCATACCGATACTTATCTTGGAGAATTCTCTGCTAAAAAAATCAAAGAAATTTTAAATAATGCAGGAATCAAAAATGTGAACCTACAAAAAATAATGAGCCTAAATACAAAAAATTCCAAAGAATTTAATCAAGGAATTAAAAATCTTTTTAAATGGTGCTATGACTATGTCCCTAAATATAGAGATAATAAATACGATGTTATTTTTAATTTAACAGGAGGGTTTAAGAGTTTACAAGGATACATGAGTATTGCAGGTATGTTTTATGCAGACAAAATTGTATATGTATTTGAAACAGGAAAAGAAATTATAGAAATCCCTATATTGCCTATTAAATTAAAAAAGGAAAAAGTTGAAGAATATATTACTGAATATTTATATGCAGCCATAGATATATGCCCAATTGAATATGTGAAAAACATTCCTGATATTTATTTAGACAAAGATAAAGAACTTGCCATTTTTTCACCTATAGGTCAATTGGCATGGGATCAATTTAAAGATGAAATTCTATCCGAAAAATTAGCTCATTTTAATAACATAGAATATTCTGAGTCTTTCAAAAAAGATTTCAAAGATTGTAAAAGAGATGTAATAAAACTTCAGGAAACGTTAGCAAAAGTCTCTTTACTTTTACTAGAAAACAACAATGATATTTCTATTCTGAAGAAAGATGGGGGTTTACAATACGAGAACTATGTCAATAAAAGTGAAAATAGTCAACCTATAGGTCATTTTAGAGTTACGCAAGAAACAAGGGTTAGCTGCATTTATAGAAACAACAAATTAATATTAAGACATTTCGGGCCTCATGATTATGTCAATAATAACCCTTAAAACATTTCATATATGCTCATTAATTTATCCAACCATCCTTTAACTGAATGGGATGAAAGACAAAAGAATGAAGCTGCTTCCCTATATGGCGAGGTGATAGATATTCCATTTCCTGCAGTACTTCCCCAAGCCGATCCCATAGAAATTGATAGAATGACTGATGAGTATTTACAAAAAATACAAAACATTGCCCAAAATAATGATGTAGTAGTTCATATTATGGGTGAATTTACTTTTTGCTATGCACTTATTCAAAAACTGCAAAAACATAATATCAAATGTGTCGCTTCTACAACTGAACGCAACGTTCGTTTTCTACCAACTGGTGAAAGAACTGTTGATTTTAATTTTATCCAATTTAGAGAGTACAACCTTTATTAAATATTGAGCATGAAAAAGACCTATTACCTATTTAACCCTGGTACAATGGAACGCAAAGACAATACTTTGAAGTTCACCCCAGTGGAATATGATGAAAATGGCAATGAACATGAAGGCAAGCCTCGATATATACCCATAGAAGACGTTTCAGAATTTTATGTATTTGGTTCTCTACGTGCTAATAGTGCATTGTATAACTTTTTAGGTCAAAAAGACATAGCAGTACATTTTTTTGATTACTACGAAAACTACACTGGCTCATTCATGCCTCGCGATGGTCTATTATCTGGCAAAATATTATTAGCACAAACCTCTGCATATCAGAGCAAAAAGAAAAGAGTAGAGTTAGCTCGCAAATTTGTGGAAGGCGCAGCATACAATATGATAAAAAATCTGAAATATTACAATAATAGAGGCAAAGATATGGAGGAACAGATAAATAAAATAAGCCAATATATTGATGCATTACCACAAGCTGATGATGTTACAGAAATAATGGGATTAGAGGGAAATATTCGGCAGATATATTATGAAGGATTTGATTTGATAATTAATGACTTCAGCATGGAAGGTCGTAGCAAGCAACCTCCACAGAATGAAATAAATGCTTTGATTTCGTTCGGTAATATGATGTGCTATAGTCAGTGTCTGCGTGCCATTCATCAAACACAATTGAATCCTACTATTAGTTATTTGCATACACCTGGCGAGAGGAGATATTCATTATCATTAGACATTTCTGAAATATTTAAACCTATTTTAGTAGATAGAGTCATTTTCAGATTATTAAATAAAAAAGAAATTCAAGCTAAACATTTTGATAATAAATTAAATAAATGCTTATTAACTCCTAATGGAACAAAAATTTTCGCACAAGCTTTTGAAGAAAAGTTAAATGAGACTATACAGCATCGCTCATTAAAAAGAAATGTGAGTTACAGACATTTAATAAAGCTAGAATGCTATAAACTGAGTAAGCATCTATTAGGATTAGAAGAATATAAACCATTTAAAATGTATTGGTAAAAATGCCCTATCACCCATCACTCATCACCCATCACTCATCACTCATAAATTATCACTCATTTAAAATAACAAAATTAGAAGAAGGATATGGCTTATCACTCATCACTTATAAATTATCACCCATAAATTTATCACCCATCAAAAAAATATACAAATGGACAAATTAGATTACAACGAAATATTTAGAGACAGGACTAAAAAACTAGCTATAGATATAATAATTGAATTGTCAAAATTGAAATACACTGATGAAAATTCTATTTTAAAAAAGCAAATAATACGATCAGCCACCTCAGTAGCAGCTAATTACAGAGCCATGTGCAGAGCGAGATCAAACAGAGAAAGATATGCTAAAATGTCCATAGTAGTTGAGGAGATAGATGAAACTGTCTTTTGGCTCGAACTATTAGAAGAGCTCAAAATATTACCTATTGCTAAAGTAAACGAATTCAAAAAAGAAGCTGATGAAATTCTAAAAGCAACATCATCATACAAAAAGCAACTTTCAAAATCATTATAATGCAAAAAAACCACATCACTCATCACTCATCACCTATCACTCATCACTCATCACCTATCACCCATCACCCATCACCCATAAATAAAAAACGATGTATGTAATATTAGTATATGATGTGAATGAAAAGCGTGTAGCTAAAATGTTAAAACTTTGTAGAAGATATCTCAATTGGATACAAAATTCGGTATTCGAAGGAGAAATCTCTGAAGTAAAATTAAAAGAATTAATTATTTTTGCTGAAGAAATAATGAATTTAGAAGAAGATTCCTTAATAATTTTTAGCAGTAGAACAGAAAAATTTTTAGATAAACAAATAATAGGATTAGAGCGTGGTAGTTTAGATAATTTTTTATAAAATATGTTGTCTATCAATAGATTTTTTTATAAAATATTGTTAATAAAAACACAAAAGTTATTTGAAATATTGATAAATATTGGGAAATAAAAAGTTGTCAATGTCCAGGGATTTTTGTATCTTTGCACATTGACGACTTTTTATAGTAAAAAATGTTAAAATAGATAACAACAAAGTCAGATTTTAAGCCATTTTTAGTAAGTGATGGCGACGACTTTTAATCGCACCATAAGGAATTGAAATTCTTTAATACCATATTTTAATATTATATCATTCAATCTTTTAATCGCACCATAAGGAATTGAAATATCTTACAACCATTTATAAATTTCAAAAATTTAATCTTTTAATCGCACCATAAGGAATTGAAATTATATAATATTCAAAGGAATATTTAGACACATTCTTCTTTTAATCGCACCATAAGGAATTGAAATATCAATAAAAGATTTTTATTTCTCTCATCAATTTGACTTTTAATCGCACCATAAGGAATTGAAATAAATAAATCCACAGGGCAGTGGTGATGCAAAATGACTTTTAATCGCACCATAAGGAATTGAAATACCAATTCTAAATATTTAATATCATCCATAAAAATCCTTTTAATCGCACCATAAGGAATTGAAATTGAATAAATTTATATACACTAGGCGTAGTAGTATTCTTTTAATCGCACCATAAGGAATTGAAATTCCTTTAAAATATTTTTAATAAAATCATCAAATGAACTTTTAATCGCACCATAAGGAATTGAAATTATTCTTATTTATATTCTTTATTTTCATCTTTACTCTTTTAATCGCACCATAAGGAATTGAAATGCTGTAAACACTTTTAGAATGTCATTTTTCTGTAATCTTTTAATCGCACCATAAGGAATTGAAATATTTCCACGCACACAGGTAAATTCAACGAACCATTCTTTTAATCGCACCATAAGGAATTGAAATAAATTTTGTTGTAGTCTATCAGTGTTGATGCAGGTTCTTTTAATCGCACCATAAGGAATTGAAATGTCTAATTATTTTTTCTCGCTCGCTCGCTTCCCACCTTTTAATCGCACCATAAGGAATTGAAATATTACTTTTATGCTTGGTTACAATAATATAAAAAATAACTTTTAATCGCACCATAAGGAATTGAAATTGTGTATCAGGTGATATGACGATGAGTCAAGTAGAAACTTTTAATCGCACCATAAGGAATTGAAATCCATGCAACTGTTCTAATTGATAAATAACAATTTTCTTTTAATCGCACCATAAGGAATTGAAATGTTTATAGGTTCATTTTCAATTTTGTCTAATATATCTTTTAATCGCACCATAAGGAATTGAAATTTATCAAGATATATATTAACTAACGCATATTCATTACTTTTAATCGCACCATAAGGAATTGAAATTGGGATGAAGATACTGAGAATTTTATTAATTCGGCTTTTAATCGCACCATAAGGAATTGAAATGTGCTATCAAAGTATTGCTTTTTTAAACTTTGTTTTCTTTTAATCGCACCATAAGGAATTGAAATCACCATCACTGCTATTTGAGAGCTTTCAGGGTCTACTTTTAATCGCACCATAAGGAATTGAAATTACAGCATATAATAATAATAATATGGCACCTGGAACACTTTTAATCGCACCATAAGGAATTGAAATCAAGATCAATTAGCAATTCTGCTAATTTTTCAATCGCTTTTAATCGCACCATAAGGAATTGAAATCACAATCGCGTTGTAGGGTGTTAACTCGGCTATTTTACTTTTAATCGCACCATAAGGAATTGAAATGATTTGCTTTTACAACCACAGTTTGCAGTGCTTTCTGCTTTTAATCGCACCATAAGGAATTGAAATTACTATTGCTGATATTAGTGATAAAACGGCAAGCAAACTTTTAATCGCACCATAAGGAATTGAAATGGATATTTTTCTTGTATTAAATTAGTTATTAGTTTACTTTTAATCGCACCATAAGGAATTGAAATTTAAAGACATTCAAAAGTTGCGTGCAAATGAAATCCTTTTAATCGCACCATAAGGAATTGAAATCACGTATGTTCCAGCTTGCTTGCCATTAGCACTGTACTTTTAATCGCACCATAAGGAATTGAAATATTACTTCTAGTATAGAGGTTGTTAACAACAGATTTACTTTTAATCGCACCATAAGGAATTGAAATGTTCGAATGTCAACATAGTCGTTGGTTCTCTCCAACCTTTTAATCGCACCATAAGGAATTGAAATGTGCTATCAAAGTATTGCTTTTTTAAACTTTGTTTTCTTTTAATCGCACCATAAGGAATTGAAATACTTGTGGTCAAGGTAGCCGTACGGGGGATCAGTTATCTTTTAATCGCACCATAAGGAATTGAAATATGAAAATAAT
>Ga0209719_1004435_pt1 | contig 11444 bp, 8 predicted proteins | sample AD_JPNAS2_MetaG_FD_184421 | JGI IMG/M metagenome (GOLD analysis project Ga0209719, IMG submission 184421) | Active sludge microbial communities of municipal wastewater-treating anaerobic digesters from Japan - AD_JPNAS2_MetaG (SPAdes) (version 2) | ecosystem: Engineered > Bioreactor > Anaerobic >...
ATCGAGTTTGACCGACAGGCGGAGGATGCGGTGTCGCTGCGGGTCAATGCCCCGGCCGCGCGTCTGTTGATCGGCAGGGTCGGCGGCCGGGCGTTTCAACTCGGAGATGTGCGTATGGAGGTCGGCGTCGGCACGCGCAACGGATATGCCAACATCGCACTGGTCGCACTCGATGCGCGGCCGGTGGCCGAGTCGCAGCGTCTGCTTCTCACAGCCGTGGCGCGTGTGGAGAACGCCGGACAACGCTGGAACGACGCGCGTACCGGCGTGATAGAGTGGGGGGAGGGGCCGACAGTGGCTGAGCCGGTGACGCTGACCGTGACCCTGCCCGGCACGGGATGGCGCGCGACGGCGCTGGACGGCAGCGGGGGGCGTCAGGCGCAGGTGCCGATGGACGGTGCTGTGTTGAAAACATCGGGGGCGCATGCGACGCTCTGGTATCTGCTCGAACGGGGTGACCCTAAAAAGAGCCGGTGAACTTTAAATACCTGTCCCTTAGTTGTCCTGGCCTCATGGGCGGGACGCCCATGCCACGGGGTGTGGCACGGGCATCCTGCCCGTGTTTGCCCCATGGGCGGGACGCCCATGCCACGGGGTGTGGCACGAGCATCCTGCCCGTGTTTGCCTCATGGGCGGGACGCCCATGCCACGAGGTTGTGGCACGGGCATCCTGCCCGTGTTTGCCCCATGGGCGGGACGCCCATGCCACGGGGTGTGGCACGGGCATCCTGCCCGTGTTTGCCCCATGGGCGGGACGCCCATGCCACGGGGGTGTGGCACGGGCATCTTGCCCGTGTTCTGCGTCATCCCCCGGCACGTTCCAGATTCAACGCCAGAAGCCGTTCGAGGATTGCGTCATCAGAGAGATCGGCGGGCCAGCCGTAGGCGGCGGCGACGGCGGCATCAAGCCGAGCATGGCAGTCGGCCAGCCATGTCGGACGGGCGTTGTAGAGCTTTGTAAGGGTGCGCTGCCTGAGTTCTGCGGCTGACGCGCCTTCGGGGTTGAGCCAGCGGTCGCGCTTCACGACAAGGTCACGGGCCGCCTCGGCGATCGCCTCGGTCTCCACGGGACGCGGAAACGTCTCAAAACTGGTCGTCGGTGTGTAGCGACAACCGCTTGCGGCCTCACGCAACTGCGTTCCCTGGGCGCGAGCCCACACTTCATGGAAACGGGAATGGAGAATGCCGAAAAAGGCGTCGTCATCACGGGCGAAGACCAGCGTTCCCTGATTACAAAGCACTTCCGGGGAGACCCAAACAAACAGACGGTGTTTTGATACTCCAGGCGTAGCGATATAACGCCTCTTGTCGCGCAAGGCGGTACGCATTTCAGGCCGGGGTCTGGCGTACTGCCACCACATGCCCCGGTAATCGTCGCGCCGCGTCTCGCGCACAGGCAGAACATTCGCTTTCACGTATTCAAACGGCTTTTCATACTGGGCGGCTTCCCCTATCGGCATCACCCCAAAGTCTATGCTCCACATCCCGCGTGAGCCTTGGGCTATATCGACCGCACTCACGACCGGGCGCACAACGTCGGAGTTGGGACGGCCGTTGGGGTTCCCCTTGTCGGCGAGCATCACAGCGGCGGTTTCAGCATCAATATCAAAGGGCGCTTTGGGGGATGGCCCCATGAAACAGATTCCCCGATTCTCGGCGAGAATAGCCGCCGTTGTGATGTCGGCACATGAGGTGAGATTGGCGTTGATCGTGGCGACCGGGTTGCCGTCGAGAATGCGGGACTGCTCCTCGCCGTCGTCGAAACCGACCATGCTGACGTGGACATTCGCGCCGTCGAGAATCCAGGGGCGGTCGCTCTCGGCCCAGAAGATATCGCCGGATTCCTTGATGCGCTTGAGCACCTCGCGGTTGGCGCCGCCGCGGATGCCCTGGGTGGCGAGTAGTCCGGCGCGCCTGCATTTGCCGGCGGCGATGTGGGCACGGGCCTTCTCGAACCAGTAGCAGCAGAGATCGGCAAACGCCGGCACACGGCCTTCATAAAGAGCGAACAGCTGCTCGACGTAATCGCTCCCAAGCTCCTGCCGGATACGGTTCCCGCCCAGAAACGGCGGGTTGCCGATGATGAAGTCCACGGCGGGCCATTCGGGTTCGCGCACGTTTGTGGCACGGGCATCTTGCCCGTGGGGTGCTGTACTTGTGGCATGGGCATCCTGCCCATGCTGGCTCACGGGCGGGACGCCCGTGCCACATCGGTCCGTGCCACGTTCGCCTGTGTCGCATGCGGCAGCTGTGGCATGGGCATCTTGCCCATGTTGGTTCACGGGCGGGACGCCCGTGCCACGCGCGGTACCTGTGGCATGGGCATCTTGCCCATGTTGGTTCACGGGCGGGACGCCCGTGCCACGCGCGGTACCCGTGGCATGGGCATCCTGCCCATGTTGGCCCACGGGCGGGACGCCCGTGCCACGTCCGCCCGTGCCACACTGAACGCTTATGCCACACGCGACGCCCAGCCATTTCCAGTCTGCCAGTCCTGCTTGTGCTGGATTCTTCAGCACGTACTCCACCTGCTTGCGAAAATCTTTTTCATCTCGGATGAGATGGTCATAATATTCGGCCTGCCAGAATTCGCCGCTCCGGTTCAGGATTTCGTTCGCCTTCTTGGCCGTGAACGATTTCCACGAGTGCAGGATGTCTGCCAAGTTGTGCCCTGCGGCGGGGCGTAAAACGGCATGCACGTGATTGGGCATCACGCACCAAGCCAGCAAGGTGTAGCGGGTGCCGTCGAAATGGGCGAGGGCGTCGCGCACGATGCTGGCGATGCGCTCGTCCTTGAGCCAACATGCGCCATAGCCGCTGTCCAGCCACTTCTCCACCTTTTCCGCATACAACACCGCCAGACGTTGGCGCTCAGACTCGGAAAGGTCGCGTCCCGCTTGGGACGCGGTCTTGACAATGTCCTCTCGCTCCATGATCCACTGCCGCAACACCTCTGACGGCAGAGAATCACACAGCCGGAAGACAACGACATAGGTGGCGTTCTCCTGTGTCCAGTGCGGCAGATAGGCACCGTGACGTATATCCACGCGGGCAAAGGGGTTCAGCATCGTGGCACGGGCGATGTTTGTGGCATGGGCATCCTGCCCATGTTGGACCACGGGCGGGACGCCCGTGCCACCCGCAGCATTCGTGGCATGGGCATCCTGCCCATGTTGGCTCACGGGCGGGACGCCCGTGCCACGTTCGCCCGTGGCACAGTCGATGATGGCGTCCTGCAGCCGGATGTTGTCGGAGAGGGGGCGCAGGATCGGATCGGCGGGGAAGCCGAAACCGTTGACGCGGATCCACTGCAGCCAGCCGATCCAAACGGTCATCTGGGCGAGACCGTGCGCGTAGGGGTTGATCTCGAGGCCGTAGAGCTGCCACGGGCCGACACCGGGCAGGTAGGTGTTCAAGCCGTGCTCGCTAGGGAAGATGACGGCGGCTTCACGTTCGAGGTCTTTCAGCCGCAAAAGGGCGACGTAGAGAAAGTTGCCAGAGCCGCAGGCGGGGTCGAGAATCTTCACTTCGCGCAGCCGTATCAGGAATTGGTGCAGGATGCTGTCGGCCTCGGTCCGCGCCTTCTTGAGGGCGGCGGCACTCAATGGTTTGCGATTAGATGTGGCGCGGACAATGTTCGTGGCATGGGCATCCTGCCCATGTTGGTTCACGGGCGAGACGCCCGTGCCACCCGCGGCATTTGTGGCATGGGCATCTTGCCCATGATGGACCACGGGCGAGACGCCCGTGGCACCCGCAGCATTCGTGGCATGGGCATCCTGCCCATGTTGAACCACGGGCGAGACGCCCGTGCCACACGCGGCATTTGTGGCATGGGCATCTTGCCCATGTTGAACCACGGGCGGGACGCCCGTGCCACGTTCGCCCGTGTCACGCTTCTTTCCGGTAGCCAGCAGGCATTCGATGGTCGCCTTGGTCTCTTCCCAGTCGCGCCGCAACGGCGTCATGACCACGGCGTCCACAACCCGTTCGATGTCCTCGCGCCCGGTGAAATGCGCGCCGAGCTGCGAACGCTTGGCCGGATCGAGGCCGCGCTCGAAGAGGGTGCCGAAGATGGAGGGATCGACGGCGCTCCAGTCGAGCGACGAGACGGCGGCAAGCCGTTTGATGTCGTCGGGGGTGAGGCCGGGGACGGTGTGGTCGTCGAAGAGGCTGCCGTTGAAGTGGCGGATGGCCTCGAGACCGAAATCGCCGCCGGTGGCCATCGCCTCGAAGAGCGAGGTCAGGCTTCTGCCGAACCGCGCGGGGTCTGCGCCGGTCTTCTCTAGCATCCGGGTAAAGATCATGTCGGGCAGGAGTGCCGAGTCTTCGGCGAAGAGGCAAAAAACGATGCGGTCCAGGAAGTGGGCGACGGTGCCGGGGTCGAGGCCGCGTTCACGCATGGCGGCGGCGATCTCGCCGATCCGGGCGGCGGCCTCCTGGGTGACGGCGGCGCTGGTGCGGCCGGGGATGAGAGCCTTGGGATTGTGAAAGACGGCCCGCATGATTTCGATGTTGCGGGGCTCGGCGAGGGCTTCGAGCGGGATTTCGTGGACGTCGGATACGGTGCCGGTGAAGTTGGTGCGCACCACGATGCGATCCAGATCGCACAGGACGAGCAGGGGCGGATTCTCCAGCGCATTGCGGTAGCGCAGGAGCTGGTCAAAGGCGGCGTCGAGATCCTTGTGCTTGCCCTTGTACTCCCAGCCGAAGAAGCCGCGCTTCCAGACATCGGCGAAGCCGTCGCCCCCGCCGTGCTTGGCGGCACCCTTCTCGAAGCAGAATGACTCGCCGGTGGGATCGGCGGCTGCGGGCGTGGGATGGTCAAAGACATGGCAGAGGTCGAGAAAATGCTCTTGCGCGGCGGAGCGTTCCTTTAGCTCCACCTTGCGCCACTTGGCAATGAACTCGTGTACAGTCATAGACAACACAATACCACGCGGATAAAGCCGGGAACAAGGCGGATGTGTAAGCTGACCGTTTCTAGCGTTTCTTGCTCATAAGTGTGGCACGGGCATCCTGCCCGTGTTTTGGCACCATGGGCGGGACGCCCATGCCACGTGTTCTGCATCATGGGCGGGACGCCCATGTCACGTGTTCCGGCATCATGGGCGGGACGCCCATGCCACGAGGGTTTTGCAAGAGCCTCGTCTGCTAAAAACGGAGGGGTTATGGCAGCGCGGCCAAAGCCTGTTGCAGATTCGGGTAGAACATCCGGTCACCCGGCAGATCACCCCAACCGGCTCTTCGGACGATATCTCTGACGCCCGCTTTCATGCCGGCGCAAGCGAACTGCACGTTGGCGGCGGCGCAGTCGCGCATCAGCTCCGTCAACATCGATACGGCCACGCCATCGATATCATTGACGCCGGACATGTCCAGCAGTACCCAGCGCACCTCGGGCTGTTGCGCCAGAAGTTCCCTGATCCGGTCTTCCACAAATCCGGCATTGGCGAAATAGAGGCTGGCCTCGAAACGCAGGATCAGCAGCCAGGGCTGAGTGACCGCATCCGGATAACGCCGGAGGTCGCGAAACTCTTGCTCTCCGACCCGTCCCAGAATCGACATCCCCGGGCGAGCGCTGCGCAGGACGAACAGCATGAGCGAAAAAGCGATACCGGCTAGCAGTCCTTTGTCCATTCCAAAGCCCAGTGTCACCAGAAAGGTCACCACGAAGCTCCAGCCGTCGGCCTGCTTGATTTTAAAGAGGTACCGCGCTTCCTTGAAATCGATCAAGCCGATCACCGCCACCAGAATGATCGCCGCCAATACCGCATTGGGCAGATGGGTGAACAATGGCGTCAAGAACAGCAGCGTCAACAAGACTAGCGCGGCCGTGAAGACCGACGCCAGCGGTGTGCGTGCGCCGGCCTGATAGTTCACCGCAGTGCGGGAAAAACCGCCTGCGACCGGGTAGCCGGAAAACAGGCCGCCTGCCACATTGGCCAATCCCAGTCCAAGCATTTCACGGTTGGCGTCGATGCGGTATTTCTCACGGGTGGCGATCCACTTCGCCACCGCGATGGACTCCATCGTGCCGACAAAGACAATCATCCATGCCGAAGGCAGCAGGTGCCGGATGCCATTCCAAGACATGTCGGGCGAACGCCAAGCCGGCAGGCCGCTGGAAACCTTTCCCACCGCGCGCACGCCGTACGCTTCCAGATTGAACGCCCAGACCAGCAGGATGGCTGCTGCGATAATCGGCAGGGTGACCGGGAAGCGCCAGCGTTTGAAGCGAGCCAGAAGCTGAATCGCGACAGCGCCCAAACCAATCGCAAGTGTCGGCAGATGCGTGTCTGAAAGGTTGCGCAGCACGTCCAGCGCCAGCGCCAGCACGGAGTTTCCGCCCGACAACTTGACCCCCAGCAGGTGCCCGAACTGGCTGAGGCCGATCATAATGGCGCCTGCGGAGGTAAAGCCGCTGACCACGGCATGCGAGACGAAGTTGAGCAGAAAACCCGCACGGCACAGCCCGAGTGCGATTTGTATCGCCCCGACCAGCAACGCCAGCGCGGCCGCCCGACCGGTTATCGTTGCCGCATCGGCAACGGTACCCGCCGGTCCGACGCAGGCATCGGCCACCAACAACGACACGATCGCGACAGGCCCGACCGCAAGTTGCCGCGACGTACCCAAGCACGCATAAGCGAGCAAGGGCACGGTTGAGGCATACAGCCCAACCACAGGCGGCAACCCGGCCAGCATCGCATAGGCCATCGCTTGCGGCACTAACATCACCGCAACAATCAGTCCGGCGATGCAGTCTTTCCGTAAGTCCTGCCGACTGTAGGTCCGCAACCAGGTCACGGCGGGGTTCCTCAGCGGTTTTTCTGCGAGACTTGCCAGGCGGTCATACCGCCGATCAGGCTGAAGACCTTAGAGTATCCCCGGGACTTCAGGATGCTACCGGCGATGTTGGCGCGATAGCCGGAACCGCAGACAACGGTGATGTGACAGGCCTTGTCTAGGTCAAAATCCCCTGCGATGATTTTCCCGATCGGGATATGCAACGCCCGTTCGATATGGCCGGAGTCCCATTCACTGTCGGAACGCACATCCACGATCAGATGATCGGGATACTTCTCAGACACCCTCATCAGACTCTCGGGAGTGAGTTGGGGCAGATGGTCCAAAGGTTTGGCTTGTGCCGCCCATCCGCTGATACCGTCGCCGAGATAACCGATCAGACGGTCATAACCGGCCCGGCGATAGATATACGCGGCTTCTTCTGCTCTGGCGGGTGTGTCCGCGACGATGATGAGATCGGTGTCGGCCGGTATTACCATCCCTAGCCAGTTCACCGAAGATGGTGTCAGTCCGATATTCACGGAGCCCCGGATATGCGCCGCGCCGAAGGCACTCGGCACGCGTGTGTCGACAATTTTTGCTCCTCGATCCAGCGCTTCTTCGACCTGCTTTACATTCAGCAGATTGAAGGGAGCGGCCTTGACCAACGCGGCGGGGCCACGCCGATTCTTATCGACCATTACCGCGAAGTTGTCTGGCCGGACTTGAAAGCCCGTGGTCATGATCTCGTGGAATTGCTCGAAGGGCATGTTGTTCAGCAGCGGGTTGTTGCGGCGCTCAAACCCCAGCGTGGACACCGGTTTTGGGCTCATGCCGCGACCGCACAGCGAGCCTTCACCGTGGGCGGGATAGACTTCCACCCAATCGGGGAAGCGGGCCAGCTTCACGTACAGGCTGTCGTACAAGTTTTTGACCTGCTCCTCCAACAAATCCGCCCCGGCCAGATCAGGCCGGCCGATGTCGCCGATGAACAGAAGGTCGCCCGTCAGTAGCGCAAAAACGTCTTCCGACCGGCTGTGATCCGTCACAGCGAAACTCACCGAGTTCGGCGTATGTCCGAAGGTTTCGATCACTTCCAACTCTGCGGCTCCGAACCGGAAACGGTCGCCGTCGTGCAAGTCCTCATGCGGATAGCCCGCTTCGACACCGGGATGCACATAAATCTTCGCGCCGGTCCGCGCCGCCAGTTCATTGCTGCCGGTGATGTGGTCGGCGTGCAGGTGCGTGTCGAAGATATGTGTGATCCGGACGCCGTGTTGCTGTGCCGCCTGCAGATAACGCTCGACATGCCGCTCGGGATCGACCACACAGGCCGTTCCGGAAGCCGGACAGCCGAGCAGATAGGAGAAACACCCCAGACCGTCCACTTTGAATTGCTGAAACAACATGCCCTGTCCTTCTAGACTAATCTAGGTTCTTGTAGCAGAACCACCAGTCGAACGACTCATACTCTTTGCGGCGCTTCTCAATGACGGCTATGTCCACTGGCGGCGGGACAATGACCTTGTCCTTGATCAGCTCATTGTTCGGCCAGCCTGCCGGCATGGCGACTTTGTTGGCGTCAGACACCTGCAGGGCCTTGACCGCACGGACGACCTCGTCGATATTGCGGCCGGCCTCCTGCGGATAGTACATGATCAGACGAATGATGCCCTCGGGATCGACCACAAAGACCGCGCGCACCGTGTTGGTGCCCTTGCCGGGATGCAGCATCCCCAGTTTCAGCGCAATGGCATCATTGGCGGCGATAACGGGAAACTCGATGTCGACCTTCAATTCGCTCTTGATCCATTCGATCCACTTGATGTGTGAGAAAACCTGATCGATCGACATCCCGACCAACTTGCAACCCAGGGCTTTGAATTGGTCATAGCGTTTTTGGAACGCGACAAACTCGGTTGTGCAGACCGGGGTGAAATCCGCCGGATGGCTGAACAGCACAAACCAGTTTCCTTTCAAGTCCCCCGGAATGTTCATCGGGCCCTGCGTGGTCATAACCGACAACTCCGGAAACTTATCACCCAACAATGGCATGCTGTTTCTTGCTTCTTCCATGTCATGTTCTCCTTTTACTTGAATGACGATAACGTACCTGACGAATCACACCACACGGTGTGAACCTGACCAAGAAGGAACCTCCTTCATTGCCAAAAGTATTCCGGAAAAAGGCTCGGGTGTCAACCCCCGTGAGGGATTTGGAAATTTAGGATTTAGGAGTTTTTATTTGCGAGTTGAGTTAAGGGGTGCCCGTATCCCGATCAGCAAGATGTCCGATCCATTCCTTCACGAGGAACGGTAGGCGTGTCAGTATTTCTCTGCCGATTAAAACTTCGTCGACGTAACCCATGTGTAACATGTCAACGATCCGGCATAAGTAGGATTTCCCGCAACTCCACCATGTATAGTGCGCATCGATAATCAGATAATGTAGAACGTCTATATTTTCGGCGGTCGCAAGCTCCTCAATTTCCATTCCGTCCAGCAATGTTTCATAGACACCGTCAGCAACACGGCTACCGAAGGTTGTCGTGTAGTAATATTCCTTAATTTCCCAAACGGCGACCGGATTCAGGACGGACGGAAATGCGCCATCCATTCTTCTGGCAAACGTCCGCAAAGGGTTCCCGTCGCGCATGACGGTTGCTAGTGCTCTTGGGTCATAATCACATTCTTGCCCTTTGACAACGGACTCGATAAGCATGTTGACCATGCATGTCAGGTAGGCTGGTGCTCTCATTTTGCCCTTCTGCTTATTCATGGGCAACGGGCACTTAGGTTTGAGCTTTTTCTTTAGTGCTGTGAATTCTTTCTTTGCCTGTGTTACATCCATGAGATTGGGCTCTACCACATTCAGAAGCAGATCGGCTCGGTAGGCGAAATATTCAACGAGTTTGTCCCATGTCGGGACGCCTTCCGGTAAAATTGCGTCCAGGCTGGCGGGAGTAATGCCAATCTTATCCAACTGCTTTTCGACGACTTTACGTGATGGAACGTGGAGTTCACCCGTACCCCGTTTGGTGTATCCACATTCCTGCCCGATCAACCGGACAAACGCCCAGAATGGTTTAGGCAATCCAAGAAAACGTGTATCAGGAGTCATGGTGTGGGAGGTACTCCGCTAAGAAGGCGTTGAGGTCGAGACCTAACGCCCGGCAGATGTTGATTGTTTCGACGAAAGTCAGCAATCGCTCGCCTGACTCGTATTTGCTGACGAATGACTGATGGACGTTCAACTTTTCGGCAAGGTCTTCTTGACGGAGTCCAGCTTCGACGCGGCATTTTCGCAATAATTTGCGCAACGTTTCTTCACCATCAGAAAACCGATTTCGTTTCATGCATTCCAATATAGAATATTATTGATTTACATCCCAAATTAGGATATTGTGGTCGGCACAATGAGGGTAAAGGAAGACACGCTTGATATGTTCTACGGGACTGAGTTTCAGTATGTTCCGCCTTTCAGAACGCAACTGCTCAAGTGGATTGGCAACAAGCAAAGGTTCGCCCATGAGATCGCCTCGTACTTTCCGACGGACGTTAAGACATACTACGAGCCGTTTTTGGGAAGTGGGGCGGTATTAGCCACAATGCAACCCCCGTCTGCCCTCGGGTCCGATGCGTTCGGCCCGCTGATTGAGATATGGGAGACGTTGCGCGACAACCCGGACGAACTAGTACGGTGGTACACCGAGCGATACAAAGAATATTTCGAGATGGGTAAGCCCGAAGGGTATGAGAGGATCAAAGCTCGGTACAATGCGGCACCGAACGGGGCTGATCTTCTTTTTCTCTGCCGGAGCTGCTACGGCGGTGTTGTGCGTTTCAGAAAAACGGACGGGTATATGTCCACCCCTTGCGGTGTGCATACGCCGATCACTCCTGGATCTTTTGCGCAGCGAGTACAGGTTTGGCGTCGACGCACCGCCGGCGCATCGTTCGCTCGGCTTGATTTTAGTGAGGCGATGCAGAGAGCGGAGAGTGGGGACCTTGTGTATTGCGATCCGCCCTATACCCATAGTCAGACCATTCTCTATCAGGGGCAGGGCTTTGAACTGGACCGACTGATGCGCGAAATCATGTCCTGTAAGGAACGTGGAGTTCGCGTTGCCCTGAGCATTGACGGGCAGAAGAAGTCGGGTACGGTGAAGTGCAATCTCGACATTCCCAGTGGTCTGTTTGAGCGGGAAGTGCTAGTCGATTGTGGACGCAGTATGCTCCGCCGCTTCCAGCGAGAAGGTGAGACACTGGAAGACGATGTGGTTCATGATCGCCTTCTGCTGACGTATTGATTTTCCTGTGAAACCTAGTCTGTGAAACCTTTGTCACCCAAGCGACAAAATAGTTTCTCCTGCCCAATTCCAATTGCCCCGTGGGGATAGAGGCGCAACTGAAACCAAAGAACGGTGAAAGTTTAACTTGCTCTTTTTAGGCTGAATCGCTTTTCGCATCTGTGATTGCCGGGGCTGTTGATTGCGTGTATGATGGGGGCATGAAGTCAAGCGTCATGGAGTTTTTCGGTTACGATGGATGTCTGGTGCTGGAAAATGATGTCGGCGTGCGTGTGGTGCTTACGCCGCTGGCCGGTGGGCGCGTGCTGGAATACGCGTTGAATGGCGTAAATGCCCTGTACCTTG
>Ga0209719_1004437_pt1 | contig 11443 bp, 15 predicted proteins | sample AD_JPNAS2_MetaG_FD_184421 | JGI IMG/M metagenome (GOLD analysis project Ga0209719, IMG submission 184421) | Active sludge microbial communities of municipal wastewater-treating anaerobic digesters from Japan - AD_JPNAS2_MetaG (SPAdes) (version 2) | ecosystem: Engineered > Bioreactor > Anaerobic...
AGGCCTTTCCGTGAATGTGGGCACCGCATAGGCATCGCGAGGTAGGAGCGCCAGTAGGCATTGCCCGACAGAGGTAAGCGTCAAGCACCCACGCATCGGGCTGGGGTAGCAGGAACTGTGGCTCGATCGACAGTCTGTCAGGCTCATTGTGGCCGGCGCCGAGGCGGATTCACCTGTGTACTGCGGGCCGCCGGCGCAATGTGGAGCCCCGCGGCCCGCGCCAACACTTCCGGAGGCATCTCATCGAGCGGCAGCCCGCTGACCGGGCCTACACCCTTCAAGGCGCAGACTGCCATGTGGGTGCTATTTGACGTCATCATTCATTGACGATTGCCTCTTTTGGCCATTTCACCGCCAAAACGACAGCGCCGACCGTCACGGCGATTTCGATGACACCGTACAGCCAATAGTACGCCCACGATTCGCCCACTAGGTTGCCGACGTTGACAATCGTGTACACAACGCCTGCAACAACGTTTATCCACTTTGCGATTGCCGCTCTCCTTATGAATAAGCACACGAGAATCATCAGCGCCGGTACTGCCATTAGGATGCCAAACAACACCAGCGTCATCTGGCTGACCTCAAATGGGCCTATGAACCCGGCAATCATCTCACTGATATAGCCGGGACGATGGAGAGAGTATATGTCGCAATAGATGTACAGCAACATCAGCACTATCCAAAGCCCCGCCAGCTTCACTCTTGTGTTCATCGGGAAGTCCTCCAGTTTTCCATTTTGGGTTTTCATGAGTTCTCCTCCTCTGATCTACACTCAAATACTTCGCCAATCGGCACGCCAAAGACATCCGCAATCCTAAACGCCATCTCCAATGACGGGGTGTATTTGCCCGCTTCCAGAGCAACGATTGTCTGCCGTGAAGCCCCCGCTCTCTCTGCCAGCTCGAGTTGCGTCATCTCGTTAGCAAAAAACCGAAGTCTGCGTATGTTGTTGGTGATTATTAGTCTCTTAGCCATTACGAACGCCTTTCTCATAATAGTAAACGCTTACGATTCCCTCCATGATTGAACCGACGGCGAACGCGCCGGACAGAACGTGCAACGCGACCGCGTTTGCCATTCCAGAGGCTAATGCCACAAGTGCGGCAATGAAACCAGTCCCGACGCAGATGTACCCGACATGAGAGGATCTCAAACCGATTATCTTGTCTCTTTCGTCCTCGACCATTGAGGATGAGATGATTCTCTCAACGGTCTTGCCGTCGTGTTCCCGCTCTCGCACCGCGATTCCTATCGCAAGCGCAATGTGGAAAAGGACTTGAATGATAATGAGCGCGGCAGCGCCAATGCCGATGAAGACAAGCATAACAGTCGCCCAGGATTTCAAGTTCTCCGGCGCGGGTGAGTTTGTTCCAAGCGCATAGATGATGTAGGCGGCAATCAGGATAACCCCCGCAACCGTGCTGACGATGGTCCTTATACTGTTATAAGACATGGTAATACGCTCCTTTTAAGTCCAAATCGCTAGATATCAAGTCAAACCGTCTAGACTTAATGTCTAATTCCTTTTACATCCCACGCTGCGACTCAACCATTGTCAACCGGGAAAATGGGAAGTTGTTCATGAGCAGCATCGACTTCCCGCATGTCCTCTTGCGCGGCGCAGCGATCGCTTTTCTGCGCGTCGTCGGCCTCGCGATGTGATACCATGTTTCGTGGACGCAGCGGCCGACGACCGTGTCGGTCCGTGTATCGTACCGCGACAGCATCGAACAACGGGCGCACACGGCACGCCCTCAGCGCATTTCGGCAAATGGAGGCACACGTATGGAAAAGCGCGGGCTACAGATAGATGGTTTTCTGCTGTCGGCAGCGGCGGCCGAGGTTCGGAGCGAGCTTGTGGGAGCCCGGATAGACCGGGTGTATTCGGCGTCCCGCGACTCGGTCGTGATCGCCGCCGGCCGGGGGCGCGCAAAATGCCTGGTGGTGTCGGCATCGCAGGCTGCGCCGCGCGTGTGCCTAACCTCCGCCCCGCCGGCATCGCTCCCGGAGCCCACTCCTTTCGCAATGCTTCTGCGCAAACACCTGACGGGCGGACGAATCGTGTCCGTGCGCCAGCTGGGGCTGGACCGGGTTCTCAGCATTCAGGTTGAGGGGTGGGCCGATGCCGACCCGTCTCAGAACAAGCTCCTCATCGCGGAGGTCACAGGGCGGCTCAGTAACATCGTGCTGACGGACATGGATGGACGGATTTTCGACGCCGTGCGCCGTGTGGACCAGTCGCGCAACAGATACCGTGAACTGCTGCCGGGCGCTGTATACTTGCCCCCGCCCCCCATGGAGCGCATAGACCCCCGGGAAATCGAAACACTGGAGATCTTCATAGCCGCAATCCGCAGATGCGTTCTGCAGGCTGAGGCACGACACCGCCAGGCACAGGCGCCCGCGCACACACAGGCACTCGCACAAGCCCAGACGCAGTCGAGAGGGTCCGCCGCGAACCAACGCGAGTCGGCTGAGGGAATAGGCGTAGCACTGTCGCACTGCTTTGCGGGCATTGGCCCGACCCTCGGGGCTGAGCTTGCGTTTGCGGCCCGGCTAGACCCGGCGCAGCCTGCGGCGGAGCTCAGCGATGCGGAACTATCCCGAGTATGGGAGACGCTTTCGGTTTTCGCGCACGCATCGATGGCCGGACCGACAGATCGCTTCGTGTTCGAAGCGGCTTTCGATCGGGAAGGCGGGCCCGATGAGGCACAAGCCGTGGCCATGTCGTGCGGAGGTCTATCTCATCTTGCCGACGTATTCTGCGTCGAGCGCTTCACATCGGCATCAAACATGATCGATACGTGTTACTCCCGTGCTGAGCAGCGGGAGCAGCTGGAGGAACGTCGCAAGGCGCTGGCTCGCGAGGTAGGCGCGCGGCTTGAGCGGAATCGGCGCAAGCTGGAAACCCAGCGTGAGGAGCTGGCCCGCGCCGGGCAGTCGGAACACCTGCGGCGCCAGGGTGAACTGCTCACCGCCAACCTCAGTCTGTTTGGGAATGGGCCTCTTAAAGTGGAGCGTGTTCAGGCGGTGGATTACTACGACCCCAACATGGCCGAAGTAGAGGTCGAGGTAGACCCGTCTTTGTCGGCATCGGCCAACGCTCAGGTCCTGTTCGCGCGGTACGCCCGGGCGCAGCGAGCGCTCGAGGCGGTGACCGGCAATATCGCCGCAACTGAGGGCGACATCGGCTATCTTGAGAGTGTAGCCGGCCTGATCGACATGGCCGAGGATATCGAGCATCTTGATTCGGTCCAGGAGGAACTGGAAGCGCTGGGTTACACGTGCCCGGACCGCCGGATTTCCGGTCCTGGCGCGCACGGTGCAGGGCGCGGTGGGCGTGCCGGCAGAACCGGGCGCTCGGGGCACACGGGTCGCACCGAGCACGGCGGGCGCTCCACTCGGGGCCAACGCCCGGAAGCACACATGCCGTCGAGATACACGGCCAGATCGGGGCATGAGATATATGTGGGACGCAACAACCTGCAGAACGACCATCTCACACTGAAGCTGGCGCGCGGTCACGACCTGTGGTTTCACGCCAAAGACGTGCACGGCTCACACGTGGTGCTCAGGCGGCGAGCGAGTGAGGACGTGCCGGAGGAGACTGTGCGCGCAGCGGCGCTGCTGGCAGCATACTACAGCCGGGCGCGGATGTCGTCCAACGTGGCCGTGGACTGCACCGAGGCCAGGAATGTGCGCAAACCGCGCGGGGCGCGACCGGGGATGGTCATATATGACCGCCACAAGACCATCTGGGTGACCCCGTCACGGGAGGAGATTGCGGAAACCCTCGGCCTCAATGGGGCTGCCCTTGATCGGACCCATGACTAGCCCGCGATTCCCGATGGTCACAATTCGGGCGCCCATCCGCGCCGAAGCCAGGCTGATCTTGTCTACAGCCGCCCGAGCCGCCCAGGCCGTCAAAGGTCGTGGGCGACACTCTTCTATGCGGACAGGGATGATCTCTGCACGCACCAGTGCCTCGGGAGAGAAGGTCACATGAGCGATCATGCTCTCCACGGTGGCCGGTTTTTTCTGATCGAAGACGAAATTCCCCAGTGAGTAGAAGATGACGCCTCCGTGGTAGACCTCCACAGGTTGTAGCACATGGGGGTGATGGCCATGCACCACACTGGCGCCGGCATCGATAGCCGCGTGCGCCAGACTCACCTGCCGTTCGGCCGGCATGGACACGTATTCGTCTCCCCAGTGGAACGAGACTACTACATGATCTGCCAGGCGCTTGGCGCGCCTGATGTCCTCGATAATGGCCTCGCGGTCCCAGCACGAGATCCCTGGGCTGGCCTCGCCTGCTACAAACCTCTTAGGCCTGGCGGCTGACCAGTAGATGTGGGCAAACTCGGAGTAACCCAAAAAGGCCACGGATATGCCATTGGCGGAAAGGACTGCGGGTCGGCGCGCGTCGGCCATGTTCCTCCCGCCACCGCACACGGCAATCCCCGTCTGGGCCAGGTTTGACAGGGTCTCGGCGAACGCTGGATCGTCGTAGTCGAGAACATGGTTGTTGGCAAGGGTGACCACGTCGACACCTGCATTGGCCAGCTCCTGCGCGAATTCGGGAGCGGAGCGAAACCATATGCCCTTACCCGGCAGGCGCGCGCCTCCCCGGGCAATACTGGTCTCCAGATTCAGGAATGCCACGTCGGCAGCTCTCAGCGTGTCGCGAACGGCCGACAGGAGCCATTCCCTTCCCCGCTCATCGCAGATCGCCCTGACACCCCGATCGAACATGCAGTCGCCTGCCATGGCCAGCGTAAGCCGGGGTTGCCGGGCGACTTGGGCAAGCAGGCGCACGGCCTGCTCTGACACCTCTAGCTTGCCGGAGCGCGCGCCGATCCCGGCCGCGCCCACCGCGCCGCCGAAGCGGCACGCTGTCGCGACGGCCAAAATGCAGAGAAGACATGCGCCCAGAGCGCGCAGTACGGTCCTCATCTGCCCGCGGGCCCCCTGCCTGCCCGTGCCCGAAGCGTCTCGACTGCGGCGCGCATGTCGCCGGGCATATCAGCCGCAAATACCATGTATTCTCCTGTTGCCGGGTGTGTGAACTCCACCCTTGCAGAGTGCAGTGCCTGCGCAGCCAAGCCCAGCTCGCCCCGGACGCCGCCGTACACTGGATCGCCCGCCACCGGGCGGCCGATGTACTGCATATGGACCCTTATCTGATGTGTGCGGCCCGTTTCCAGTGTCGCCTCAATCAGTGTGTAGTCGCCGAATCTTTCGAGCGCTCGAAAGCGCGTCACGGCCCGCCTGCCGCCGAACACGATTGCCTGACGCTTTCGATCCACAGGGTGACGCCCGATAGGAGCATCGACCACCCCTTCATTCTCAGCTACGCCGCCGCGCACCAGCGCCAGGTAGTGGCGGCCTACTCGGTGGGCGGCCAGGTCAGCCGCAAGCTTCAAGTGAGCCCGATCGTTCTTAGCCACAATCATCACACCAGTAGTATTGCGGTCAAGACGGTGAACGATGCCCGGCCTAAGCGGGCCCCCAATGCCCGACAGGCTCATCTGCCGGCCAAGGAGAGCATTGACCAGCGTTCCGGTGGTGCGGCCCGCCCCCGGGTGAACAGCCATGCCACGAGGTTTGTCCACTACCAGCACGTCATCGTCTTCGTACAGCACCGCGATCACGATGTCCTCGGGAGGCACGCATGCCGGGGCGACCTCAGGCGGCGGCAGCGACACTTCTATGACGTCGTCTGCGCTTACCCGGTAAGACGGCTTGGTCTCAACCCTGCCATTTACTCGCACGGATCCGTCGTCTATTAGTCTCTGGATAGAAGAACGCGAAGGAGCAACCTGCTCCTTCGCAAGGTACACGTCCAGCCTCAAGCCTGCATCGGCATGAGCAGGGCTCGAGACGATTACGCCCATGGCCTACGCCCGCGCAGAAGGCCCCGCGGCGCCCGGCATGCCCGGCTCGACCGATGTTGCCGCGCGAGCCTTGACTCGGATCACCCCAAAGGCCAACACCGCTAGGAGTACGCATAGAATCTGAGTGGCCGTAAACGGCGCGAAGTAGTCGCGCGTACCTACTCGCCAGAACTCAACCACAAATCGGGCTACAGAGTAGAGTCCTGCATACAGCCATAGGATCTGGCCCTCGAACTTCTTCTTGGGCTCTGCCGCCCTCAGTAGGAAGAATATGATGACGCTGGAGATCGACGCGTAGATCTGCGTGGGGTGGCGCAGCATGCCGCCGGGGCCTGCTGCGAGCGCCCACGGCACTTCGCTCGCGCGACCGTAGCAGCACCCGTTGAGCAGACACCCAATTCGCGCGATGGCATAGCCGATGGAAACGGCAGGACCGGCGAGATCTGCCATCTTGCCGATGGAAATCTTCTGCCTTCGGCAATACAGCACGCCGACGCCGATGCCCGCGCCCAATCCGCCGAAGTAGGAGAGACCACCGTCGCGCATGTAGAATACGCTGATAGGGTAATCGATATAGCTTCTGATGTTGAGCACGACGTAAAGCAGCCTCGCCCCGACAATCGACGCAATGCATACGAACAGTGCAACGTCAATTACGTTGTCGGGGTCAATGCCCCTCTTCTTGCCGGCCATGGCGGCGTACACTGCTGCCACGACGAAGGCGACGGCTAGCGAAAGCCCCCACGAATAGACAGGGTATTTCCACAAGTTGAATAGGACAGGATGCACGAATTACTCCTCCTTCCGCCCTGGGCTGCGCATCATCCCCACTAGAATCAGCGCAACCCCCACAACAATGGCAGTGTCGGCCAGGTTGAACACCGGCCATGGTCCAACCTCCAGGAAATCGACAACACCCCCGAAGCGCAGCCTGTCTATGAGATTGCCCACTGCGCCCCCGAGCGCCAGGCCGAGGCCGAGCCGAGCCGGCCAGTTCGAAAACGAAACCTTGGGATAAGACACAACCACAACTGCTGCCGCCACGAGCGCCGACGCAATCAGCAGGGGTTGCCTGCCCTGAAAGATGCCGAACGCGGCGCCGCTATTGCGCACGTGAGTTATGCGAAGAAGCCCGCCCAGGAAGCCGACTGTGCCGTACATCGGAACCAGTCGGCCCACGACGGATTTCGAAACCTGATCCAGCAGCATAACCCAAGCCGACACCAGAAACAGCGCCACAAGCCCCCACTCCACAACCAGCATGAAGTCTGCGATTCATTGTAGCACACCAGCATGAAGCAGTAAACGCTTCACTCGTCAGCACCCCAGCGCTCAGTGGGAATCCACGTCTCCGGAATGGCCGGCCTCGTCATCTTGCGGGCTGTTGGCATTGCCATACGACGCAAGGGCGTCCCATATGTCCTCGCCGTGCACACCCGGGTCATCGTAAGCTCTGGCCGGATCGACGCCGCCGAACGGGGGCTGTATTACCTCTTCCTCGATAGGCCTGGCATCTCCCGTGCCGGCGGGCGACGGCTGCCTGACGCCGCAAGCCGCGCAGCTCGCAGCCCATGGAATGGCACTCAGGCGCTCCGGAGGTATGTCTGCGCCACACTGGACGCACTTCCCGTAAACACCCTGATCCACCCTGGTCAAGGCCGCGTCGATCTGCGCAAGCCGGTCCTCGCTGTGGTTTATCAGGCCCAGATTGATCGACCGCATCTCCAGCGCAGAACTGGAGTCGGCTGTATGGTTGTCGTAACTCGATAGCTCGCCGGCCCAATCCGATTCAGGGCGGTCGAAACCGGACGTCTCCTCAAGTCGCGTGATCCGAGACTGGGCCCGCTCCTTCTCCCTCAAGAGCTTCTTCCTGTATATCCCCAGCGATCTGGGATCCATGGCATCGCCCTCGCCTTCTCCCGTTTCCTCAGCCCCGGTGTTCCTCCACGAACTTCACAATGTCGGACACGAACTTGCCGATTATCGGGACATTGAGCGAGATGATGGCGGACAGGAGATAGAGGAACACAGCAGCGAGTACCGATGCCCCCACAGCAAAGCCGAACCCCCGCGCCGCGCCGCCCAGGAAGTTCGACCAGATGACGCGCCGGGGGTTTCGCATGAATTCGACGTACTCGGCGATACTGGACTCCTCGAGCCTTCTTGAGAGTTCAACGATCTTGGGCACAAGGGAGTTCCCCGAAAGGCCGACCCTGGAGCGGACACGGTCATTTTCACGGGCTCTGGCCCCAGGTTTCCTGTGCAAGCGCTACACCTCGCATGGTGTAGACTGCCCGCGCATGGTGGGTTTTACTCCTTCCGGCCGTCGCGCGCCTGCCCAAGCTGCACGTCAGATAGGCTTACCGCGGAATCCTCAAGCATCTCAAGGTACGCCTCGAGCATGGCCTTCATCCGGGCCCGGAGCGTGCCGTGCTGAGCCACGAGATCCTCCAGACGCTGTTCCTGACTGCGCACCTTCTCCTGGGCGCGATCGAGAACGGCTGCAGCCTCACGTTCAGCGTTCTCCACGATCAGACGGGCCTTCTCCTCAGCGTTTCGCCTGGCGTCCTCCGCAGCCTTCTGCGCCATCAGTAGAGTCTGCTTAAGCGTCTCGCCAACGTCCGACGGCTCATGCTGCGGCGGTTTTTCGGAAAGTGAACGGAGCCTCTCCTTGAGCTCGGCGTTCTCGCGGTAGAGCTGGTCGTAGCTCTGGCCCACTAGGTCCAGAAAGTCATCCACCTCGGCGGCGCTATATCGCCCGAACCTGGCTGTGAACTGCTTAGAATGCACTTCAAGTGGCGTAAGCATCTCCACCATCCTCTCTACGGTCAGTCAACTGCACCGAGTAGCGCGTGAGAACCAGAGAGATTCGCCCACGCTTCGTGGCGCCTGCCACCTCGTCAACGACAAGCCTGCCGCGCCCGCGACATACAATCACGTCTCCGGGGGATACGTGCGCCGCCGGCGAATCGCAAGCCACGCCGTTGACGCGAAACCTGCCCACCCTGATCTCCTGTGCTAGGCGGGTACGTGATGCCGGGAAGCCCGCCCCGGCCACGGCGTCAAGGCGCATGGAAGCCACTGTAGCGCGTATGACCTTTGCAACCTGCCCGGGATGGGCAACCTCCGCCGGATCCAGCTCTGCCAGATCGCTCAGACCGCGGTTTCCTCGGCCGCGACCGCTGCCGTTGCCCCCACTTTCGAAGACCAGCGCGTCGACGACACCCTGCCACTCCTGGCCCGTCCAGAAAAGATCGCCAATACTCTCGCGGGGAATGCCCATTGCTCGTAGGGAAGCCGTTGCGGATTCGCGGTCGGTATCGCCGGCGGCGTCACCGCCGCGAAGGGCGAAAAACGACACCTTCGGATCATAGGCTTCATCGATGTAGTAGGCGGGCATCACTACAGTCTTCCGGCGAACGGCTCCCCGGTATCCCCCGTAACGCTTCACGACGACGTCAGCGATGTTCGACAGGGCTCGGACGATGGTTTCCTGCTCCTCGGGTTCAAGAAAGCCCATGGACACAGGAGAGCTGGATTCAGCTGCCTTGCGCGCTGATTCGCGCGCCAATGACTCGAGGTCCACATGCTCACCTCCAGTCGGATGTGCCTGGCAGTTCAGTAAGCGCGCTCACCGAAAATCGCTGTTCCCACGCGCACGATAGTCGAGCCCTCTTCCACAGCCACTCGGTAGTCGCCGCTCATCCCCATAGATAGCTCGTCCATGGTCACATTGCTCAGGCAAAGAGCAGAGAGCTCTCGAGCCAGACGGCGTAGGGCCCGGAACCAAACGCGAGCATCCTCAGGATCCTCTGAGTACGGGGCCATGGTCATCAAGCCGAGAACGCGCAAGTGTTCAAACACCGGCATCTCCCGCAGCACGCCGGCTGCCGCCTCAGGCGCCACTCCATACTTGGTGGACTCGCCGGATATGTTGACCTGCAGCAACGCATCGAGGGACGCCCCGCAGGCCTCGCACCTTCGGTCGAGCTCAGCGGCGAGTTCCAGGCTATCGAGAGACTGGATCATCGAGAATAACCCCACAGCGTGCCTTGCCTTGTTGCGCTGCAAGTGCCCCACTAAGTGCCAGGTAGGCGACCCCGGCACCTCTGGGATCTTCCGAGCGGCCTCCTGCACCCGATTCTCGCCAAGATGATCGACACCGGCCGATACCACACTGCATATCCTGGCCACGTCCACGTTCTTAGTCACGGCAACCAGCCTGACCTCGGACGGGTCGCGCCCCGCCCGCACGGCAGACACGGCGATGTTATCCAGCACACAACGAAGATTATCGCATACACTCGGCAAGGTTCCCCACCTCGTACAAAACTAAGTATTCTGTGCCATGCTGCGGATTCCTCTACCGCGCCCTGATGAGCACCCGGTCGCCCTCTCGTATTCCTTCGACTGCCGCTTCTTCCTCGTTCAAGCCTAACAGCGTCACGCTGCGCCAGATGAACCGGTTAGTCCTGAGCAGCCATACTCCGCAGTCGTCGCCCTTTCGTGCCAGGGCTGAGCGAGGAATCAAGATGCCTGATACTAGCTCGGTCACTAGCGTGACCTTTTCCGAGCGCAAGTCCGTCAGGGTCGTAGAGTAACGGTCGAGGGCAATATGAAAAGCCCAGGTGTTGTCGGACATGTCCGGTCGTGGTCGGCTGCCTATCACAGTGGCCGGAACGGCCTCTTGGGCAAGCCTGGGGAAGCGCACGCGCACCCTGCTTCCTGCCTTGGGCGCCGCGTCTTCAGGCACATCCGCGAATACCAGCAAGTCAGTGCGGAGGTTTTGCACTTCCCGAAAGACTGCGGCGCCTGCCGTGACTGAATCCCCTTCGGAACAGGCGCGCGGATAGGGCATGTGGTCGGCGGGCGAGATCCCGAGGAGATCGGGGTCGGCCGGGCTATATGTGCCCTCCAGCCCATCGATGTGGGTGCTGATGAGGGATGCGCCGAAGGCCCGAAGCACGGCAAGCGCGCGAGTCGAGAGGGTATCGGATCGGCGCTTCGCTTCGGCAACCGCTGCTGCGGCGGCTCGCGCCTCCTGCTGGATCCGGGCAAGCGCGTCGACGGCTTGATCTTCGCGTTGACGGAGTTCGGCGAGTTCTGCGTGGAGCCGGTTAGCATTCTTGGCATCCTTACGATCGGTGTACGCCCGGAGCTCGGTTTCCTTGATGGCAATCTGAACTCTGAGCGCCGAAAGCCGCTCCTTTTCGCGCTGTTCGCGAATGGCGCACCCCTGCACAAACCGGTCAGTCTCCTCCTCAGCCCTGAGCGAACTGGAATCGGGGGCTTCGGAAGCGGCCCTGTCGCGCACCTCCGCCACAACTGCGCCGGCTGCAACTCGTTCACCGCTCTCCACGACGAAGTGGATCACGCCGCTGATCGGGGTGGCCCGGGTTCGCTCATCACGAACGATCACTGCATCGCCTGGAAAGGACACCTCGATACAACCCGAATATGCATGGGCTGTCCTAGACGACCTCATGGTGATCATAGGGCGGACGGCCGCGAAGAGGGAGTATGAGAGCACTGCCGCCACAACC
>Ga0209719_1004448_pt1 | contig 11432 bp, 12 predicted proteins | sample AD_JPNAS2_MetaG_FD_184421 | JGI IMG/M metagenome (GOLD analysis project Ga0209719, IMG submission 184421) | Active sludge microbial communities of municipal wastewater-treating anaerobic digesters from Japan - AD_JPNAS2_MetaG (SPAdes) (version 2) | ecosystem: Engineered > Bioreactor > Anaerobic...
CGGGATATTCCCACAATAAGAGCTCCTCTTCCACTCCTGGTCGAAAAACCGGTCTTTCATCCAAGTCCCTTCTTCCCGCTTCTCAAAGCACCGTCTTGAGGAAACCCACCAGTTCCGCCCTGCCGACAGCCTGCTGTTCCCCGGAACGGAGGTCCTTCAGGGTCACCTTCCCCGAGGCTATCTCCTCGGGGCCGAGGACACAGGCGAAGGCCGCTCCGCTGGCGCCGGCCGTCTTGAAGCGGGCTCTCAGGGTCCTGCCGGTGTAATCCATATCGGCGGCTATCCCCGCCCGGCGGATATCGTAAAGAGCCGAAACGGCCGCTTCCAGGGATGAGTCGTCGGCGTGGACCACGAAAATGTCGCATCGGGGCGGCTCCCCAAAGGAACAGCCCTGCTCCTCCATGGTCAGGACGATCCTCTCCGCGCCGGCGGCGAACCCCATCCCGGGGGTGTGGGGGCCCCCTATGGACTCGGCGAGGTTATCGTAGCGGCCTCCGCCGCAGACGGCATTCTGGGCCCCCAGTTCCCCCGAGAGGACTTCATAGGCCGTCTTGGTGTAATAATCGAGCCCCCGGACGAGCCGGTTGTCGACCTCGAAGGAGGCCCCGATCATCGCCAGCCCCTTCCTGACCGCGTCGAAGTGCACGGCGCACTCGTCGCAAAGGCAGGATATGGTGCTGGGGGCGTCCTCCGTGAGGGCCTGGCAGGTGGGGTTCTTGCAATCCAGGATCCTCAGGGGGTTGCGGTCGAACCTCCCGCGGCAGGACTCACAGAGTTCCTTAAGCCTGGGCCTCAGGAAATCCTGGAGTGCTTTCCTGTGGACCGGCCGGCAGGCCGGGCACCCCACGGAATTGACGAGCACCTCGAGGTTGGAAAGGCCCAGCCTCCTGAACAGCTCCAGTGACAGTTCGATGGACTCCACATCCAGGAGGGGGTCCTGGCTTCCTATGGCCTCGAAGTCTATCTGCCAGAACTGGCGGTACCGCCCCTTCTGGGGCCGTTCATAGCGGAACATGGGCCCCGCGCTCCAGAGCTTGGCCGGCTGGTGCTGCTTGTCCATCCTGTTCTCCAGGTAGGACCTCACCATGGATGCCGAGAGTTCCGGGCGAAGGGTAAGGCTTCGGCCGGAACGGTCCTCGAAGGTGTACATCTCCTTCTCGACCACGTCGGTGGTCTCGCCGACGCCCCGGGAGAAAAGCTCGGTATGTTCGAACACGGGGAGGTGGACCTCCCGATAATCGAAATCACCGGCCACCTTCCTCGTGACGGAAAAAACATGCTCCCACTTCCACGATTCACCGGGGAGTATGTCCCGGACCCCCCGCGGGGCTTTGATGCTGGACATGAAAAAACCCTCCCTGCTTTTTTATGCCTGATCGGGATCGTTAGATTGTAGCACTACTTTCGTCCGGGACGAACCCGCCCCGGGTCACTTCCCTGATGGAGGCCATAAAAAAACCGCGGACCCCGGGGGCCGCGGTTTTTCCTTGCCGGATCGTTTACGAGGAGGCTCAGCGGTTCTCGAGCTGGAACTTCATAGCCGTCCTTTCCTCGCCATCGATATCTATCTTGGCGAAGGAAGGGATGCAGACAAGATCGATCCCGTTGGGCGAGACATACCCCCTCGCTATCGCGATGGATTTGACCGTCTGGTTGACGGCCCCCGCCCCCACCGCCTGGATCTCGACGGCACCGCTCTCCCTGACCACCGCCGCGATCGCACCGGCAACAGACTTCGGCTGAGAGTTTGCAGAGACCTTGAGAACTTCCATGGAATATCGCCCTCCCCCTGGATTCCGCGATACTTCTCCGCTGTAGCCTTCGATCCCCTCTTCAGCGTATTAGGAAACTGTAATGATAAGTATAACTTTATTTTCCCCTGTCAACAATAGCCTCACCCATTGAATATTTCAAGAAAATGAAATAACGGCGCCCTCGGCTGCTCAAAAGGAGACATACCGATCCTTCCATTCCTTACCCGCTTTCGATGACCCCCAGGAAGAGGATTGTGGAACCTGGGGGCACCTCCTCGCCCCCGTCGAGGGCCTTGGGGCCCCTTTCCCCGTCGTATAGGCAGATCAGCCCTTCCTCGCGGACGGGGAATCTCTCCCCGTAAACGCCCGCCAGCCTCTCCACAAGGCTGGAGGCCGTCACGGGCTCCTCAAGCGGCAGGAAGAGCTCCGCCGTCCCGGCGGCCCGCTGCCAGGGGCCGAAGAACTTGATGCGGACGCCCTTTTCATTCATCAGTCGGAGGGTTCCTTTTTAGAGTGAAGTATGTAATCCAGCAGGTCCGACCTGCTCAGGACCCCCGAGAAGACCCCGTCCTTCACGACGGGGGCCCTCTTCAGGCTTTTCGTTATCAGCACCATAGCGGCGTTCAGGTCCGTATCCCGCTCGTCCAGTACGATCACCTGGGTCTTCATGTACTTGTCGACCCTTTCGAGGCTTATCCCCTGGAGCCTTTTCTGGAACTGGCCGTAATCCGGCAAAAAGGAGGAATCCCGCAAAAGGTCGAAATAGCCGGGCAAGGCCGCCTTCACGATATCCTTCTCGCTGAGGAAGCCCACCACCTTCCCGTCGTCACCGACGACGGGAATACCCGTGACCCTCTGCCCGGCCATGATATCCACGGCTTCCGCGATGGTCGTCCCCGGTGAAACAGCGGTCAGGTCCCTGTCCATCAGATCACCCACGAGCATTGGTGCGCCCCCCTTTCCTGGTTCCGACAAGTATCTTCCTTCCGGGCCGGGAGGTAAACAGGGACGCCTCCCATCAGAAAAGACCCCCCCACCGGATCACGATATAGAGGCTGGCGGTGACCAGGGAGATGAAGACCACCTTGAGCCCCGTCCTCATGAAGGTCCTGAAGTTGATCCGGTTGCCGCTTTTTTCCGCTATATCGGCCACGACCACGTTCGCCGCGGCTCCAAGGAAAGTTCCGTTGCCTCCCAGGCAGGCCCCCAGTGACAGGGCCCAGAACAAGGGGGCCGCGGCCATCCCCGTGGAGGCGGCCAGGTCCTGGGCTACGTATACGAAGGTGACCGTGAAGGCCACGTTGTTGATGAAGGCGCAGACCAGGCCGGAAAACCACAGCATGGCGACCATGGCGGCCAGCGGTCGGCCCTTGAAAAAGGAAATGAACAGTTCCGAAGCGGCGGTTATGACACCCGTCTCGTTGAGGGCGCCGACGATGATGAAGAGCGAGACGAAAAACATGATCGTGGGCCACTCGATGTCCCGGTGGATCACCTCGTCCCCGTCCACGGGGACCACGGCTAGAAGGACCGTCGCGCCCAAAAGGGCTATGACCGAAGCGGGCAGGTCCAGGATGTGGTGGACCACGAAACCGGCCACGACGAGCACCATCGCTGTCGAGGCCCTGATCATGAGCCCCTTGTCCTTTATCAGTTTTGACTCGTCGACCTTGGCGATACGCTCCGTGGCCCTTTCGCCGCCCTCCAGGTCCTTCCTGAAGTGGTACAGGAGCCAGGCCGTCACGATGACCATCACCAGGGCCACGGCAGGTGTCAGGTTGACGATGAAATCCATGAAGGAGAAGTGGGCGAAGGAGCCGATGATCATATTGGGGGGGTCGCCTACGAGGGTGGCGGTACCGCCGATGTTCGAGGCGAAGGCCTCCCCGATGAGGAAGGGGAAGGGGTTGACGTCCATCAGGTCCACGAGGGATATCACCACGGGGCTTATGAGTAGGACCGTGGTGACGTTGTCGAGGAAAGCCGAGAGGAGCGCCGTCACCGCCAGCACCGCTATGTAGGTCAGGTGGATCCTGCCGCCGGTGGCCTTGACGGTGAGGACTGCGATGTACTGGAAAAGCCCCGTGCCGGAGATGACGCCTACGATGATCATCATCCCCATGAGGAGCCCGATGGTGTTGAAATCGATGTAGGATACCGCCTTCTGGGCGGGGATGATGTTCAGCCCCATGAGCAGGCTCGCCGCCAGGAGCGCCGCCACGCTCCTGCGCATCTTGCCCGTCGCTATGACCATTATCGTCAGTATGAAGACCACCGATGCCGCCGCTGCTTGGATCGACATGCCCAGGTACCTTCCCCCGTTATCCGACCCGGTCCCTTCGCCATGACAGGGCGGGCGGATATTCATTGTAGTAAAAGGATAAATCGCGTCAAGCCCGCCCTGGATCACCCTGTGACATGATGAAGGGGCGACCCCGGGGTCGGCCGGTCGGCACAAGCGATATTTATACTCCCAGGACCTGGGGGTTTCAAGGCCCCCCGGCATAAGATGGCGGGGACCGCCCGTCGATGGCTTATAATCATGTCGGCTGCTCAAGACGAACCCGGGAGGAAGAGAGATGGTCGCGGAACCCGAAAGGCAACAGAACCTGGCGGTGCTGATCGACGCGGACAACACGTCTCCGTCGGTGATCGAGTACCTTTTCGCCGAGATCGCAAAGTACGGCATGGCCAGCGTTAAGAGGATATACGGAGACTGGACGTCACCCTACCTCAAGGGCTGGAAGGAGGTCCTGCTGACCTACGCCATCCACCCCATCCAGCAGTTCCACTACACGGTAGGCAAGAACGCCACCGACAGTGCCATGATCATCGACGCCATGGACTTGCTCTACTCAAACCGTTTTAACGGCTTCTGCCTAGTCTCCAGCGACAGCGACTTCACCCGCCTAGCAACCCGCATCAGGGAAGGCGGGATCACCGTCTACGGGTTCGGGAAGAAGGGCACCCCCAACGCCTTCGTCAGCGCCTGCGACAAGTTCATCTACACCGAGATCCTTGAAAAGCAGGCGGAAGAGGACGAGTCGGAACATCCCGCCGGGGAGGAAGAACAGGCGACGAAAAAGAAACAGACGCCGAAACTGCTCAGGGGCGACACGAAATTGACTAACCTTCTCCGCAACAGCGTCGACGCCGTCGCCGACGAGGACGGATGGGCCGCCCTCGGCAACGTAGGGCAGCATATTTCCAACCAGTCCCCTTCCTTCGACTCCCGGAACTATGGGTTCAGGAAGCTGAGTTCCCTGGTGAAGGCCACGGGGCTCTTCGAGGTGGAATCCCGCGCCGTTAATGGGGAATCGGGCAACCGGGTCATATTCATACGCCACCGGCAGCGAAAGGCCCAAAAGACGGGGAAATAGCCCGTCCTCGGCACCCCCGCTGACCGGTCACGCTTTTCCGGATTCCTGCCCCTCCCGAAGGCTTTGCCGGGGTCTCAGTATTTGCGGGTGCCGCGGCTTGCGCCGGCCAGTTCGAGCATTTTTTCCCGGCTCGATCCCCTGCAGGGCACAAAGGACCGGTCCTTAACCCCGATGGCTTCCCTGGGGCAGAGTGCTATGCACCGCTGGCAGAAGAGGCAGCCCTCACCGAAACGGGGAAAGGTCTCCATGGTGATGTTAGAGACGGGGCAGACCTCGGCGCAAAGGCCGCACCTCGAGCACCTTTCCACATCGACCGCCAGGGGATACTTTCCGCGCAGGAACTTCCATGCCCTGCTTTGGGGATTGTGGCCCAGCCTTTTCACGAACTCCGGCAGCAGGGGGATGGAACGCCAGGAGGTCCTCCCCGCCGCCAGGTTTCTCGCAAAGGCGGACGCCTTTTTGAGACCCCGGCGGCGCAAGGCGTCATCCCTGGAGTTCTCCCGTTCGGTCCTCGCGTAATTGGAGGGCATCCTTATCTCGACAGCCCCTACAGGCCGGTAACCTCTTGCAGATACGACCCTTCTCATCGGGCCGACGATCCCCCCGCTGAGACCAGACAGGGTGTCGATCATGAAGATTCCCCTGCCCCGTCCATCGGCCAGGTTTTCCGCGAACTCCCAGACGAAGGGATAAGTGGACAACAGGGCCACCGGGAAGGCAAGGCCGACGGTGCCGACGGAAGGAGTATCCCCGGGATCGCTCCTTTCGAGGGGCCTCAGTTGGGCGGCTATTCCCCCATCGAGCAATGTCCCTGCTACCCTCCCGGCCACGGCATGGGTATTCCCGGAACCGGAGAAAACATAGATAACGACGGGTTCCCTCAACAACTGGTCATCACTCCCGATCTGACGACATGGTCCGATTATAAGGGGTAATCATCCTTTTTTGACCTTTGACCGGCTGCCCCTATTCGTACCTCAGGGCCTCGATGGGGTTCAGGAGTGAAGCCTTCCAGGCCGGGTAATAACCGAAAAAGATGCCCACGAAGGCCGAGAAGCCGAAGGCCAGGGAGATCGAAAAGAAAGAAATATCCACGGCCCAGCCGAAGCCCCTCGATATGGAGAGGGCTCCCGCCACGCCGAGGATTATACCTGTCGCCCCCCCCAGCAGAGAGAGCATCAGGGCCTCCACGAGGAACTGGAGCCTTATGTCGACGGTCTTCGCGCCGAGGGCCATCCGAATGCCTATCTCCCGGGTCCTCTCCGTGACGGAGACCAGCATGATGTTCATGATCCCTATCCCCCCCACGAGGAGGGAGACCCCCGCCACCGCCGTCAGGAGCAGCGTCATCGTCCTCGTCGCGGCCTTGGCGTTCTCTATCATCTGGGCCATGTTGCGGACGGTGAAGTCCTCCTCTCCTCCCTCGCGGATACGGTGCCTCATCGAAAGGAGCGACGTGACCTGGTCCTGGGCGGCTCCCAGCAGTTCCGAACTGTGGGCCTTCACCATGATGGTGGAAACCGAACCAGACCGGGAAGAACTGAAAAGCCTTCTCTGGGCCGTCGTCACCGGCACGAGGACGATATCGTCCTGGTCCCTGCCCATGGGGTTCGTCCCGATCTCGCCCAGGACACCCACCACTACCATGGGCACGTTCCTGACCCGCAGGGTTTTTCCGATGGGGTCCTCCCCGCCGAAGAGGTTGTCCACGATGGTCTTCCCCACGACGCAGACTTTGGTGGCACTCCTGACATCCTGGTCGGTGAAGACCGTGCCCGATCCCACCGCCCAGTCCTGGACAAAGAGGTAATCGGGCGTCGTCCCCGTGATCGAGGTGGACCAGTTCTGGTTGCCGTAGACGACCTGGGCGCTGCCTCCGTAGACGGGGGCTGCGTAGGCCACGGCCATGCACTCTTCCGCTATGGCCCTGGCGTCGTCCGCGGTGAGGGTATTGACCGAACCGCTCCGCACCCCGCCCGGCGCCTGGCCGGTCCCGGGCCTCACGGTGAGCAGGTTGCTCCCCATGCTGGAGAACCGGTCGGATATCTCCCGGTTCGCGCCGGAGCCGATGGCGAACATCATGATCACCGCCATGACGCCGATTATTATCCCGAGCATGGTCAGGGCCGAACGCATCTTGTTGACGGCCAGGGCCCTGAAGGAGATCCTCGACGTTTCCCAAAGGGAGATCATGATCGCCCGGTCCTTTCGTCTTTCAAAACCATTCCATCGCGGAAGGTGAGGACCCTTTTCCCGTAGGCGGCCATATCCGACTCATGGGTGACCTGTATTATGGTCCTGCCGTGCTCATCGTTCAATTTCATGAAGAGGTCCATGATATCCCTACTGGTCCTGCTGTCCAGGTTCCCCGTCGGCTCGTCGGCCAGTATGACCGAGGCGTCGTTCACCAGGGCCCGGGCGATGGCCACCCTCTGCTGCTGGCCACCCGACAGCTGCTGGGGCTGATGCTGCGCCCTGTCGCCCAGGCCCACCATCTCCAGGGCATCCATGGCCTTTTCGTCCCTCAAGGAGGGGTGGATACCGTTGTAGAGCATGGGCAACTTGACGTTCTCCAGGGCCGTCATGCGGGGCAGCAGGTTAAAACCCTGGAAGACGAAGCCGATCTTGTGCTTGCGGATGTCCGCCAGCTCATCCCTCGACAGGCTGCTGACGTCATGCCCCTCCAGGTAATAACGGCCCCTCGTCGGCGTGTCCAGGCATCCCAGGATGTTCATGAGCGTCGACTTGCCGGAACCGGAAGCCCCCATGATGGAAAGGAACTCTCCCTCCTCCACGGTGAAACTGACATCCCTGAGCGCCTCCACCCGGACATCGCCGAGATCGTATATCTTTGTGATGACCTCCAGCCTGACCAGTTCGTTCATCGCCATCGGGCCGTCACCTGGGTCGGCCCCCGAAACCGAAGGCGCTGGATGTCCTGCCCTCCGACGGGGTGGACATGTAAGTCACCACCTCCATGCCCTCGGTGACGCCCTCCCCCTCGACCTCGGTGAACAGGCCGTCGTAGATCCCGGTCTTCACGCGATGAGGCACCAGTTCTCCCTTTTCAAGGGTCCAGAGGACAGTTCCCTTAGAATGAGGACCGCTCGCCTCCACCGTGGGCTTGAACCTGAGGGCGGAGCTGGCCACCTTCAGAATGTCATCTTTTTTCTCGACTATTACCGAAACGTTGGCGGTCATGCCCGGCATCAGGATCTTCCTCTCGTTATCCACGGAAATGACTACCCTGTAGGTCACTACGTTGTCGGTGGTGGCGGCGGCAAGGCGCACCTCTTTGACGGAACCCAGGAAGGACTCCTCCGGGAAGGCGTCCACCGTGAACCGGACCGCCTGTCCCTGCCGGATCTGCCCTATATCGGCCTCGTCCACGTTGGCCTCCACCTGCATCCTGGCCAGATCCTCGGCGATGGTGAAGAGCGTCGGGGCAGACTGGCTGGCGTTCACCGTCTGGCCTTCGTCCACTTCCCTGTCAATCACCACCCCGTCGATGGGCGATACGATGCTGGCATGCCCGAAATTTATCTTCTTGTACTCCAGGTCCGCCTTCGCATGGGAAAGGGACGCCTCGGCGCTCCTCAGACGCGAAAGGGCGGTCTCGTAGGCCGTCTGCGACTGGTCGAGCTCCATGGCGGCGATATACCCCTTTGAGAAAAGGTCCCGGTTGCGCTCCAGGTTTTTTCCCGCCTCGGCCAGGGTCGCCCGGACCTCCTGGAGCGAAGCCCCGGCGGAGAGCACGCTGGCCTCGGACTGACGGATGTTGGCCTCCAGCAGCGACGGGTCTATCTCGGCGAGGAGCTGTCCCCTGGTCACGACGGAGTTGTAGTCCACGTGTATCTTTTTTATCGTCCCCGAGACCTGGGCCCCTATGTTCACGGTATTGACGGCGTTCAGAGACCCCGTGGCCGATACGGTCTTCACGATGCCTCCCCGCACGACGGCAGTGGCCTGGACGACGGGCCGGTCGGAAGAGCGGCTGTGATAGAGCCAGAAACCGGCCGCGGCCACGATGATGATCGCGGCGGCCAGGAACTTTCGACTTTTGAGCCAGTTCTTCATCATCGAATCACTCCCATCGCCTTTTCAAGGGCGGCCCTGGCGGTCATCCCGTCGTAGAGCGCGCCGAACCACGCCGCTTTCGCCTCGGCGAAGTTTTTCGTTGCATCGGAAACCTCCAGGGGTGACCCGACCCCCGTTTTGTACCTTCCCGTGGCGATCTCGAGGTTCTCCGATGCCATCCGCAGACCCTCGGCAGCCGCGGCCGCCATTTCCGTTGAATCCGACGCCGCCAGCCAGGCGCTCGTGACATCCTTCAGGACCTGCTGCCTGTAGGATTCGAGTCGGGCTTCGGCTCCCTCGAGGTTGGCGCTCGCTTCCAGGAGCTTTTCCCTCCTGAGCCCCCCATCGTAAAGGGGAAAGGACAAGGTCATCCCAGCCCTCCAGCTGTCCTGCCCCCAGAAATCGGTCGAGCCCCATCCGAAACTCCCCGACAGGTCCAACTTCGGAGCGTTATCCAGCCTGGCGAGGGAGACCGCCGCTTCGGCCGACGCGAGGCTTACCCTGTAACTCTTCAGATCGGGCCGCTTCTCGAGGGCGGAACCCACGGCGGCCTCCAGCGAAGGCAACCCCGCCGAAAAAGACGCTTCCGGGTCATCGCCAATGTCCACTACGGAGAAGTCGGGCAGGTCGGGCGACCCCATCGCCGCTTTCAGCGAAGTCATCGCTTCCTTACCGGCGGTCCTGGCCTGCACGAGGGCGAGGTTGGCGTTGCTCTTCGAAACCTGGGCCGCTGTTACGTCGTACCTCGAGACCCGCCCCACCCTGAAGAAGGCCTCGGCCTGTTCCAGCCTCTCATCGTTCAACGACAGGGTTTCCTCGGCTACCTCGAGGTTTTTCCCGGTTTTTAATACCTGGTAATAAGACCTCGTTACCTCGAACATGATATCGGAGCGTTTCGCCACCAGGGCAAGGTCCTTACCTTCGACGTCGAGCAGGCTTCTTTTGAGCGAGATATGGCTCCTCCCCCAGTCGCTCACGACCTGGGAGAGGGTTATACCGCTCGACCACGATCCCTCCGATGGACCCGACCCTGTCAAGGATCTCTCGGAAAAACCGGAGGAGAAACTTATCGACGGGTAAGTTCCGGCCCTGGTCTGACCCGTCCTGGCTTCCGACGCAGCCAGGTCCGCCCGCCCAGCCGCCAGGTCCGGGTGATTCGCCAGGGCCCTTTCAATGCATTCCTCCAGGTCCATCGCCGGCGGAGCGGCTTCGGCCGGGATCGTAAGCGACAGCCCCGAAAACAGAAGAAGCAGCGAAAACAAAAAAAGCGCTCTTTTCATCAGCGTCATGACTTATCACCCGATCTCACTTTGTTTGCCCATGATTTTAATCTCTCGATGATGAAGATGGAGTTGAGAAATGTAAAGGATGGTAAAGACTTGCCGGCCTCGCCGGGGGGTCGGCCCATCGGGGCGTTTCCGCAGGATTTTCTTTCTACTCCACCAGCAGCAGGGCGAACCGGTCGGGCTTTTCCTGGCGGTCCTTTTTGACTGAAAGGGTGTAGCCGAACTTCCTGACGCTGGAATAGACGTCGATGGCGAAGGCCTCCATCGTGGGACGCCTCTTGTAAGGCAGTCTGCACTCCCCGGGGTGAGCCACGCATACCTCGCAGAGGTTGCAGTTGTCGAAGGAGAGAAGGAAGGCCTTTTCGAACCCCGCGAGGAAGATTCGCCTCTCCGCCTCGACCAGCCGTTCCTGGTTCTCCAGGCACCATTGGCGCATTCTTTCAGGGGGCACTTCGCAGGCCAGGTGTATCAGAAGGGCATGGGAGTATTCCCCCAGCAATTCCCGGCATTCCTGGACGGAGGGCACATGGGGAGGACAGGAGGCATTCCTGCCGTAGTCGGGGCACCCGAACATGCACTTCATCCTCACCCACTGGGAAACGATCATATCCGGGGGCGGCACCCACCGGTAATCGTAAAACCCTGCCTCTTCAAGTATCCCGGTGATCCCGGCGGCGGTATCTTCATTCATGGCTCCTTGCCCTTCCCGCCTCTCAATTTTTTGGGGAAGACCAGGACTGTAAATGGACCTTCTCGCCCGGAACCGCTTTGCTTCGAGCCTCCCCAAGGTCAACAATTATAACAAAGCCGATGGATGTGGTGTCAATGGACAGGGAAAATGTCATGGGTTAGGTACCAAAAATGGACAGGAAAAATGTCATCCCCCCTAGGGTATCTGCTCAAGAGAATGCTCACGGATCCTCTTTCTGCTAACC
>Ga0209719_1004454_pt1 | contig 11422 bp, 7 predicted proteins | sample AD_JPNAS2_MetaG_FD_184421 | JGI IMG/M metagenome (GOLD analysis project Ga0209719, IMG submission 184421) | Active sludge microbial communities of municipal wastewater-treating anaerobic digesters from Japan - AD_JPNAS2_MetaG (SPAdes) (version 2) | ecosystem: Engineered > Bioreactor > Anaerobic >...
CCTCGAAAATGCCGGTATATTCCTCGCCGAAAAAAGGATCAGTCGTTGAATTGCCCTTGATATACCGGAAGCCGAACCCCGGGCCTATCCAGAGCCTCACCCTGTTGGATCCGAATACCTTGAAGCCGAAGGTATTGAAGAAATGGGCGCCGGCGCCTTCGAAGTCGCTTTCGCCGTCATGGTAGAATTTGTCCCCGCCGATTTTAAGGCGGTAGTTGAAGACCGAAGGACCGAGAATATTTGTGTCGAAGACAAACCCGCCGCCGGCCACGATGTTATTGATGGAGCCGCTCGTATCGGTCCCGAAGTAGGTCTTATGTTTGATACTCGTGCTTCCCCCGCTGTAATCAAAGGAGCCGTAGCCACCCAGCCCGACAGCCATGGCGCTGGAGGCCGATACAGCCGCAAAGACAATTGCCGATATGAGCTGGACTGTTTTTTTTATCATGTTCCCCTCCAGGGAAGAGTAGATGTACCGCGAGGAGAGCCTCGACTCTGTATCTGTCCCGTCATCAACCGCGGCGACTGTTCCTGTGGCCGGTCCGGATGCTTTGCGTGTAATGATGATACGCTTTAACAGCATGCGTGTCAATGATAAAATAGTATCACCGCTGTTGCGGTTCTTAGGTAGCAGATTAATTTTAGGGGTAAAAAAGACTATTAATTTATCATGGGATATGGCATAATTTCCTCAAAACACGAGGAGGGTTATATGTCAGATCCTAAAGCCATAAAGAAACGAATACTTACTGATGTCGAAAAGCAGGTAGATGCCCTGATTGAGTCATCGGAGGGTTCTCCTCGATCTTTATATGAGCTTGAAAAAGAAATAGTCAAGATTGGGGAACAAGCAAAAAAACGTATCGCGGAAGAGATTATTAAATATCAACAAGAGAAGAGCATTAAAAAAAAAACTGCCCGAAATGCGGCAGGCCGCTCTACAACAAAGGATTGCGACCCAGGAAAATATTAAGTCTCTGCGGGATGATTGAGATTAATCGAACCTATTACCGTTGTAAGCACTGCAATATATCAGTATATCCAGAAGATGAAATACTTGAGATAAGTCGAAGCATGGTAAGCAAGGGATATGCAAAGATATGCTCTCAAATGATTATATCGATGCCATTTGAGCATGTATCACATCTGCTCTATAACATATACGGATTTGAGGTGAGTGAAACCTGTTTAAAGGACATATCCAACAATATTGGGACAAAACTATATAAAGAAGCAGAACAGAAAGGCAAACTACCATTTCAAAGCACGGGAAATAAAGACCGCTGTGATATTTTCTATATTCATGCAGATGGTTCCATGGTACCGACTATAAGTGAAAATTGTATTGAATATAAGGAAAATAAGCTCGGTTTATTGTACACGGACCGGGATATTGTTCACAAGAAAAGCCGTAGTGGCGTTGAACGGGTAGAAATCAACAATAAACGTTTTGTCAGTTCGATTGGCGAAGGAGTGGAACCTTTCAAGAAGATGATGTATAGCGCTGCTGTGGCCAAGGGATTTCACCGTGCACGAAAAGTAATTATACTGACAGATGGCGCCAGTTGGCTTAAGAAAATGAAAGATGAATATTTTCCACACGCATTGCATATACTTGACTGGTATCATGCAGTAGATCATCTATGGACGACGGCCCATATCCTATTCGGCGAGGACAACCATGAATCATGTGAGAAATGGGTTGCACCATTGAAGGATTTGCTCTGGGCAGGAAAAATATCAGAAGTTATTAGGCATCTATCTGAAGAGGGATTACAAAGCAAGAAACACCAATCGGCATTGTTTCAATTACGGGGTTATTACGTGAGCAACAAGGATTGCATGAGTTATAATGAATATCGTAAAAAAGGGTATTTTATCGGAAGCGGCGCTGTTGAAAGCGCCAATAAATATATCGTGTCTGATCGATTGAAACGTTCGGGAATGAGATGGTCTTTGCAACATGCCAATGCCCTTATCTGGTTGCGTTGCAAATATTATGAGAATTCATGGGACGAATTTTGGGAAAATATGAATCTTCCCGATTATATGGACCATAATTACATTACCCATGAAAAGGTGGCATAACCCCTAAAATTAAACTGCTACCATATATATCTTTACGGATTATGTCTTAAATAAATACCGGCAAAATCCCTCACAATACTGATTTCTTCTAATCAATACACAGCCGCGGAGGACGCGGAGAAACACTGAGTTTTCGGATCCTTCGGCGCTCTCTGCATTTCTGAGTTGAAAGTCCTTGCCGCCGGAGGACGATACAGAGAGAAGGGGGCACGACACGGCCATGCTCACTGTCTGAAATGTCTTGACACCCCTGCTCTTTCATTTTTTCATCATTGTATGGATTCTTCCGTTTCGCCAGCAAGGATTCTTCCTTACCTGTGCCTCCTTTTTTGCCTGGCATCCGGGGCCATGACCGGATGCGGCTATAATCCGGCGGGGAAAACGAGACCCGTTGCGCACCGGGGCGTCATCGATCTCAGGGGATGGGACTTTAACAAAGACGGCGGCGTCACCCTTGACGGCGAGTGGGAATTCTACTGGAACAGGCTTCTCAAGCCCTCTGATATCACCCCGTCAGCTGCCCGGGAAGATTGCGGGTACATGACCGTACCCGGATTATGGAAAAACCGCATCGTGAAGGGCGCCGCACTGCCGGGCGATGGACAGGCGACTTATCGCCTGCGGATTCTCGGCGGTGGGGATGCGACGCTGAAAACCGTGACCATCCAGCGCGTTTACTCGGCGTACCGGCTCTGGATCAACAAGAAGCTGGTCGACGAACGGGGATCGATCGACGAGACCTCGAAAGTCCCGGAGAATTATATATTCATTCATAATAAAAGAAATTCCTCCTTCACGATGAACGAAGGAACGAACGAGATCATCATCCAGGTGTTCAACCGCGATTACGGATCGGGTGGCATCGACCGGTCCATCCTGCTGGAAAATAACGCGAACTTCGAGCAAAACATGAAGCGAAGTTACACAATCGACATGGTCCTTTTCGGCCTGCTTATCTTCGCGTCCGTCATCAATATACTGTCATATTTTTTTCGTCGCCAGGATTCGGCCTCCCTTTATTTTGGGACGTATTGTCTTATCCTGGCCATTAATACGCTCAATCACCAATTCCCCCTGCTGCCCGATGGCCTGACTATTCCACGGTACCCCTATTATCTGAATTATATTACTATCGTCATCTACGTCCCTTTTATCCTGATGACCGTCAAGTCATTGTTTCCCGATGACATGTCGATATATTTCGTCAGGTTTTATCAGATCGTGGCCGTCCTGCATGTTCCCGTGCTTCTTTTTGTGGATTTCAAAACGGCGGAAGAGTTGATAAAAGTCTATTATTTCCTGGGCTTCATCCTTATTATATACAATGCCTATGTGCTGGCCAAAGTAATAATAAAGCGGAGGGAAGATGCCATACTGTTTATCTTTGGTTTCACGCCCGTGTTCATCGGGGCTGTCAATGATATACTGTACGCCATGTGGGTCGTCAACACCACGACGCTTACCCAGTACGGGGTCGTCATGCTCAGCATCGTCATCACCATCGTCATCTCGCGGAGGTATTCCAGGGCCCTCTGGCGGGTCGAGGAGCTGTCGAAGGACCTCGCCGAAAAGAACATCACCCTCCGGAAGCTGGACCGGCTCAAGGACCAGTTCCTCGCCACCACGTCCCACGAGCTGCGCACTCCCCTCCACGGCATGATAGGCCTGTCGGAGTCCATGCTGGAAGGCGCCGCCGGCAGCATGTCCCCTGAAGCGCGTGAAAACCTCTCCCTCATCGCCTCGAGCGGACATCGCCTTGCGAACATGGTCAATGACATCCTTGACTGGCGAAAATCCAGGACGAGGGACTGAGCCTTAACCAGAAGCCGGTGAACCTGCATTCCCTGGCCGAGATGGTGATCAGGCTTTCGATGCCCCTGACCGCCGGGAAGCACCTGGCCTTAATAAACAGCATCAGGCCGGATATCCCCGCCGCGCACGCAGATGAAGACCGCATCCGGCAGGTGCTGTGCAATCTGGTCGGGAATGCCGTCAAGTTCACGATCAGCGGGACGATTGAATTGTCGGCCCGCATCATCCACGGGACCGGCGGCGAAGATGAAGACGGGACCATGATCGAAGTGCGCGTATCGGACACGGGCATCGGGGTCCCGGAGGAATACCGGGAGAAAATATTCGAACCCTACCGGCAGGTTGATGGAAACGATACCCGCCTGTATCCCGGCACCGGCCTGGGCCTTGCCATAGCAAAGCAGATCATCGAGCTCCATAACGGCGCCATACAGGTGGAACCGGGCCGGGATGGGGGATCGGTATTCATTTTCACCCTGCCGGCGTCGAAGGAGGCGGCCCCCGAAACGGAGGAGATCGAGATAATCGCCGATCTGGCCGCGGCGACGCCGGACGGTACGCCGGTCGGGCTTTCCGCCGGAGCGAGTAACGGCGCCTTTACCGATAACCCGGTGATTCTCGTTGTTGATGATGATCCGGTCTGCGTCAGGGTCGTACAGAATTATTTTGAAGCAAAGCGATGCGTCGTGAAAACCGCCCTGGACGGCGTCAACGCCCTCAACATCATCGAGAGCGGAGAGCCCGTCGACCTGGTCCTCCTGGACATCATGATGCCGGTCATGTCCGGGTATGACGTGTGCAGGAGGATACGCCTCAGCCGGCCCCCGGAAGAGCTTCCCGTGATAATGCTCACGGCGAAGAACATGATGGCCGACATCAACGCGGCCTTCAATGCCGGGGCCAACGATTACATCGTGAAGCCCTTCCGGGTAAGCGAGCTCCGTGCGCGCGTGGGCACCATGCTGAAGATCAGAAGCATACGGAAATCCGCCACGGAGGGCATCACCATCCGCGGCCGGGACAGGGTCTATTCCTTTATATTTAAAGAAATAATATATACCACGTCCCATTCAAAAAACTGCGTGCTCCACACCGTGGAAGGGGATACAGAGGTTCCCGTTCTTATAAAGGATATCATAGACCGCCTCCCGCCGGACCTCTTTGGCAGGATCCATAAAAGCCATGTAATAAATCTGCGATACATCCACAGCCTTTCCCACATGATTTCAGGCCGTTACCGCGTACGCCTCAGGGACGATGACGAAACAGAGCTCCCGGTGGGAGCGGCTTTCCTGGATTCCCTGAGAAAAAAAATGCAATAAACACGCACCATTCATTCCCCCTGAAGCACCGTTCATTCCCGGCCTATTGATTTATTGGAATACCTATTGTAGCTTAATTATAATAGGCCCTTGTGGGTGGGCTTTGTCAAATTTTTCATAACATTATGCATGCTCTATTGCAACTTCCCTGTATTATCCGAAAAAGGAGGAGGTCTGTTCAGTCCTCACGATGGGGCATATCTGTCAAGGGAGCCTAGAACTCAGAGCAGGGGTGCCATTGTGCGGAATAAACTTTTACTGACTCCACTCGCTTTTTTTATACTGCTTGTCTCTTCGCAGCCCCTATCCGCCTACGGCCTCGGCGTCTATTTCAACGGCGGAATCGGGGAATCGCGGTTAAAGAAATATTACCTGTACGCGTCCGCCCCCGTGTACCTGGATTTCTATTTCAGGGGCATGAATTATCTCTACGGCGCCGGGCTGGTATTCGATACCTGCCCCGGCGGCGATTCCCTGGTAAATTACAGGCTCCAGGTGGGATTCGACGAATTCAGATATCCCCGGCCGCCCGACATCATCTGGGCGGAATATAACTACGTGCCTCCCCTGACCCACGGACACGCCTTCCGCCTGAGCCCCAAAAATACAGTGGGATTCGCCTTCTTCCGCAACAGGTCGGTCCGCGCCTGGGCCGGAGTCAGCATATCATCGGTCTATTATCCGAACAACCTCTGGAGCAGGGATATCAACATTGTGATCCCGCGCCTCTTTTCTCCCGGAATCGTCCTGGGATTGAATTACCATGTAATGGAAACACTGTCCTTTATTTTCGAAGGGGGGATGTTCTATGAATGGTCTGTACCGCGCCACAGGCTTGATTACATGAATTCACTTGCGGGATATCTGTCCGTCGGAGTGATGTACAGGCTGGAAAAGTCCAGAACGAATGTCATGCTGCGGAGTCATGATGATAAAAATGAAAAGGAAACCCTTAAAGAGGAAGTTCTGAAAAAGGAAAATTTGAAACGGGACAATGACCTGTGAGAATGCGGGTGAATTTTTTACGGCACTGTGGCAGAATGATTAAGCACATTCAAAAAAAACGCCATGAAATACCGTTATAAACTCATAGTGATCGCGGCCGTCATGGCCTGCGGGATACTGGTCCAATGCGGCGCGGACAAGAAGCAGGGATTGCTGCAGGGACCCGTCATGTCAATCAACCAGCTGCCGGTAGCAAAAGCCGGGGCCGATAAAAATATTTACCTCTATACCGGGAGCGCCGACCTGGACGGATCAAAAAGCTTTGATCCTGAAGGGAAGGACCTCTCCTATTCATGGGAAATAGTCCACCGGCCGTCGGGAAGCGCCGCTTCATTTTCCGACCCGGCCAATGTCAAGACGACTCTGACCTTTGACACCGCGGGAACCTACGAGATCATGCTCACCGTGAGCGACGGTTCGCGCACGGCCTCTGACCTGGTGACCGTGAACGTGGGGGACAACACCGACGCCGCGGCAAACGCCGGGCCGGACCAGGAAGTCGGTTTCGGCGATATCGTGGTGCTGGACGGGAGCGCAAGCACGGACCCGGAAGGCGATTCTCTCACCTACACCTGGACCCAGGTAAGCGGTCCGGCCGTCGGCGCCGGGACCCTCACCGGCGCCAATCCCACCTTTGCCGCCCCATCGGAAGCCTGCACCATCGTCTATGATCTTTCCGTAAATGACGGATCGGGAAACAGCCTGTCTGATCGGGTGTATATTTTCGTTATGAAAAAGTCGGGTGCCGGCATATACGTATCGACAACCGGCGACGACTTCGCCAATGACGGCATGACTCGCGCAGCCCCCAAAAAAACGATCCAGGCTGGCATTACCGCTGCCCTGGCGGCGGGCGCCGACGTGTACGTGAGCGACGGGGACTACGGGGAAAGCCTGACCCTGGCGAACGGGGTAAGCATCTACGGCGGCTTTCTCCATACCACGTGGGAGCGTGACATCACATCGTTCCGTAGCAGCGTGCAGGGAGGGACCATCGCCGTTGACGGCAATGCCGTGAATAATTGTGTTATCGACGGCCTCTCCGTCACCAGTGCCAACGCCACGGCGGCGGGCGGAGGCTCCTATGGAGTACGCCTGATAAACAGCAACGTCGTGTTTAATGATTGCATTGTCACGGCCGGCAACGGCGCTCCGGGCCAGAATGGAGCGGACGGCGCCGCCGGCGCCAATGGTTCCGCCGGATCGCAGGGCGGAGAAGGACGGGAGGATAGCGAGATAGATGCCTATGGCGGAGCAGGCGGCGCGTCCCCGGCGGGCAGTAATGGTGGCAACGGCGGAGCCGGCGGATACGACGAAAATAACGGCAATGACGGCAGTTACGGACTCAATGGCAGCGGCAGTCCTGTAACACCGGGAGGGGACGGAGGCGCCTCGACTTCCAGGGGGAGAACGGGGTATGCCGGCAGCCCTGGAGCCAAAGGCACCAATGGCTCCAGTGGATCAGGAGGATCTTCAGGGTCAATTATCAGCAATCTATGGGTTTCAACTCCCGGTGGTGCCGGAATTGATGGCGAACCGGGAAACGGAGGCGGCGGTGGCGGCGGTGGCGGCGGTCAAAACGTGTGGCCAGGAATCCATGCCGCCGTTGATGGCACAGGCAATGGCGGCGGTGGTGGTGGTGGTGGAGGCGCCGGAGGAAAAGGCGGCAGCCTCGGCGGCGGCGGCGGAGCCTCTATCTGCCTGCTCCTGATCGATTCGGTAGTAACTGTTACAAATTGCGATCTTACGAGCGGCAGCGGCGGCAATGGCGGCGCCGGGGGGACCGGCGGCGCGGGCGGCAGCGGCGGTGCATACGGTTACGGCAATACCCATGACGACGACGAGGTCGGCGACGGCGGCAATGGCGGCGCCGGAGGGAATGGTGGCGCCGGCGGCCATGGCGGCGGGGGCGCCGGAGGCCCGTCAATAGTGACATATAAAAACGGAACATCTATAGCAATTATTACAATCACAAGGGTAAATCCCGGATCCGGAGGGACGGGGGGAAGCTCAGCCGGAAACCAGGGCCATGACGGTTATTGCGGTGACAGTAATTAAAACCGGGGAACATGCGATGAAATTCAGGAAATTGTGCGCCGCAATCGCCGTAATAGCAGCCAGTTTCTTCATGGCTTATTGCGGTGAGCGTGATTATCGTGGATTGATGCTGGGTTTGAATCAATTTATACCCAACCAGGCGCCCGTAGCCGACGCGGGCGCTGACCGGACGACATATCTGTTTTCAGGGACCTCCGGAAGCGTCGATCTCGATGGATCGGGGAGCCATGACCCCGAAGGCAAGGACCTCACCTACGCGTGGACCCTGGTATTTCAGCCCGCGGGAAGCGCCGCTTCTTTTTCGAACAGTGCCGGAGCAACGACGACCCTTAGCTTCGATCTCGAGGGCACCTACGAAATCAGGCTTACCGTGAATGACGGTTCGCGCTCCGCGTCGGACCTGGTGACCGTCAACGTCGGGACCAATGTCGCCGCTGCCGCCGACGCGGGAGCCGATCAGGAGGTTACCGCCGGCAATGTCGTGACCCTGGACGGCAGCGGCAGCACCGATCCAGAAAACAATACCCTTGCCTATACCTGGACCCAGGTCAGCGGTCCCGCCATCGGCACGGGCACGCTGACCGGCGCAAACCCGACATTTACCGCGCCATCGGGAGTCTGCACCATCGTCTATGATCTCCAGGTCGATGACGGTGGTGGTAACTCCGCTCCGGACCGCGTATATATTTATGTCATGGAAAAGGGCGGCGCCGGCATATACGCGTCAACAGCTATTGGAGACGATGCCAACGATGGAATGACACGGACGGCTCCCAAGAAGACGATCCAGGGGGCGATAACCGCGGCCAATGCGGCGGGATATGATGTGTACGTGAGCGACGGGGACTACGGGGAAAGCGTGGCGCTTGCCAATGGCGTGAGCATATACGGCGGTTTTCTTCATGGGACATGGGAACGCGATACATCGTCATATCAGTCGACGATACATGGCGGAACCACGGCCGTTGATGGAAACGGGGTCGGCAATCTCGTACTCGATGGTATCGTTATCAATAGCGCCGACGCCGTCGGTTATGGAGAGGGTTCATACGCGGTGCGCCTGAAATACAGCACCGTTGCGATCAACGATTGCGCCATCACGGCGGGAAATGGAGCACCGGGCCGTGATGGAGCGAATATCACCGCTCCGGGAGCAACCGGCGCCGCAGGAAGCAAAGGCGGGCCGGGCAATGACGGCGGTTATTTTGACTATGGCGAGAACGACACCGAATGGGGCTGGGGTGGAGCCGGCGGCGTATCTGACGTGGGAAGAACCGGCGGCAAGGGAGGAATCGGCGGGTATGGCGACATTTATAACGGAAATAACGGTAAAACAGGTCTCCTCGAATCCATGGGCCAAGGCCTGGGCGGTACGGGAGGCAGGTCCGATTATTTTTATGACCATGACGGCGAGGACGGCAACAATGGGAACACCGGCGCAACCGGACCGGCGGGCACTAACGGCGCGGGCGGATCATCGGGCTCGGTGATAAACGGTAAATGGATTTCATCAGTCGGTTCCGCGGGAGAAGACGGCGGTCCGGGCCAGGGCGGAGGCGGCGGCGGAGGAGGCGGCGGGAGCACTCAGGGCGGTTATGAGAAAGGTCCCGGAGGAGGAGGAGGCGCCGGCGGAGGCGGCGGAGGCGGCGCTCCCGGAGGAGCCGGCGGCGGCGCGTCTTTCGGTCTTTTCATGATCGAATCCATCGTAACGGTCACTCACTGCACCATCTCAAGCGGCAATGGCGGGAGCGGCGGGAAAGGCGGCAATGGCGGCCCTGGCGGACCAGGCGGAGGAGGCGGCGCCGGCGGCGATAGAACGGGTGATGACTATGAAAACCTTGGCAGAGCCGGAGCTGGAGGCGCAGGCGGGACAGGCGGCCGTGGCGGACACGGCGGCGGCGGCGCCGGAGGCCCCTCCTTCTCTATATATAAAGTAGGGTGGTTTGCGGTAATTAATACTGATAACACAACATTGAACTATGGATCCATGGGGTCAGGGGGCGCGTCGTCGGGCAACGCGGGCGATGCCGGTGATTCCGGCCAGCATGGCGGATAATGGGAACAGAATAAGGGGAAAACCCTATGAATTACGGAAAAAAACTCACAACACTGGCGTTGATCATAGCCTGCGGCATTGTTACAGAATGCGATAATGAAAAAAAGAGCCAAGGCCTGGTCCTGATTCCGTCATTGCTTGGAGGAAATGCCACGCCGGTCGCCGATGCCGGCCCCGACCAGAGGGTCAGCATATTGAAGGGTAGCGTCGACCTGGATGGATCGGAGAGCAGCGATCCCGAAGGAAAGGATCTCGCCTATTCATGGACGGTGAGATATCAGCCAACAGGGAGCAATTTTTCATTCTCACAACCGTCCGGCGCGGCCACGTCCTTCACCTTTGACACGGCCGGGACCTATGAGATACTGCTAACCGTCAATGACGGGTCTGCTTCCGCCACTGATACGGTGACCGTGGACGTTGCCGTCAATAACGGACCCACGGCCGATGCCGGCGTCGACCGGGAGGTGACCATCGGCGATACCCTGACACTGGACGGGAGCGGCAGCTCAGATCTTGAAAATGACATACTGACGTACACCTGGACCCAGATATACGGTCCTACGATCGGGACCGGCATCCTTACCGGGAGCAATCCCTCCATCACCGCTCCGCTGGAGGTATGCACGATCGCCTATGATCTGCGGGTCGATGACGGTTCCGGCGACAGCTTTGCCGACCGCGTATATATTTTTGTCATGAAAAAAGGCGGGGCCGGGATCTATGTGGCGACAACGGGCGATGACACCCACGAAGGCACCCACGCCAGGCCTTTGAAGACCATTGGTGCGGCCATGATCGCTGCCCGGTCTGCCGGAAGCGATGTGTACGTGAGCGCGGGTTCATATAATGAAAGCGTGACATTGGCCGACGGTGTAAGCCTCTTCGGAGGTTTTGATCCATCCACATGGGAACGGGACACTTTTAAGTCCTCAGTAACTCCCTTATATACGACCACTATTCAGGGCGGAACCATCGCGGTTGATGGTAACGCCGTTAATGGCATTGTCGTCGATGGATTAACCATCACCAGCGCCAATGCCACGACGGGAGGGGATGGCTCCTATGGGGTAAGGCTGAT
>Ga0209719_1004460_pt1 | contig 11405 bp, 8 predicted proteins | sample AD_JPNAS2_MetaG_FD_184421 | JGI IMG/M metagenome (GOLD analysis project Ga0209719, IMG submission 184421) | Active sludge microbial communities of municipal wastewater-treating anaerobic digesters from Japan - AD_JPNAS2_MetaG (SPAdes) (version 2) | ecosystem: Engineered > Bioreactor > Anaerobic >...
CGCTCAGCGGTCCTGGATTATCTCTCGGTCGGCATAGATCCAAATAAATCGGTGATCTATCTACAGTCAGCGGTTCCAGAAGTAACCGAACTCTCGCTTTTTTTCGGAAATCTAATAACTGTGCCGAGGCTCTCTCGCGTGCCAAGTCTCAAAGAAATGGCACAGAATGCGCACATAGAGGAGATGCCCTTTGGACTTTTGGGATATCCAGTGCTGCAGGCAGCCGATATTCTGCTTCCTCGCGCACATCTCGTTCCAGTTGGTAAAGACAACGAAGCTCATGTCGAAGTCACGAGAGAAATTGCAAGACGTTTCAACTATCTCTATGGTGAGACCTTTCCTGTTCCGGAAGTTATGGTCTCGGAATACGGTTCGCTCGTTGGTACTGATGGAAATACGAAGATGTCCAAGAGCTTGAACAATGCGATCTTTCTTTCCGATGATGCAAAAACCGTATACAAACGTGTCATGTCGATGTATACGGATCCAAAGCGTATACGGGCCGATATTCCTGGAACCGTTGAAGGAAATCCCGTCTTCATCTATCACGATGCTTTCAACCAAGATACGGCCGAAGTCGAGGAGCTAAAAGCGCGCTATAGAGCTGGCACCATAGGCGATGTCGAAGTAAAAGAGAAACTAGCCAAAGTCCTCAATGATTTCTTAGATCCCATACGCGAACGACGAGCTTACTACGAATCGCAAAAAGGTCTTGTCGAAGAAATCATATACGACGGCACTCTTCGTATGCGCGAAGAGGCAAAAATAACGCTTTCCATGGCAAAGAAAGCAATGGGTATGAGCTCGGTGTGGAACCGTATTTCTAGAAAGGCAGAAGAGCGAAAAAAACACGAGTAAATTTTGCCTATTTTTCTCCGTAGAATTCAGGGCTTATCGACCAGACTCGAGAGCGGTTTCTACCCGCTTCTTTTGCTGCATATAGAGCCATATCGGCTTTCCTAATAAACTCATGCAGTATGTCGAGGGTGCCAGGAATGGCAGCATAAATTCCTATACTCACCGTTGGCATTTTTTTATTATCTTCCATTTTAATTTGAGCGATTTTGTTGCGAAGCCTCTCGGCAACGATCAAAGCTTCGCGCGTGCCCAATTCAGGGAGCAGCACAACGAATTCTTCTCCACCATAGCGAATTGCATAGTCCCTTGTACGGATCTGACCACGAATAGTAAGGGCTATTGTCTGAAGAACAACATCGCCATAGGAGTGTCCGTATGTGTCGTTTATTTGCTTAAAGTGATCGATGTCGATGATAAGCACCCCGATAGAGTGCTCTTGTTCTATTGCCTTCTGGAAAATTTCTATGCCATGAGTCTCGAGGCCATAGCGGTTGGCGAGCCCTGTTAGCTTATCGGTCATGGCTTGCCTCGTCACGAGCTGATGCCTGCGTGCATGCTCTAGAGCAATGGCGATATAGTCGGACAACTCGCTTGCGATCCTGACATGCTGATCGGTATAGGCATTCAATTCCTTGTTGTCCAGGGTGAGCAATCCAATCACTTTCTTCTCGTATATAAGAGGAATGCCGAGCCAAGACATAGTGACGAATTCCTCTGTAGCGTTGATAAAGCCTGGGAACGACTGCTGAACATCGTTGCAAATAACGATCCTACGCTCTTCGATTGCGCGCACGGCTGGATTTTCAACTCCATGAGCCGGAAAAACAAGGCCGCTGAGATCGCTTTCATTGTAGCCATAGCCTGCAACGGCTATCAATCTTCCATCCTCGAGAGATTCCACGCAGGATCTGTCGAAGGGAATAATGCGGCGTAATTGATCTATGGTTCTCGAAAAAGTCTCGCTGAAATCGAGGCTCTTGTTTATAGCGGTAAAAAGCTCTCGCATGGTATCGATCTCGACAAGGCGCTCTCGTATTTCTTCCTGCGAGGTGATGAGATCGTCGAGATCTACGACATGGCCCACTACGATTTTTGGTCTTTTTTCGGAATTCCGCAACAGAACCTTGACAGTAAAACGAAGCCATCGATAGCTCGAGCCATCCTTCGAAGCCAGCCGGAAAGCATCGATAAAGGTCTCTATCTGACCTGACCAGATGCGCTGAAGTTGTAGATTCGCCCTATCTCTATCGGACTCATGGACAGGAAAGTTCTCCATAACCTTCAGCAAGTCAGCATCTTCATATCCAAGAGATCGAAGAGTGGTACAGGATTGTGCGGTGTGCGAGAAAAAGTCTATGTAGAAGATATCTATTTCCTTAAAGAAATCAGAAAGTGAAGAGTCTAGGAAAAAATCCTTTAGGATAGAAGCATCGAGTTTCACTATACTATAGAATTATATAGTATAGTAATGATGCTGTATATATGAAAAAGCCATTCGATGAAATATCAAACTTGACTTTCTCGGCACAGGTTAATAGTTGGTATGAAATAAGTTCATCTATAGGTCTCGAGCTATGCAAAAATATAGATATCTCCGTTATCTCCAAAAACCTCCGCTCGCTTCAACGCGGTCTTACTGGAGATAGAAAACTCATAACATCTTCATATTTAGATCAGCAAAGAATTTTGCAGTCCTACTTGCTATACTACTGGCCTATCTCCTTTTATGAAGTATCAGCATTACTATATGAGCTGAGAAAGAGAGCCATGCTTCCCAAGATTCATTCTGTGTTGGATTTGGGCAGCGGCGCAGGGCCTGCTTCTTTTGCAGCGCAGACGTTCGGAGCCGAGCGAGCTAGTCTTGTAGACAAAAGCAAGCATGCGCTGACAGTGGCCTCTGCAATAGCCGCCCAAGGGAAGGTTAATGGGCTTAACCTGGAGATAATAGAACATTGTGCTGGGATCGAAGACTTCTGCGCTCCGAAAGGCGAATCCTATGACCTGATTATCGCAGCCAATAGCATAAATGAGTTGTGGCCCAATTCGCCAGACGAAATTTTGAAACGACGTGATATCATACTAAGATTTTTGCCCAATTTGCGGCCAGAAGGAATCATAATAATACTGGAGCCTTCCGCTCACTATACGAGCATTCCGCTCCTTGAGTTGCGCGACAGTTTGCTTGCAGCAGATTTGGATGGCATATCTCTAGCATGTGTTGGTCCTTGTCTTCATTCCTTCCAATGCCCGATGCTGAGCAAAGAGAAAAAACCTTGTTTCTCAGAATGGCAATGGAATCTTCCTCCTTTAGTGCGTGAGCTCGCAGATTGTGCAGGGCTCGACCGAGATTCTCTCAAAGCTTCGTGGATAGCCTTGAAAAAGCACGAAAAACAAGAGAAAGACAAAGAAGCTCTGCCTGACAACGAGACAAGTTCTCTTGACTCCAGCAGTGCGGACAGCCTTTATAGCGCGGCTGATCTTGGTGATTCTGGTGATTTATTTGGTTTTCGCGGACTTCGCGGTCGCATTGTATCTGAGCCCATGCTCAACAAGGCTGGAAGAGTTCGCTATATCGTGTGCACAAATAGCGCTTTGAGAGTGACGATTTCGGCGCTTCGATACGACCCGACGGCTGAAAACCTAGGTTTTTTCGGGCTTGGACGTGGCGACCTTATTGCTGCAAATGGTCTAGAAATTCGGGGTGAATCGCACTTTGGCATTGCGCCTTGCTCACAGCTCGAAGTATTGATGAGAGCCCCAAGGATTTAAAAAGCATACAAAATAAAAAGGAGCGCCTGCCATTTAGTTCTTGGCAGCGCTCCTCTCCCACATACTCTAGATTAACCTCTTATTTCAAATAGAGAGGCCTTTCCTTGTATTTGGTGTGTAGAAGCTCATGTGCCTTATGGCTTCCCGGCTTCTCCAGAAACTCTTCATACACCTGCTTGATGAATGGATTATTATGAGAGCATCTGTACTCGCATTTTTCATCGTGATCATAGATACCGCGCATACGGAGCTTTCTAACTTCATCATTGGCTCCATATGGTTGACCGCCACCGCCTATACAGCCACCTCTGCAAGCCATAACTTCTATGAAATGCCATGGGGTCTCCCGGCCTTCTGCTCTAGCCTTGCGGACTTGCTCTAAAACCGTGGCGATATTGCCCATCTGATGTGCTGCAGCCACACGCAGCTCGATGTTGTCGATATGAACAGTTGCTTCCTTGATACCCGAGAGGCCTCGTACAGCGGTAAACTCGACTTCCTCTAGTTCCTTTCCTGTCACAAGGAAATGCGCCGTTCTAAGCGCAGCTTCCATGACTCCGCCGGTAGCTCCGAAGATGGCTCCTGCACCAGAATAGGGGCCCAATGGGCTATCGGGTTCCGAATCAGGCAGTTCCAGCAAATCGATACCCGCCTGCTTTATCATGCGCGCCAACTCTCTTGTGGTTATAGAGACATCGACATCCTGATATCCAGAAGAGTACATGTGCTCATCGCGGCTATTCTCGAATTTCTTGGCGGTACAAGGCATTATGGAGACAGAGTAGATTTTGGCTGGATCTACATTGGCCTTGGCAGCCCAATAGGTTTTTATCATTGCACCCATCATCTGCTGCGGACTCTTGGCCGTAGAGAAGTTTGGAATCATATCGGGATAGTATTTCTCCATGTAGTCGACCCAAGCTGGGCAACAGGAAGTGATTAGCGGCAAACTTCTATCGATTGTCGCTTGCAAAATTCCGTTCTCGCCACCTTTAAGCGCTGCGGTTAGTCTATGAACGAATTCGGTGCCTTCCTCCATTATGGTTAGGTCAGCCGAAAAGTTTGTATCGAAGACCGCATCGAAACCAAGGCGACGAAGCGCTGTATAGATTTTGCCGGTCAGCTCTGTCCCTGGCGGCAAGCCGAAGGCTTCGCCAAGAGCAACGCGAACGGCAGGAGCAATCTGCACAACACAGGTCTTTGCATCCGGCCCTTCCTTCATAAGGGCGTCCCAAATGAGGCTTGTCTGATCGTTTTCATAGATGGCGCCGACCGGGCAATGTGCCGAACATTGACCACACTTAATACAAGGGCTTTCGCCTAGCTTGACATCTGCAGCTGGAGCTATGCGGATAGACTCTCCGCGTCCCAAGAACTCCACAGCCCAGACCCCTTGCATTTCCTGACATACTTCTACACATCGACCGCAACGCACACATTTAGAAGGATTTAGAATTAGGCTGCCAGTGGATGTATCCAGGGGAAGATCGCGCACCAATTTCTTAAAAGGCTGTTCCCTTATGCCGAATTCCTGGGCGAGAGTCTGCAGCTCGCAAGCCTGATTGCGCGGGCATGCAAGACAATCGTCGGGATGTGTCGAAAGAATTAGTTCGATTACGGTTCTGCGCGTCTGCACAAGCTCTGGATCATTGGTGATTATGCTCATGCCTTCGGAGACGGGCGTGCAGCACGATCTAAGCATTTTATTCGATCCTTCGACCTTTACCACACATATACCGCAGGCAGCCCAAGGCGAAAGATCTGGGTTATAACAGAGCGTCGGAATCTTTACATGTGCCTTTTTTGCAGCTTCTAGAACGGTCGAACCTTCGGCGACCTGAACGGGTATTCCATTGATCTTTACATTTACCATATTCTTCTCTCCCTGCCTTTAGCGCTTGATGACCGCACCGAACTTGCAGACGGTGAAACACTCGCCACACTTGATGCACTTCGAACTATCGATGACATGGGCTTTCTTTTTCTCACCGGAAATGCACTGGACCGGACAGCGGCGCGCGCAGAGACCGCAGCCAATGCACTTTTCGGGGTTGATTTCGTAGACCACAAGGTCCTTGCATTTGCCTGCGCGGCATTTTTTATCGTGGATATGCTCGAGATACTCATCGCGGAAATGTCTTATGGTTGATAGTGTCGGATTGGCTGCCGAACCCCCGAGCAAGCAGAGCGATGCCTTTGTCATAGCTTTGCCTATCTGTTCCAGCTTAGCGAGGTCGGCTTCTTCGCCTTGCCCCTTGGATATCTTGTCTAGAAGGACCTGCATCTGTTTAGTCCCTATTCGACAGGGAGCGCATTTTCCGCAGGATTCGTCGACGCAAAAGGTCATATAGAATTTGGATACATCGACCACGCAGTCGTCTTCATCCATAACAATCATACCGCCCGAGCCCATCATCGATCCAAGAGCCGTCAGGGTTTCGTAGGAGATTGGCCTATCGAGGTCTTTTTCCACGATAATACCGCCAGAAGGTCCTCCTGTCTGAACGCCTTTAAACTTCTTACCGTTCCTTATGCCTCCGCCGATATCGAAGATGATCTCCCGCAGGGTTGTTCCCATTGGCACTTCGATGAGCCCAGAGTTGCTGATCTTGCCTGTTAGAGCAAATACCTTTGTGCCTTTGGACTTATCGGTTCCAATAGAGGAGAACCACTCTGCACCGCGCGTAAGAACGACTGGCACATTGGCTAGAGTTTCGACATTGTTGATAACCGTCGGTTTGCCCCAAAGTCCTTTCATAGCTGGGAAAGGAGGCTTAGGCCTGGGCATTCCACGTTTTCCTTCGATGGACTGAAGAAGAGCCGTTTCCTCGCCGCATACAAAAGCACCCGCTCCGAGGCGAATTTCTATATCGAAATCGAAACCAGATCCCAGAATATCTTTCCCCAGAAGCCCATATTCCTTAGCTTGGGCTATAGCAATCTTAAGTCGCTGAATTGCAAGCGGATATTCTGCCCGAATGTAGATGTATCCAAAGTTCGCCCCTACAGCTTTGCCTGCAATAACCATTGCCTCGAGAATAGAGTGAGGATCGCCTTCTATTGTGGAGCGATCCATATAGGCACCAGGGTCTCCTTCGTCCGCATTGCATACGATATATTTGATATCTCCGGGAGCCTTGCGGGCAGCCTCCCATTTCATGCCAGTGGGGAAGCCTGCTCCACCTCTTCCGCGAAGCCCGGATGCTTTAAGTTCAGCGATGACCTCTTCGGGCGTCATTTCGAAAAGGACTTTCTCGAGTGCCTTGTAACCATCTCGTGCAATATATTCATCGATATTTTCTGGATTTATAACGCCGCAGTTTCTAAGGACTATTCTGAATTGCTTCTGATAGAATTCGATCTCTTCGAGTTTTGTAGTCTCGGCTTTCTTTTCCTTTCGATAGAGAAGACGAGTGACCTCGCGGCCTTTTATCACCTGTTCTGCAATTATGTCATGGGCATCTTCCGGTTTAACCTGAACATAGAAGGATTCACTGGGAAGAACCTTTACGATTGGGCCTTTTTCGCAGAATCCAAAACATCCTGTCTTGACAACCTGCACATCATGGCTCACACCCAAGGCTTCGGCTTCCTTTATGAGATTTCTGTAGATCTCATCGCTATGAGAAGATTCACAGCCCGTTCCACCGCACACTAAAATGAAGTTCTTATATGCCATACCATCCTCCCGTCTCAGCGCTTCACAATGTCGATGGCTGGCTTGTCGAATATATGATTATCGAGCAGACTGTGTTCGACCAGGTGCTTAACCACGAGTTCCTCTGCCACATCGCTCGTCATCTTGCCATAGATTACAGGGGGCATATCGGGCATAATCACTTCGACCGTGGGTTCTACATAGCATAAGCCCATGCAGCCAGTCTGCCTGACCACTACCTTATTCGCCAGCTTGTGTTTTTCAAGGGCCGCAACGATTGCGTCAAAAGTCTGTTTTGCGCCCGCTGCGATACCACAGGTTCCCATACCCACAATTACCTGGATATCCTTGCCTTCCACATTCCGTGTTTCGAGCTCCTCTTGCTTCTGTGCGCGCAGAGCACGAAGCTGATCGAGGGTCATTTTCGCCATATTCTCTATTCCTCCTGAGATGCAAGATATTGCTTTACGAGCGACAGGGAGGAGGCTGACGTCAAATCGCCCACCGCCTCAACAAGCTCGCTTTTTTTCACTTCATACGAGAGCCCATCTGAGCTCCTTTTCCTTCTCAGTATCAATTCGCTCGCACCTACCATGTTCAAAGCATTCAAAAAAAGCTCTGAAACATCGCCAAGCGGTGGGCTATCTATGCTGGATTTCGGAAAAGAGAAGTACACCTTAGTACCCTTGCCTTTTTCCGAGCTTATTTTGAAAGAACCATAAGCTTGTTCTACCGCCTGCTTAATAAATGGAAGACCGAATCCCGCTTTTCTGCCAGGATGCTTTACAGCGCTGTTCTTTAGCGGATCGAATGCTCTGTCGATTTCGTCAGGGCTCATGCCGCAACCATTATCGGCAATGCACACGTATACTCCATTCATCGCTTCATCGATGTCGACTTCGATAAGACTTGATCCGGCTTCTACTGAGTTTTGGATAAGATCTAGCACAAAATCTCCGATCGCAAAGTGCATCGCACTCAGCGCTCTCGGTATTTTGCAATAATGCTTGGTAGCTGTTCCTTTGTTAGCTTGCCATATACTTCATCATCTATCATGATAACTGGAGAGAGTCCACAGCAACCAAGGCATCGCACTTCATCTACACTAAAGATACCATCGTCTGTAACTTCGCCTGGTTCTACCGACAAGATAGATCGAGTTTCCTCGAGTAGTTCCTGACCGCCTTTGAGGTAACAAGCCGTTCCCATGCACACTGCAATGCGGTGCTTGCCCGGTTTTTCTGTTTTGAAGAAATGATAGAACGTAATAACGCCATATATTCTTGCAAGCGGAATACCAGAAATTAGCGAGAGTTTCTCTGCTGCAGCCCGCGGAATAAAACCGTATTCATTCTGGATGCGATGCAGCATCATTACAAGTCCGCCTTCCTTCTTGCTCCATTCTTCGACAAATGTTTGCAACTCATCTGAAAACTCGATGTCTCCTGCGACCATCCTGTAGCTCCTCTTAGATAATATTAGGAAATCTGAATATAGAATTATCGATAAATCAGTAACGAATATATGATACAGCCGAAACCGAAAAAACTCAAGTCCTTTTTATGGGTAAATCAGACCTTGGGATAGATGACGAAAGTCTTTATTTGAATTATCTTTCTCTTAGAGAAGCAAGCAATGGCGAATATTCATAAGCATGTAAGCATTTATAACCTCAAAAAAACAAGCTATTTCGCTCATTGATATGAAAAGCCATATCGATATAAAAAACCATAAGGAAGAAGAGTGAAATCTGGAGATACTGTAGGCGCTTATGTTCTCGAGCAAAGGCTGGGCAAAGGTGTAACGGCATCTACATGGCTTGCTAGGTCAACCGGGCCTGTAACCAAGCTTGATGTTCAACCCGAGTCAGAGTTAGATAGCAGCACCGATGCTCATGAGGCCAGCCCATTTGCTGCCATTTCTGCCCCAGCTTATGTGCTCAAAATTTTCGATATCGCCGAGACCAGTTCCTGGAAGCCTCTAGATCAGTTCAAACGCGAAGCCGATATCCTCCGCACCCTCAATCATCCGAGAATTCCCAAATACATAGAGAGCTTCGAGACAGCAATAGAAGGAAAATTCCTTTTCGTGCTTGTAATGGAATACATCCAAGGTGATACAATCGAAGCATATATCGCAGCTGGCAAAAAATTCACCGAAGAGCAAATCGAAGCATTGCTTGCCGAGCTTGCGGACATACTGGCATACCTAGGGAGCCTGCGCCCGCCTATTGTCCATCGAGATATCAATCCTAGAAATCTTATAATTAGGCCAGATGGACAAATAGTGCTAGTCGATTTTTCAGGAGTCCAGGATGCCATTCGCACAGCCCTTTATCCTGGCGCAACACTTGTGGGCACTGCTGGTTATATCCCAATGGAACAAGTGGCTGGTCGAGCTACCCACCGTTCTGACCTCTATGGCGCTGCCACAACAACGGTTTTCATGCTTACGGGGCGAAATCCTTCTGAATTGCCGATGCGAAACTTAAAAATCGATCTCTCCGGACTTCTGTATATGTCTCCGAGGCTTTCCTATGTGTTAGACAACTGGCTTGACCCAGATCCAGACAGGCGCACTCTGTCTGCAGTAAAGGCCGCAGAGATTTTGAGGGGCAAGGTTGCTCTCTCCTTGGAAACTCGTGCAAATCTAGATGCAAAAACAGAAACGACATCTGCTGAAAACAACCAAAACGGAGCGGGACCTTTTTGGGACGGAACCTTTTCTCGCGATTCTTTTTTGGGAGAGATTCTACACAATCTCGAAGAGAAAACCGAACAGAAAGCCTACCCTTCGGAATTGCCTTCGGGCAGCCTACTAACAATTCAGAATCTAGAACCCGGGCTCTATATAAAAATGCCAAAAAGAAGCAATACCAGCATGCGAGGAGGCACGGTCTTTCCTATTGCATGGATGGGTTTTGTTTTTTTCTGGACCACGATGACCTTGCGCATGCATGCGCCTTTTTTCTTTTCCCTTTTCAGCATACCATTTTGGATTGCCGGTTTTTCAATGATAAAATCCTTCCTAGGGCCATCTATGACTGAGACTGAACTCTTTTTGACATCGGATGGGCTCCTTCGAAAAAGCTCCGGGTTTCTATCGAATTCCGCGCAGCAATGCCGACTCTCTGATATTCGGGAAGCAAAGGTACATAAGAGCTCTGTGCGGATAAATAAGCGATACCTCAAAGAACTGGCAATAAAGCTAAAGGGTGGCACCATCAGTTTTGGCCTTGGGCTGTCCGACCCTGAGCTATATTACCTTGAAAAGCGTTTCAACGAAGAGCTTATCCTCCTCAAGCAGCTGCCGGCAGGAGAAAGTTAAGTCTGTATTGGCTCTTATTCCTGATCGAAGCTAATCTAGATAGGGTACACGACAATTTTGTGCAAAGGTAGCTAATCTTTCTTGACTTATGTTTTTTTTGCGCTAGAATTGAATATAGCTTATTATCTTAGAAGAATATGAGAGGAGGCTAAAATGAAAAAGGTATTCGCCATATTGGCGATCTTTTTGGTTTTCCTTGCCGGTTGCTCAATTTTCTCATCTCAAGCTCCCGAAGTCAAAGAATACTCTGCCAGCAGCCTAAAAAAGAGTGGCGCTACTAATGTGCCAACAAAAGAAGAAGAAATATTAAATGCTTTTGCAAGCGCTGAGAATATGGAGACAGATCCATTTTTAATGGATCTTGAAGAATTATTTAATTCATTAGAGAGCAAGGGTTCAAGCAAAGAGAAGGGAATAGAAAAAGCCAGAAGCATTGGAGAAAGGGCTCTTTCTGCAGCAAAGGATCTAGTTGATAGCCTAACAACGCAAATTGAAGATATCTCTGAAGCCATCGACGACTTCCCAACTACAAAAAAACTCAATGAAAAGATCAATGTAAATGGAGAAAATATAGGTACTTATCTGACCTTTACCAAAGGAGAAGCGACTTTAAAAGCAGACGCAAAAACGACTGACAATCAGGCTATTGCTCAGGATGCAAGCAATTTGAAGGAAGTTACTGGAGATGCTTCGATAAAGATCGAAATCAACCCTACCAATGCATTATATTCTGCAGGCTCCGCCATAAAAGATCTAAAGCTCAAAACAAATGCCGCTGGTAATGCAAAAATAA
>Ga0209719_1004462_pt1 | contig 11401 bp, 12 predicted proteins | sample AD_JPNAS2_MetaG_FD_184421 | JGI IMG/M metagenome (GOLD analysis project Ga0209719, IMG submission 184421) | Active sludge microbial communities of municipal wastewater-treating anaerobic digesters from Japan - AD_JPNAS2_MetaG (SPAdes) (version 2) | ecosystem: Engineered > Bioreactor > Anaerobic...
AAAATATGAGCCTATCTATTTTGTCAAGAATTATTTGCAGATTTCAAAAACTACTTTTTGATCCTAAATGCTCTTACTTTTTAACCAGACCCTGAGGATTATGTGCAAAGGTCTTACATTGACTCATCTATTTTTTGTGTCCTGTGTCTGTGTGTAGTCCTGGGGGCTGACGAATTACGAATCGCACGCATTATTCTTTGTCCTACAATGTTTTAGTTATTCGTGTTGTCTACGAAGAGTTCGTAACATTCGCTTTTGCCGCCCTCAGCCTTGCGGATCAGCATGGCATCGGTCAGCGTCTTGATGATGGCATTAAGGCCGCCGCTCTGGATGTTCCGGCTGAACAGGTTGTAGAGATCGGTCTTTGTGGCGTGGCCTTTGACGCGGAGATATTCCAGCACCTTATCCTCCTGTCTGGTCCGTTCCGGCTTCAGCACCACCCCGGTAATGGTGTGCGCCTGGGCGATGTAAAACCAGATCTGGTCTATCACGCGCCCAGCTTCCTCTCCGGTGGCCACGGTCTTGTTACCCAGCACGCATTCGAACATCGTCAGTTTCAGGAAGTAGTCCGTTTGCAGCCGGCCGATAAGTGATTTGGTAGCGTCTTCCACCAGCGGGGTCTTGTACAGGGCCTCGATCTCATTGTAAAAGCCCGTGTAGGCACTCTTATAGGAATCGTCGAAGGTTATCTCGCGCGGAGGCAAAGCGTACAGGGAAGCGAAGAACTGCTTCAATTCCGCGATCTTCTTGGCATCCGGCGGCCTGGGAATTGGGATCGAGATGTCTTTCCTGTCCTTGAAGCAATACAGGAACCGGGCCCCGAACCCAGAGGTCCAGTCCTCCATCGTGAGGTTTTTCTTCAACCAGACCGGCGTGGTGGCGGTGGCCATGCTGAAGATGGGCTGTTCCACACAGACGTTCTCCTCGCCCTTCAGGCGGATCTTGTAGGCCCCCAGAACATCGAAGAAGTCAGTGAACAGGGCCTTCATGCTGACGTTGTAGCCCTTGCTCATAATGTTGAGCAGGGTGGCCACTTCGGAATGTCGGAGCACCCCTTTCTTCTCGATGGCCAGCACTTCCAGGAACGCCGCCAGCGACCCGTCGTCGGGAAGCCTGTAATGCCTGTCTGGGCTTTCGTTATCGAACAAGAGGTTGAAATGCAGGCCCGTGTTAAGGGACGTGCTCTTGCGGACAAGCGTGCTGCTTCCGACCAGCATGGTCCAGACATTCGGGTATATCTTCCTGTTCCCCCAGGTCATCCAGGCCGAATTGGCTAGGGCCGCACCAAGCGACGCCAGCAGCGTAGTGAAAATGAACTCCATCGGGGCGTCCGTGGTCCCCTCGAAGGCTTCCAGATACAACCTGTAGAACCAGTTGAGCCCCATCCTGTCGAGGGTTGGGGTGTTGATCATCCTGTGTTCGCTTGTCATGTCAAACCTCTCCGCCCATGCGTTTGATCAGGTCCGATAGCTGGGCGGGGCTGGCGTTGTCCCGATCCCGGGTGCTTCCTTTCCGGGCCTCTTTCTTAGGGCGCAGGGACCTGATTTTGCACAGTAAGTAGGCGATTATCTCGGAAGTTAGGTCCACGGAATAAATTTCCTTGATACGGACTCGGATGTCTTCCGAGAAGACATTCTTGTGGTAGGCGTACATTGCGACATTATCATACTTAAGCGCCGCGGCAAATTGCTGTTGGGTCATGTCGTGCTTTGCGCGCAGCATTTCGATGGGGTTCTCTTTTTTGATATTCAGGTTCATTTGTTACTTCCTTTGTTCTTTGTTTTGTTTGTTGAGGCAGTATATCTTGCCTTGAGGCAATATCCTTCGAACTCCAGCACGACCTTGTAGCCATGGTCGCGGCTTTCAATGGCAAGCGATTCCTGGGTTAGCCGATATTTGTCGTGCTTCTCCGTGATCCAGACATATGTCTTGCCCATGATCTGGGCTTTGCCGACCTTGTTTTTCTCCATCCAAGTATAGGCCGTGCTGAGACTTATGCCTACTATGCTCCTGAAATCCTCTACCGGCAAGGCGATCGCCCTCATTGCCGGTGAATCTGGGGTCGTGTTTATCCTATAGGGCGGATATGATCCGCTTTCCGGCCCGCTAACGGTCTGGCCGCAATACTCTGGCTCCGGGCTTCCGCTCGTATTGTCGGCTTCAACCATTACATCCTCTTCTAATGTGCCCGCGATCGGCCTATCCGGCGCTGATTGCGGCCGGGTAGTATCGTTGGAGGCATCGCCTCCCTTGTGGCCATCCGGGCCGTTTCCCATTAAGGTAGGGGCGCCGCGGTCCTCGCTGCAGACCGTATGGCTGGGTTCCATCCCGGGTCCTGGAATATGGGCGGCTGGGTGTATATGCCCGTCTTCCGGCTGGCCCAGATATTCGGTTTTGTCGCCTATATCTGTTTCCCGCGGCGTATCCGGCCGTTCCTCAAGCTCGGCCTCCGGCGTTTCAGGCCTTCCATCGCCTCCTTCCATCGCCTCCGTCCCACTGTCGGCGCTGGATTCATATATGTATTCCATGAGGTCAACCTGGTCTTCGCCGCCATGGCCGGTTAGGGTTTCGGCCGCTTCATGCGTGTTATTCTTCATCTTCGCCATCTTTCCCCCTCCCCAGGTTCTTTATGCACTGGAACAGCGTCTGCTGCGGCAGTTGGCCATAGGTGTTGATGATATAGTTGACCTCGTCGTGGCCGACGTTCTGGCTGATGGCTTTGAGTTCCTGGGAATCCTTGGCGCGCTCGATCGCCTCGCCTATACATGCGTGTCTGAAAGTGTGGGGGTGGTAATATTTCATCCCCGCTTCCAGGAAGCGCTTTTTGACGATGGCACGCATCCCGGATGCCGACAAGGGCTCCCGCGACAAATTGTCTGCTTGTATGAATGCGAGCCCTTCCCTGGCGGGTTCAGCCCGGGGGAACAATGGGTCGGAGTTCCCATAGCCCATGTCGTCAAGCGTTGCGTGCCAATCCTGGACGATCTGCATCAGACCGTCATCCAGGGGGAACAGGACCGTGATGATCTGTTTGGAAAACTTCGTCCTTACCCCTTTCTTGGGATTCTGGTCCACCGTGCCTTTTCGGGCGTTGAGGCAGCCTAGGGGGGTGGACGCGGCCGCATCTATCCGAGAACCGGATAAATATAGGTAGGCTATCATGGCCCTGTCCCGTTGGTCGATCAGGGTGCCGCCGCCTATGGACCGGCATAGGGATTTGATCTGCGTGAGGGTTGGGTATTCTTCGGGTTCACGGCAGTAGCGGTAGTTGCGTTCCTCAGCGCTGGCATGGAAATAGGCCAGGTCCTGCACTTTAACCTTGCTCCTGTAACCTGGCTGCTGGGACAGCCATTCGAAGAAATCGCGGACGTGCCTCAAGATATCGTATCGCGTGCCGGCGCACATATTGTCGCACCCGCGCAGCCGCTCTTTGAATTCGACTATGACGTCGGTGTTAAGCCCGTCTTTCAGATCATGCCCTGGCATCAGCTTTCTCCAAACGCTGAGGGCATATTCTATCTTGCGGATCGTCAATTCCTTCCTCCCACGGGCTTCCCGTTCCCGCTTTAGGAATCGGTAGATTTCCTGGTCATTCTTGCCCCTTTGCCGGGCCCCTTTGTTCCGTTTTACATCATGAGCCATCGTAACTCCTTTCCGGTCCCTTTCCGGGTTGGTTTGCATAAGCCATCATCAGCTGTCGGAAGCGGACATATAGACAGTGAATCCATAATCCACTTCCACCTTTCAGTGTCTTATCGTTTGTCTTGGCCATTTTCCCTCCTTTCCGAGCTGAATTTCGATAATTTTCCGCCACAGACGCTGCATGTGGCCCGTATGATCACCTGTTTGGTGGACTTTCCGATCCTCTTCCCGGTTTTTTCCAGTTTTATACTGCCCGCCAATGGTAGCCTGGGGGCACGGCAGGACAGGCAGAACAGCTCCCCTGGGTTGAGCCGTTGTCCATTTTTTTTCTGGCGCACTTCCAGGAATATTATGATGTCCTGGCCCCAAAACTTGCAGGGGTGCGTTCCGGGGATTGTTTCCAGCCCTTGCTTGATCCAGCGCCCTATCGTTTTCCTGTGGACGCCCAAAGCGTCTTGGAGCATCCTGGCGTCGTAGATCCGGTTCTTGCGAATCTTTGATATTTTGATTTTCTTCATCCTTGGCCTCCTTGGCCACTGGCGTTGGCGCCGATCCCAGTTCTGGAAACGGTTCGCCCTGTTATTGTTTTGTTGTTCATTTCATTCTCCAATTGATGTTTTTAGTGATTGTTGTGTGGCGAAAAGACTCTCCATCACAGCGTAGGCCGATTCGGCATCCCGAATATGGGAAAAGGGGATTCCGCCTATGTGTTTGCAGGCATATGCTTCTCCAGCGTATTTTAGCCCTGGCTGGTGGTTTCCGGGAATGATCCCGCCCTGGAGGCCGGTGAACAGGTCCAACTTCATCCCGTCCAGATCCATGATGTAGGCGTATTCGCAAAACAGCGGCTCATGTATGAATCTGTATGCATCGGGAAAGTGCTGTAACTCACCCGATAATATGCGCCTGTAGCAATCCACGCCCCGCAGGCCCCAGAGCAGGCCTGACCATGTTTCCCTTACGTTCGCGCTCACCAAGCCAGCCCTGAACCGCGATCCGTAGAGATCCACCGCCGTCTTGTCGGGCGTACCCACCGGATCGACCACGGAAATCGTTGACAGCTTGCCACGCAGACTGTCCCACCCGTGGTCTCGGTTTAAGTCCGCCACCAAGGAAAGAACATCTCTGCCGAGCACTGAAGGATAGGAGTCCATATTATTGTAGACCCCGCGGCGGTCGCCATCAAGGCTGTGCCCGACCATTCCCTTAGTGCCCATGCTCACTGTCCTTCGGTTGGCTGCTGCCAGGACCTTTGGAGGCTGTCTCCCGGAGCCATAACAGCCCAGCCAGGGTTTTCCTATGTTTATCCCGGCAGTTTTCCAAAAATATTCGCAGATCTTTGCCGTGGATTTTGTTTCCAGACGGTTGCCGGCGGATAAACCCCCGTCGGCGGCTTATCTCACTTCGCGGGCTGCTCACCGAGGCCTGCTTCCCGCGGCCTTTCTTCTGCATTCGTTTGTTTCTGTTCAAAATTGCCTCCTTGTCGGCATTGTTCTGGAGACATAATAATGCGGTCTAACTTATTGCCAAATAGAAAGTTACGAGATATAATCCATACTAATGTCCATATCTTATAATAGATTTAATAGGCATATAACCGAGGGGAGAAGTTCTATTAATAACCTGACTTACAAGCTGGAAATACCTTGACAAAAATGCACCGAATCAATTCCATACCTCCAAGGTAATGATGCATAACAAAACCGGTGCTCTTGACTATCTGTCACAGGATCCCAGGAAGCTGATCAGCAGGATCAAATGGGATAAAAAGAACGTAAATTTCCTGCTGGACTCCTACCTGAAACGCTTGCCGCTGATAAAGGCCGAGCTCAAAGGAAAACAGCTTGGGAGCATAAACTGCGATGATTGGCTTAGACAGCTGGCGGAAGATATCAGGCTCCGCTGCGAGCGCTGCGTTCATTATCCGGACTGCCAATACCAGTGTCTGCCCTCATATAAAGCATTCCTGGACGGTTGCTGCCAAACGTGCAGTGTGAGTGCCAAACCGGCTTGCCGAAGACGGGCTCAGGGTCTCTTGGAAGCATCCGTAAAAACAAGGAGCTGGACTGGGGGCGGGGCAAGGCCTTATCAGTTTTATCAGGCCTCGATCTCCTTCCGCAAGGATGATGGGCTGATGCACCCTTCTCACCTGCCCAACATCGTATTCATACTCCGCGGGGTGCACGACAAGATCAGCGATGACCCCGATGATCCCTTTCCCAAGCTGCGCGACTCCATGATCGACTTCACCCGGCCGTGGGGAGGATATCCAAACGCAGACCTCATCAGTGACCGCTTCATCCATGAAGCAGCTTTGACGATAATAGCCTTCAATTTTGTGTTCTTCTCCGATCTTGCCCGGAAAACGCTGTTTCTGGCCAGTAGGGATTCCACGGGGAAAGAACCCGATCCCTATGGATCCATCGACGATGAGGAAATGGATGACAGCCCGCCAGGCCTCAATGGCCCAAGTTTCGGCAAGAAAAACATAGTACTGGATACAACGGATGTAATTGATCTTGCCCAAAAAATCACCGCAATATACCAATCCGAGCTGTTGCCAAATATTGATTTAAAATATGTTGACCCCAAACATAAACGGATACTCACCAAGTACCGTAATTTGAGCATTCTGCGTGCAGACAACGTTTACGTAACACATAATTCCACCGGTTTTCACGATCGTCTCCTACCCGAATATCTGCAGTACATGCTCTTCCATAACCTCCTCGTTTTGGTGCAGGCGACCCGGATGACGCGTTTCAGATCCAGGACAGCCTCCATCTTCCAAGGGGACGACCTGATGAGATTATACAACAAGGTCCGTGAACTACGTGCGGAGCGCAAGGCGGAAGAAAGAAGGAATGCCAGAAGAAAGAGAAAGAGGAAGACGATCAGCGAGTTGCCGCCACTGACCTTATCGGAGGCTTGCCGAGCCCTTGACTTAAAATACAAGAGAACGTTCGCTGCACTGGACAAACACCGGCACAGGCACCCAAAGCACGCTGAGTTCGAAAAAGCCTTTCTCAAACATGGCAATATCAAGAGAAGGCACGGACTTATCGTAAGATACCTATCTGAATCGAAGGTCGGGGACATTGATAAGTGGAAGCAGGCTGTGACGTTATGGACATAAGTAGCCCTCCCATAGCTAAAAAAAAGCGGGGTGTGTCCCCGCCTGTGATATAGTCCGCCGCCTTCTGCGCAGCCGATGCCGCGCGGAACATGTAGGACCGGTTATTCTCCAATACACGCAGCCAATTGTCGATGTAGGCCGCGTTGCTGGCGATGGTCTTGGGCAAAATCCCGGTCTCAGCGCATAAAAATGACGCGCCGATCTCGGCCACCAATTCTTCCAGCGAGTAGCTTTCCTTGCCGCCCAGGGTCTGATCATCGCTACCAAAGCGCATCAGCCGTTTTGGGTGGCCTGTGCTGTGGACCAACTCGTGGAAAAGCGTTGAGTAATACTCTTCCACGCTCTCATATAACCCCGGAACCGGGACCGCCACCGTGTCCGTCTTTACCGCGTAGTGGGGGATGCCGCAGTTGTGGTTAAGCCGGGGTGGGTCTGGCATGTTGACGTAGATATCTTCGCAGTTGGGGAGGTGGGCGCTTACCAGCTTCGGCTCCAGCGTGGTCTGGGCGATGTTGAAAACCCGGTAGTATTTCAGTACCATGTCATAAGCGCGATCCTCGTCGTCCACCTTTTTGAAGAAGCAGACGATGTGGCCGTGCTCGCCCTTGCGGACCATTCCCCCGGCCGCGGATACCTGTTTGAACGAGAGATACCAGGGCAGCTCGTAGGGCGCCCAGGATAGAAGTATGCGGTTTATGCCGCGGTAGGCTTTGCCGGTGATGTGATTGCGCGGAACGGCATTGCAACCTGACCGCCACGGCACGGTTCCGTCTCGCAGCCGGTCCAGGATCTGGTTGACGACTACGTCATATCCGTTCATGAGGCCTCCAGCAGAGCCAGGGTCTTTTCCCCGCCGTCATCATACTCCAGCAGAATCTGGCCATTGCCGAAGCTGATCCTTTTGATCCGTAGGTGGCGCGGCAGAAACTCGAACTTGCTCTGAGAGCACAGCTCGTATTCCGCGGCCATGGCATCCAGGATATCGCGGCGCACGTCGGCCCTGATAACGTCCCAATCCCGGTCGTCATCTTGGAAAAGGGCCTCGTCGCCGTAATCGTCAAACACGTCCAGAACCTTGTCCTGGGCCGGCGCGTAGACATAGGCGTCGTTGAACACGTTGCAAAGTACCGCCTGGTCCAGGGTCACGGTCTCTTCGCCTCTGTCGGCTTTGACGATCCTGAGCCGCAGGGGTTCGAGGTTGATCGTGCGCTGCGGCGGGTTTTCGGCCTTGACGGCGACCACCTCCGGCAGGCCCATTTCTTTCAGATAAGGCTTAACGTGCTCTTCAACCTGTACTATCCGCAATTCGTCCGTGTCCGCCCCCAAACTGTATTCCTCGTCCACCTGCTGTGTTTCCACGCAAAAACTGTATCCGGCCAGATCGCTCTTGCGGATTAGGGTGTAATACCAGCTTTCGTGGTCGTGGAAGGCGTTGCGCCTCAGCGGAACCCAGGGGATCTGGCGCATCAGCTCCCTGGCGGTATGTTTATACATATCGCCAAGCAGACTCACGCTGCCAAAGAGCACCGGTTTCGGCAGTTCGCCCGCAAAGTAGGGCAGCAGCAGCTTTTCCACTTCGCCGTTGACGTAGGCCTGCAGTTCCTGATATTTTTCTTCGTAGTTCAGGCTGTTGCGATCCGGATAGCGCGGTGTAAGCGGGGTTCCGCGCTTCACTTCATAGTAAACGCGGACGTTGCTGTTTCCGGCCAGGCAACTGCCAAAGCCCACGGGAATCAGCTGTCCGTACCAGTTGATCAGCGATCCGGTGAGGCAGCCGATATCGGAGCGGACGCCAACTTCAATGAGGATGGGATTGGATTTGAAGCGGCCAATTTTATACAGGGTCCGCGTGGCTCTGGCCTTCTCCACCCTATCCCGCATGCCCGAGGCGATAATCTCCTGGCCGTTGATGTTAAGGGCAATACCTAAGCAGCCCGCATACCACTTCAGATCGGATTTCAGGTACATCCAGGCCGGTAGCTTCATCAGCGCGTGGATCTCGGTTCCGCTGAACTCGGGATCGGCGGCATAGTCGCCCGCCATGACGCTTTGGCGGTAGTCCGGATCGGTGAGGAAAAGTTTGCTGTCCAGCGTCAGTTCACCGAACCGGGAACGGATATGCACCAGTTCGCTCAGGGCCAGCAGCTGCAGAAATCCCATGCCGGCCGGCTGCTGGCTCTCGACCTCGGGGTCCCAGTCGGAGAAGGCGATGCCCAGCAGGCTGAAGATGTCGCCGATGCCGCGGCCATCGTCGGTGATGGAAATGATCCTGCCGCTATCGGCTGTTGCGGTGAAGGGATGGTCGCCCGTGTGCGGGGCCTTGACGGCGATATTCTTCGCCCCGGCCCGGAGAGAGTTTTGGATAAGCTCCAGCAGCAGGTTGTCTTTCGACGTGAAGAAGTTGCCGATGACGCTGAAGAGTTTGTCCTCGTTCACAAGTGATTTTTTCATGTTTACCTCGCATGTTGTTATTTGTTGGAAAAAGGAAGGGCGGCTTTTTTAGGGCCGCCCGCTATGGCTTAATAGTCCCGGAACCGGTCCGGGTTGAGCTTGTCGTGGATGAACTTAAGTACGATGATGACGAACTGCAGCACGTTGATGAGTCTTCCGGGTTTCAAGCGCATGACCCCTCCTCCTGCCCTGGCTGGCAGCTGGAGCCGGTTAGGCTCCTGTAGAAGTGGCAGAACTTGTTGACCGGGCAAAAGTCCATGCAGCGCTTGGGGGGTTCGCTGCGCGCCACCACCACCAGATTGTCCGCGTCTTTGTGGCCGAGGGCGAAGGCCCGGGCCTCCAGAACGTTGTCGAACACGCGGATTGCCCTTTTGCCGCCGGGTTTCATCACGGCGAAGGTGTCCGGCCCCTCCCAGCGTTCTTCCGGGCTGCATTCCGGGATCAGGTCGTCGGGCAGAGCCTCGTTGGCCTTGAGCTCCGCGATCCGCTCCCGCAAGAACGCCTCCGTCTTCTCTCGGTCCCAGAGCTCCAGGCTGATCCGCTCCACGGGCTTGGGGTACTGTGGATCTGATGCTTTGTGGCGGCTCCAGTCTCGGAACACGCAGATCACCTCGACGCCCTCCACCTCGAAACCCTGGCGTTCCAGCATATAGGCGTAGAGATTGAGCTGGGCCGTCCATTCCTTGATCCGGCTGCCGTAGATGAAGCTCCAGACGGAAGTGAACTTGAAGTCACTGATAATCCCGCCGTGGTAGAGGTCGAAGCCGCCGGTGATCTTCTCGCCCTGGAAGCTGATGCCCAGCCGCTCCTCCTGGAATGATTCGTCGATCTCGGCCGCCTCCACCACCTTGTGGATGGCGCTTCCCATCAGGGTCCAAATCATCTCGCTGGCGTCTTGCTCCACCTCATCGGCATGGCGGCGGGAGAGCAGCAGCTGCTTCGTTGGTTTCAATAGCTCGGTGACGGAGGCGAAGCGGTGTTCCCCGTGCCCCCCGTACCAGTTGGCCTGGATGGCTTTGACGATGGGGTCGGGTAGATTGAGTTTGTTGGTGATGGTCATGCCGCCTCCGAATGGCCAATTTCGGCCAGATGGATCAGATCATCCTTCACTTTCTCGATGTTGTTCGCGCCGCTGTTGAGGATGCTGAGATAGGATCCCTTCTGCGCTTCCACCGGGATATCCGGGTTGTGGGCGACTTTCTGGCCCCAGAGCTTGATCAAAGCCAGCTGCTCGCCCATGAGCGCCTTTTGTGTCTCGGACAGGCCGGGGCTGGAAAGGGCGTTGACGAAATGAGTGTATTTGGTCTTGGTGACCAAATTGGCTTCCTTCAGTTCGTCCAGCTGGGCCAACAGCTCCTGCGGCAGGTCGGACTTGGGATCGGGCAATGCCCATTCCGGCAGCTGCGGCTCCTCCCACCAGCCGGTGACGCTGTCGGACGAGATGTAGTGCACCGGTAGGGCGGCGTCACGGGGACGCTCGGACTGGATCTCCACCCAATGCTCGGGCAGGTCGTATAGATATCTGCCGATGCCGAACTTTACGCCGGCCCTTTTGAGCGAATCGGAAAACGCGCCCTTGAGCGCTTCGATGTTGGTGAACGGGGCCACGTCTTCCTTGGTCACCCAGTCCTTGCCGATCTTGACGGACAGGCGGCATTTGACACCGGTGGCAAGCACTTCGTACTCGTCCTTCCAGCCTTCGATGCCGAAGACCCCGTCCAGACGGTTCATGATGCCTCTGGCGGTGATGTATGCGAGCACGTTGGCCTTGCGGTTCTTGGCGGATACTCGGCCGACGCGGAACTCGATGTCGCTGCGGGGGAAGGGCTGCTTTAGCGCTTCCTGGATAAGTGATGGTTTTTCCATGGTGTTGTTCTCCTTTGGTGAAGATTTATAGGATATGCCCTATATCTATATATGACATATATTTAGGAAAAACGCACCACGGTTGGAGCGCACCGCCAACGCACAGGCTATGAGGTAGACAAAATCGCGAGGTGGGGGTGCGGTGGGAGTAATGTTGTATGATAACTCATTGAGAGAGTCTGAAAGCCGCCAGCAATGTAGAGTCCCAAATGTTGGTGTAAATTCCAACTCATTGTTTCTCAGGTTGTTTGAGGGCATCTGATATCCCTCGTTACTCACAATCTATGTAAGGCCAAGCGACCAATT
>Ga0209719_1004470_pt1 | contig 11386 bp, 11 predicted proteins | sample AD_JPNAS2_MetaG_FD_184421 | JGI IMG/M metagenome (GOLD analysis project Ga0209719, IMG submission 184421) | Active sludge microbial communities of municipal wastewater-treating anaerobic digesters from Japan - AD_JPNAS2_MetaG (SPAdes) (version 2) | ecosystem: Engineered > Bioreactor > Anaerobic...
TCGAGCTTAAAGGTGACAGTATGAGAAAATAAATTACTTTTACAAAAAGCCAGTCGATACCGACTAACCTTAGTGGGTGGTTATGTCCGAAATGACTGGGTGGTTATCAACCGAAATCAGCAGCCACCCTCATGTGACCAGGCAGATAGTTTGGGAAGACTACCGGGTGATGTATCCCGATGGATATGGCAAGTCGCAGTTCTTCTTTCATCTGGCACAGCATCTTAAGGCGCAAAAGCCGGTTAGCTCGGTATTGCCGCACGAGCCAGGGCTTAAGCTGTTCGTAGACTTTGCCGGCGACACGCTCGGGTATGTTAATCCGGAAACAGGTGAATACATAAAGACACAGACCTTTGTGGCCACGTTGGCCTGCACCGATTATGCCTTTGCTCTGTGTGTTCCCTCGCAAAAAACGGAGGACTTTCTGTATGCTCTGCGCAGAGCCCTGGAATACTATGGGGGCGTCCCTAAAATAGTGGCGCCCGATAATCTGAAGGCAGCCGTAATCAAAGCAGACAAATACGAGCCGACCCTGAACAAGGCGATGGAAGACATGGGCAATCATTACGGTTTTGTTGTAGTTCCCTGTCAGCCGGAAAAACCGAAGCAAAAATCCAAGGTTGAGAACCAGGTGCAAATCATCTATCACCGCATTTATGCAAGGCTGTATAACCGACAGTTCTTTTCTCTTGAGGAACTCAATGAGGCTGTTGCCGGGTTCCTCCGGACTCACAACCAAACACGAATGCAACAGCGTCCCTATACCCGGGAGGAGCACTTTCATGCGGTTGAAAAAGAGGTGCTGAGACCCCTTCCTGACGCTCCCTATGTGATGAAACGCTATGCCGATGTGACCGTCCAGCAAAACGGCCATGTGTATCTGAGCTGTGACAAACACTATTACTCGGTGCCTTATCAGTTGGTCGGATACAAGGCTAAGATAATCTTCACCACCTCTTTAGTGAAAATCTTTGTAAAAGGCGAACAGGTGGCCGTTCATCCACGTGTGAGGAGCTTCGGGTATAGTTCGTTGGATGAGCACCTGGCCTCCAATACCCTGGCCTTCACAAAACGATCAGCCACTTATTACAAGCAACGCGCCCAGAGCGTATCAGAACCTCTATATCTGTTGTTTAATGCCATGTACGAATGTTCGAACGGTAGCTGTCCTCCGGAATACTACTACAAAACCTGTGACATGATGTTACGGCTCCAGAAGGACTACAGGCCAGAACTCTTTGACCGGGCTTGTGAGATATGTCTGGAGAACCGTCTGTTCACAGGAAAAAGGCTTGAGAATGTCATAAAAACACTGGTACAGACCTCCAGGGAAGCTGAAACGACCATCACTCCCAATCCTACCAATCACGCCAATATGCGTGGAATCTTTTTCTTTCAGTAAAAACGACAAAATCAATGGAACAAATACAATCATACTTCCATAAACTGCATATGCCGGGTATGGCATCGTGCTGGAAAACGCTTACAGAAACACATCAGGCAGATAAACTCACTTTATCCGATGGGCTTGAACTGCTTATGCAAAGCGAACTGGACAGTCGTCAGAACAACCGTATTGAGCGACTGATAAGGAACGCTTTGTTCAGACAGATGGCTACAGTAGAGGAACTTGACGCCAGTGAATCACGTGGTATAAGCGCTGGTTTATTATCTCAGTTAGCCGCCGGTGAATACCTCAAAAACGGAACGACAATCATTATCAGCGGACCTACCGGTACAGGTAAATCGTTCCTGGCAACCGCTCTTGGAGAACGAGCCTGCCGCCTTGGTTACCGCGTCCGTTACTACACCGTCCAACGGATGCTGGACGAACTCAAACTGGCCCGCCTGGAAGGTAAAGAACTCAAGTTCTTCGAGAAAATCGAACAGCTTGATCTGCTCATCATAGATGACTTTGGAATGAAAAAACTGGAAGGTCAGCAGCAGAACGACTTCGAACAAATTATAGATGACCGTTATCACAAGAAATCGCTAATCATCTCCAGTCAGCTTGCTGTGACTGACTGGTACTCTGTCTTCAGCAATGAGATGCTGGCAGAAGCCTGCCTGGACCGCGTAGTTCACAAGTCCCTCCGCTTTGAGTTAATAGGTGACAGTATGAGAAAAAAATATTAATTGTATCTTCGAACAAAATCTATAACAAGGTGGCCGAGTATCACCGGAATCGGTGGCCGACTATAGACCGGAATATCCACTGTCCAGTTCTTTGTGGCACTGTCCAGTTCTTTGTGTAAATGACAATTGAGTTTTCATAATTACAACAGCACCCTGCTGTCAAATATACTAATAAACTGATTCAAAACGATTGCCCAATTTTGAATAGGCATCGTCCATTTCTTTTCTATCTCGCTGATAGCCAGATAAACCGATTTTTTAACGGCATCATCATTCGGAAATGAGAGTTTGGCCTTGGTATATTTTCGGATTTTGCTGTTGAGATTTTCAATCAGGTTGGTTGTGTAGATGATCTTACGGATCTCAACAGGGTAGTCAAAAAATGTGGTCAGATCATCCCAGTTGGTGCGCCAGCTGCGAACGGCATAACGGTATTTCGAGCCCCATTTTTGCTCAAAAGCATCCAGGGCCGTGGCGGCCGCTTCCTTATTTACCGCTCCATATATGGTCTTCAGATCAACCGTAAATTCTTTCACGTCCTTGTACGTGACATACCGGCAACTGTTCCGGATCTGGTGTACTACGCATATCTGGGTGGCGGCCTCGGGGAATACGCTTCGGATGGTATCGGTAAAACCGTTCAGATTGTCCGTACAGGTTATCAGAATGTCTTCCACGCCCCGGGCTTTGAGATCGGTCAGTACACTCATCCAGAAAGCGGCACTTTCCGCTTTGCCTACCCATAGACCCAGAACTTCCTTTTTCCCGGTTTTGTTAAGCCCTATGCATATATAAACCGTTTTATTGATGACCTTTCCACCATCCCTAACCTTGAACATGATACCGTCCATCCATACGATCAGGTATTGCCGCTCCAGAGGCCGGTTTTGCCATTCCTGGGCGGCTTGGGTTACTTTGTTGGTGATGATGGATATCGATGACCCGGATAGGTTGATTTCATATATACTGCGCAATTCTTCCTCGATATCTGAAACGCTCATCCCTTTTGCATAAAGCGATATCACCAGCTTTTCTATGGATAACCCTCTGCTTTGGTGTTTAGGCACGATAACCGGTTCAAATTCACTGTTCCGGTCCCTGGGTATCTGGATGGTTGACTCCCCGTGTTCGGTCTGGATGGTTTTAGGAAAACTGCCGTTCCTTGAATTGCCTGTGTTGTTGCCCGCTATATCATGCTTTTCATATCCCAGGTGCGCATCCATCTCGCCCTGTAACATCTGTTCAAGTACCTGTGAATGAAGATCCTTTAAGAACTTACTCACATCTTCCTCTGTTTTAAACTGTTTTAGAAATTCCTTGGACAATAACTCCGGTGGTACTTCCGTTTTTTTCTTGACCATAAATTGTGTTTCCATTTGGTTTAATCCTTAAATTTAACAATGCTTTTTACACTCGCATTATCGTTTACACAATTTATTTTATAGTGCCGGAATTCTTTTGGCCGCCTATTTCTTTGTTTAATTCAGGACATCTATATCCACTATTCAGAATAATTGGACGTTGAACAATATTCCTCAATGGTTCCAGGATATTCAACACAAGGAGCCTTATTGCAAAACGTATTTTGTCGGACGGGATGTGATTGTCTATTCCGAGCTCATTCGCTTTATTGCTGAATTCAAACTCATCGTAATTAAAATGTTTTGATATCGGCGTTTTCATATCCTTTGTTCCCCGTCAAGAATCTGTTTAACCTCCTCTGTACTGCCAAAAGGTGGCACTCTATTGATGCATTTAGTAACATGGCAGCGCATTAGTTTTGATACTGCAAAATTTGTATTGGCCACATCGATTTGTTTTCGCAACTCTGTGTTAACATCGTAGAGTTTGTCAATCTTCTCTGTGGCTGCTTCATACTTTTGGCTAAGTGTAGAAAAATCACGCTCTTTCTGTGCAACGATAAGTTGCCATTGTTCATTGACTTTTTCTGTATTGGCCACTTGGGCTGCAGCCTTCTTTTCAATGATCAGAAATAATGTAATAAATCCTCCGGTGCCTAACAATGCTGCAATCAGTTGTATAATCAATTCTGGTGTCATATCGATTAGTTTAAGTAAAATCCCTGCTTTGTATCACTACAAGACAGGGATTGGAAAGAATAGGATTAGGTTAAGTTGGGCGGTGAAAACTTATTATGCGGTCAGCGTAGCCAGTCCCATCATCTCACCTGATTTTTCTCCTGTAGTGGTGTTTACATAAAACCATTTTAAGAATACTTTAGGCGAAGTTGTTGAAGGAGCTCCGTACTTGGCATCATATGATGTTTTGAGAGCTATGGCTGTGGTTACAGGAGTTTGGGGCTCTATGATGATGGATGCTTTTGCATATGCGTCGTTGATTCCGTTTGATTGGGGCATGGAAGCTTTGACGATAAGCTTTAGGTCAGAAACATCATCTGGTATGCTAGCGAGTGTAAGGGTGAATGCACTGGCAGTAAGGGAGAGAGTTGCATCAGCTGGAGCCGGAACACCTGCAAGAACTGGAGGTGTTACCAAAGCAGTACCGCCAGCAGCTACAACCCAATGGTTAAGACGGAGGTAAAGGTTCAATCCCGATATCTTAGTTTTTGTGCCAAGGATAGATTTACCCTCTTGAGTCTGAGCGAGAGAATTCCATGCAGCAATCTGGGACTGAGTAAGAGATTTAAAACTTTTGGCAAGTTGGCTGAAGATGGCTTTGATTTCACCTTGAGATGTCGAGTTTGAAGAGTTGCCATAGCCCTTATTTCTGATGTATTTGCGACCACGGCTCTTAGCAGCAGTCACGCCTTTTGCAGATCCTGCAAATTCATCAAAGGCAATCGAAGGAGTGTACTTCATATAGGTTTAGTGTTTAAAGGATGATAATATTACAAATATAATAAATTATATAATATGCAAGTATATAGATATATAAATAATGTTATATAAAGTTTAGCTTTAAATGGAATCTGTTTTATTGCGTACTGCAAAAAAGTTGAAAAATGAACGATCTCCACCCATACGGGAGGTATTATCCGGAAAGCTAAAAGTCAAATTGCCGTTTTGGAAAGTTCCAATAGTAATCTGAGTACCCATTGTTTTAGGATACAGGGTATCATTAACGATTAGAGGTATCTCTACATTCACATTATGGGCAAAATCTGATAGTTGTAGAGTAAAAGGACCTTGTCCGTCTCCAATAGATAGAGGAAAGGACTGGAATATAGCCACAAAGAAAACATAATCAACTGTTTCCACATAAGTGTATACATGAAATCTGAACAGATTGTCGACGTTAAGGATGGATAAAGTTTTTTTTGAAGTTTGTGTGAAATCGCCACGGTAGCCTCTAGTAACAAAAGCCGAATTGATATAGATTTCATAATTGCCATATGAATCCCATTCTGTGAGCTTTTCAACACAAAGTTTGTTGTTCTCAATCCAGCAGTGTAAAACTGTCCCATAACGATATATTGGAACATTGGAGGCAAGAATAGCGGTTGATATTGCACTTTTAGCCATTGCAAAGTCAGAAGGAAGATCAAGCTCCAGTCTTTTTACCGCAATATAAGCCGAGTTGGTAGGGTTGACGGATATTTTCCCATTGAGAACACAGATATCTTTACTTTGGTAATCCTTGAGTGTTACGCTACCTCCCCCGAAATTATTAGAGTTTAGTATTATCATAATGTTAAAATGCTAATTAGTTATGTAATAGGTTCCAAAGGTCTCAAAATGAGCAGGAAAGACTCCAGAACGACAACAAATGTTAATCAAATTTGTGAAGCCGTTGCGAATTAGTACTTCAGTACAATGAATAGCATAGTTCATCTCTGCTGTTCCTCTAGAATACTGATATGAACGCTCAAACTCAAAGACATTCAACAATCCATAATGAGGAAAACAGGAAGCTGTTGAAAGTCCTTCCGTATATCTTACGATAATTTCATTGGAAGTGAACTTTGAACCAGGGGACATCTCGTAATCGAAACTCTCGCATATGGAATTTTCGTCTGATGCTAAAATCTGGTCAATGGTTATTTTAGCACGCGGTATATAAGGCTCATTAAGAACTAAGGAAGCCTCTTGTGCAATTCTGGCTATTTGTGTGTAGTATTTGATGTAGCCACATTCTGAGTCTAACCAGCATATCTTGATGAACACCAGTTGTCCTATTGTTAATGGAGCTCCAAATTTCTCTATGAAAGCATGTGTAATATCAATTTCTTCCCAATCAGTAGTAGGGCATATGGCTACCAGAACTGTTCTGTCCCAACACCTATTTTCTGCGGGACTTTGGGCAGGATACATCTCAATATAAAGGACTTCGTTAGGATTCTCTCTTTGTCCCAGACCAGTAAATACAATATGCTCGGGTGAAAGCCAAAAGTCATTAAATCTTATATAATCCGATGGTCTTAATTCAGAAGGTGCTTCTGCAGATTGAGGCTTCCCGCAAATTTTCCGATAAGAATTAATTGCAACAAAAAGATTGTGACCGGTTATAGAAGTGTTTCCTGAAGATGTGTGATAGGTACCTAGATTATTTGCTAATGATATCCAACCCTGGCGTTGTTCCTCGGTTATGTCGGCATACCCTCTGACAGTATCTGCAAATCGGCAACGAGTTGCGGCCTGATAAGTTGTTTTTTTCTTTGAGTGTTTTGTTCTGGTCGAAAGGACTGTTCTATCACCCGTCTTTCGGGCAGTGACATTACCGGCAGAGCCGGAGAAGTCATTAAAACCAATTGAGGGAATAAGTTTCATAATATTGCAATATTTATTAAAGTATAAAACATTAATATACTGCAAATATATAAAGTTTATTTAAAGTAAAGAATTAAGTAAAAGGAATTTTTATAAAGAAAATGAGCAAGATAGTTTGTGATGACAATTACGAAATCCGGTTAGCGAGTCGATAAGCAAATAGCGAATGTGCAGGGTGTACTCCGAAAGATCCAAACCCCATACGGACCGATAGTCCGGAATATTGAAAAGAATTATGCGAGGACACAGAGGATCTGGAGAAACCTCAGCAGACAAATAGTTGCGTAGCTTACCAGGATGACACCCTCTCCCAAGCTCTACCAACTGAATCTTCCCAAGGGTCCGGTACCTCATAGTTTTATCAGTACTGCCAACAAAAAGAGAAAAACGTAGTATTAGATCTGTATTACCTGAAACCTCAGCAGAAACAAATTCAGCATAAAAAGGAGGAAACTCCTCAAATTTGGCCGGTGCCGGTGTGTGTTCATTTCCTAGTGTGGCAAATCCATGGTAAGCAGATATAAACAGATTATATCCACTGATATGATTCTCATTCAAGAAAGGAGGCCGGTGTGCTGTCACATCCTTTGCATACACTGACCATTGCAGCTGCTCCTCTTGAGTCAAAGACCGCCAGGAAGCCAGTGCGCGAAGATGCACCTTCTGATGCTCCATCTGCAGCATTGTTCCAGGAAACACAGGAGCTGGTTTGGTGCGCCAATAGCATTTACCATTCCGATGATAGAATGTAATATCGCCTACTGATGACCAGCAGTCAGAAAATTTGATATTAGGTTGATATAATGGCATGGTCAACAGGTACAAGTTACAAGTCTTAACCACAAGTAAAACTTGTGGTTAAGTGCAAAGATAGGAAATCGAGACCGTAAATGATAATCCTTTAAACTGCTGGACACACCCTCATATGTAATAATTTCGGAAAAAAGAAAGAGAGAGAAAAAAACAGAAAAAAAAGAAAGAAAATAAAAAAGGACTGCTTTTTCTGCCCCAGGGCAGGATCTAGTCAAGGCTGAGCCGATAAAAATACTACCATATGCCTCTTCGTAGATATATCTGCTGGTCTTTCCCACCCTCATGGTGGAGATTTTTATCGAGCGAACCCGTAGGGCTGAAAGGCCTTGACAAGGAACTGCTCGGGGGCTTTCTTTGCAGACTTTTTTTATTTTTTTGATAAACCGCGAGGCGAGTGAGCGACTGAAGCGGAGCGGAAGGAGCTTTCTCGCCTTTGCTTTATGGCGAATGTGGGGTTTGGAATGGAACGTAGTGAAATGGAAAACCTGACTTCGCCATTCGACTCTCTCCTCTGTGGCGGCGAAGCCGGCACAGGGAAGGTTTTAAATGTGTTTTAAGTAAGTAGAAGTATTTGGATATGTGTAACAAAGTATCCCGGAGGTCGCGGAAGCAACGTAGTGGCTGGAGCGCGCACTGAAGGGATACGATGCGGAACATTTCCATTTTGATTGATATTTATATGAGCCGCTGCGGAGTAGCGTGAACACTTTACCTCTCTCTCCTCAGGGACGGCTTGCCGGCTCTGTGGAGGCTTCTATGCACAAAGAGTCATTGGAACTGCTGCGGATATACAGCATTTAGCAAGACAGTGAGCTTGCGAACATCCTTGAGATATGCTGTATTTCCGCTTTTTCTATCTTTTGAGAGGGCGTTCCTGCCCTTGAGCGGAGCGATGGGCAGGTGTTGAATTGCGGACGTGAGGGAGCAACTTCTAAAAACAGCCGGAGGCTGTGAGATGGGTGCGGCTGTGCCGCTCCTCTCTCCTCTGTGTAAATATGATAAAATGGGGAGCAGGCCTAAAGCCTGCGGATTTTATCATATTTACACAGAGGGTGGACTCCCCTATTTATACATAATCTGGGTTGTGCTTGGAGTGGAGTATACGGAACGGAAGAGCACAACTAAGCTCAGATTATGTTAAATAGGGGAGGCCTAATTGAGGGCGGAGCGAAGCAGAGCCCGAATAATAAACGGAGATGGATAGAAATGGGCATACGGCTGGGAGTGGATCCGGAGAATTAATGTAACAGATGTATTTTTTTTATTTATTGATATAGTATCGATCCAGACGTGTGTCCATTTCTAAGCCAGCTCATGAGCAAAGCGAATACCTTTTTTATTCTGGAGCGTCAAGAGTTTGTCGTCTGCAATGGAGTGAAAGCGGAATGGAAGATGACAATCTCTTAGCGGAAGTAGACACAGGGTCAGTGATTCGAATGGAGCGGAACTTGTGGAGCGGAGAGAGAATGACTGACACATGTTTTTACATATGAGATGTTTAAATATTTTTAATAAATTCACAGATAGTTTGTAAATCTTGAAGATGATAATCAAAAATATGATGAAAGCAAAAGTTGAAGGAAAACTTGATAGAATAGCCGACATATGGAATGACTTCATATGGGACTACAAATTTTGTTCAAACAAAATAAAATTCAACGATGAAGTAAAAACAAACTATTTTGGTGATATTCTAGGATACTTCCAAGACACTCTTGATATAGTATTCACAAGCAAAAGATATTCTAATTTCACAGACAAATTTTCTTTTACCATAAGTTTCTTACAAGCAATATATATCCAGCAAGACCTTATTATGGAGATGTTAGATATTTTCAAAACTGGTATTAATAAGGATGTATTGGAAAAAGATCCAACATTTTACATAAATAGATACTTGAGAAATGAACTTGTTGGGCATCCTATAAATAAGTATAAAGGGAGATTGGTATCATCAACACTTTTTAGTTATCAAGAACAAAAAGACGAAATTCAGTATTTAAGGTATCATAAGGACAACTGTTTTAAATTCGAGAGTAAAACTTATAGAATTGTAGAAATTCAAGCAAGACACCTGGATTTTCTAGAAAAGTATTTAAACGAAGTGCTTTCAAAACTTGAATTAATATTGAATGATTTTTCATTGGAACTTGACAAGCTTGAAAATTTAATTGACAGTTGTGACTTCAAAACCCTGTTGGAATATGTAGAATGTTCCTTTGAAGCTATTTTTAAATCCGCGTACGTTTATGACAAAGACTCTCTGATTAAAATTTATGAACGTAGATCGGAACATATAAGATATCAAAATTTTATTGACAAATTTTACAAAGATCTGCGAACTGAAATAGCCGAGAAACGGACCATGATTAAAGATCTGGTAGAAAGGAAAGAAATTGAAAAAAATACTTCTAAAGGAAAACCACTACCTAAAATAGTGGTTGTATATACAAGTTCAGAAGAAATGGGTAAAGCTAAGAAAACGCCACAAGGAAATATTAATTATTATATTAGTAAGCTTGCAACGAAAAGAAATTCAAAGGACTTTGATTTTTTTGGTGGAATACTTAAAAAAATATGTAAAAACAACAACTTGGTTTTAAGGGAACTTGAACATATGGAGCAGAATATCTCGGATGAAATCGAGTATTATACTTCTTTAAGACTAATATGTTTAGAACTAAAGAAGGAATAGAAAGTTTATCGTAAAATCGCTATCTGTCTTTTGGTAATGAGACTTAAATATTATTCAATGTGATTAATAGATTAAAGGTAACCATCCGGCAAAATGCATATTGTAGCCTCTGATATTGCTTTTTAATTTTGTTTTAAAATTAAGAGCCAGCCATGACATTATCGGAATATGAACTTTTGGAACGGGATTTTTTATCATCCTCCACATATATAGGCCAGGGCGAGATAGAGATAGAGCTTCAGGGCCCAACTCCTGCAAGGCTGCAGGAGTAAATCCTTCAGAATGGCTTGAGGATGTCCTTTCTACGAATTTTATCCAACTTTACTAAAAATGGGTCAGTATCCGCTCGAATAGTGGTCCAGTATGCTCCGGAATTATAATATGGAGAAGCTTAATTGCGAAAAAATGCTATTTATCGGATGGTTACGTTGAATTAAAGTTGGAAAACCTTTATGTTGTGAAAGCCCTAAATCGGAAGTAGTGAAGCTGGTTATGCCCGAGTACGCAAATTCGTTTTTATCGGCACTATAAAATAAATTGTGTAAACGATAATGCGAGTGTAAAAAGCATTGTTAAATTTAAGGATTAAACCAAATGGAAACACAATTTATGGTCAAGAAAAAAACGGAAGTACCACCGGAGTTATTGTCCAAGGAATTTCTAAAACAGTTTAAAACAGAGGAAGATGTGAGTAAGTTCTTAAAGGATCTTCATTCACAGGTACTTGAACAGATGTTACAGGGCGAGATGGATGCGCACCTGGGATATGAAAAGCATGATATAGCGGGCAACAACACAGGCAATTCAAGGAACGGCAGTTTTCCTAAAACCATCCAGACCGAACACGGGGAGTCAACCATCCAGATACCCAGGGACCGGAACAGTGAATTTGAACCGGTTATCGTGCCTAAACACCAAAGCAGAGGGTTATCCATAGAAAAGCTGGTGATATCGCTTTATGCAAAAGGGATGAGCGTTTCAGATATCGAGGAAG
>Ga0209719_1004475_pt1 | contig 11380 bp, 9 predicted proteins | sample AD_JPNAS2_MetaG_FD_184421 | JGI IMG/M metagenome (GOLD analysis project Ga0209719, IMG submission 184421) | Active sludge microbial communities of municipal wastewater-treating anaerobic digesters from Japan - AD_JPNAS2_MetaG (SPAdes) (version 2) | ecosystem: Engineered > Bioreactor > Anaerobic >...
GAGAAGGCCGGTTCCGCAACCGGCCTTTTTTGCCCTTTTCCCCCTTCCCTTCATCCCCTGCCGTCATAGGGGGGAAAGCGGCACTGCTGGCAGTTTTCATCCCTCCGGAATAATTTTGACGAAGACCTGTCTCGTCCGGGGCCCGTCGAACTCGCAGAAGAAGATCGATTGCCAGGTCCCGAGGACGAGGGCGCCATCCTCAATGAATACCGTCTCCGACGCCCCGAAGAGGGACGCCTTGATGTGAGCCGCCGAGTTCCCCTCGCCGTGCAGGTAGTCCCCGCGCATGGGGATCGTCTTGTCCATCTGGGACAGGATGTCCCGGGGCACGTCGGGGTCGGCGTTTTCGTTGATCGTCACGGCCGCCGTGGTGTGCGGGACGAATACACAGCAGATGCCGCTCGCGACCCCGCTCTCCCGGAGGATCGCCCGTACCCGGTCCGTGATGTCGATCATCTGGCCCCGTGCCTGCGTCCTGACTGAGAATTGTCTCATCGGCCTCCCCCTGCTTTCGCCCGCTTTCCCTGCAGCCCCTGTTTTGCCGGCACCGCGGGCTTGTTCTGCATAACAGATTTTTCATGCGCCTGTCATGCGAATTTGCAGAAAGTTCCCGTAAAGGCGCCCCTTTCCCCGCCTGCCAGCAAAGAAAGGAATCCCGCATGACGGGCCTGCAAAATTTGTCGGCAGGAAATGGAGGCGCCCTGCCGGGCCTGCCCCTGCAGGGGGTAAGTATTTGTTTTTTGGCATGTATTGTGCAAATGTTGCAGTGGTTGCCGGCGCCTGAAAAAGCTTGACAAAAAATACAAAATAGATAATGTTTTCAAGGGTTTTTCTTTTTGTGCGCAACCATTTATTTTTATTCGCGAATTTCCATCGACAGGCGGTAGCCCTCGCGCAGAGCGGTTTTGGGGGAGTATTGTTCCCTTGACGAGGGGATTCCGGCGGCGTTGACGGCTGCCGGATTATCGGGACTTTTTTCGACAAGAAGGTGAGCATGGCCTCCAATCGAGAAATTTCTTCCACGGAAAAACTACTCAACGTCATCCGGGGAAAGGCAAAGGCGGCGCCGAAAGAAGAACCATCCTACAAGCCTGTCGCACCGAAAAAGAAGAAGGCAAGCCCCTTCTCTTCCCTCGCCCCCGCCTTTCAGCGTCCCGTGACCATCGGCGTCGACATCGGGCACCAGGCCCTTCAATTGGTGAAAGTCGAGGAGACGGCCGCCGACCAGTGGAGAATTATCGATTTCCGCCGCGTGCCCGTTCCGCCCGCGACCGCCCGAGGGACCCGCGAGTTCACGGGTTTCCTGAAGTCCGAACTGGGGAAATTCTGCGGCCCCGGCAAGGGCCTCCAGATCTGGAGCCTCATGTCCTCCTCCAAGGTGGACGTCCGGTTCATCAAGATCCCCAGGGTGCCCCGCAAGCAGCTTGAAAACGCTATTTACTGGACGGCCAAGCGGGAACTCAGCTTCGAGGATATGGACACGATCCTCGACTTCGAGATCCTGAACGACTTGGTGGAGCAGGGGGTCAAGAAGACCTCCGTCATGGTCTACACGGCGCCGAGGCGGGAGGTGGAGGCCGTCGTCGAGCTGTTCACCGACGCCGGCTATCAGTTGAGCGGCCTGACCATCGCCTCTTTCGCCGTCCAGAACCTCTTCCGCACCAAGTGGATGCCGACCTACGGCGAGACCCTTGCGGGCCTCTACATCGGCCGCGACGGCGCGCGCATCGACATCTACTCCAGGGGCAGCCTCATCCTGACCCGGGACATCAAGACCGGCATGAACAGCATGGTGGAGTCCCTCGTCGAGAACTACACCGACCGCAGGCGGCCCTCGGCGAGGGATCTGCGCTGGGGTGGTGCGCCGATGGATTTCACCATCACGCCCTCACAGGCCCATAAACTCATCATGAGCCTCGACCCGGACGCACCCGCCCTGACGCCGGACGATGCGGGACACGATTTTTCGGAAGAGGATATCTTCGACATGGTCCGCCCGGCCCTGGACCGCCTCGTGCGCCAGGTGGAGCGAACCTTCGCGAACCTGGGCGGCGAAAAGGTCAGCCGGGTGTACATCTCCGGCGTCGTGAACGCCTACCGACCCCTGATTCACTACATCGGGGAGCAGCTCGGCATCGAAAGCGGGGTCATGGACCCCATGGATCCGTCCATTCCCTACCTCTCCGGGTATACGGAACCCGCGACGGCCTCCGAGAAGGCCTCCCTGGCCGTGGCGGTGGGGCTTGCCCTGTCGGACAACGTCAGGACGCCCAATCTGCTGTTCACGTACAAGGAAAAGGAGAAGATGGCCACGGTGAGCCGGGTGAACCGGGCCATCCTGCTCTCGCTCGCGGGGATCATCATCACGGGGCTCACGGTCTTTGCCTGGCAGGAGCGCATGGCATCCAAGAAGAAGGAGGCCGTCGCCGAGCTCAACCAGCAGCTCTCCTCGCTGAACCTGATGGTGGACACGAAGCTGGTCCTCCAGATGGCGGCCAAGGACCGCGAGGAGAGGCGCCTGAAAAAGGAGTACGGCGAGCGGTACCTGGGGATGGCCGTCCTGAGCGAGCTGTCCGCCCTGACGCCGGAAAATGTCCGGTTCCTGAAGGTCAGGACAAGCCTCGGCAAGCCCGAGGGGAAGGCCGCCCCGGCGGCCAGGGCAGCGGAGAAAGGCGCCGCGCCGGCAAAGCCGGCCGAGGCCGCGGTGAAGAGCCTGGAGATCGACGGGATCGTGACGGGGGAGAGGAACATGCTCGAAGGCTACCTCTCGAGTTACGTGCTCAGGCTCAAGGGGTCTCCCCTGGTGAAGGAAGCCACCGTGCAGAGGAGCGTCGTCGAGGCGCTGCAGCAGAACAAGGCGGAAGGAGAAGTCCTGCACTTCGTCCTGAACATCAAGCTCTAGCCGGGTGAACCATGGAAATGAGGAAAAACATCCCCTTCGCGACGCGGAGCGTGACACTGCTGATCGCCGGGATCGGCATCATCCTGATCCTCGTGTGGATCGGCTTCTACAACTACCGGACCATCACGAGGCTGGACGCGGAGATCTCCGAGCTCAACACGAAGGTCAAGACCCACCAGAGCTATGCGCCCATGACCAAGCAGCTCATCGACCGGATGAAGGTCAAGGCCGAGCGTCACCTCCCGCTGCCGGCGAAGGCGAAGCTCTCGGGGGATCAGAAGGACAGGATCTCCGCGATCTTCCGGGACATGGCCCTGAAGGCGAAGCTCGACCTCGTGGCCGTCAGCCCCGACATCAACACCCTGGTCGGCGGCTCGTCGACCATGCTGGTGAATGCGACCCTGAAGGGGGACTATTACCATTTCCGGAATTTCCTGATCGAACTGGGCGACCGGCCCTACCTCGAGAAGATCGAGGAGATCGAAATCCAGCAGATGCCGGGGGTCAAGGAGTTCCGGCTCAAGGTGTGGCTCGCCGTCGGCTGATCTGCGGCGCGGGCGGGCTCCACGAGAGGAATGGCTGAATGAGCAAGCGTGAAAAGATCATCGTCAGCGCCATGATTTTCTCGATCCTCCTGGCCCTTGTGTACCACCTGTGGCCGGCCGTCACGGGGCAGGGGGCGAAACCGGCGGACCAGTACTCGGGTTCGGAGAAGATCATCCAGGAGATCGCCGCGGAGCTCAAGAAGGTGTCTGCCTCCCCGACCGAGAATTACGTGATCGCCAGGGCCGAGGCGGCCTGGGCGAAAGACCCCTTCTACAGGAAAGTCATGCCGTCCGCGCCGAAGGCGGGGCCGGGGGGGACGGGCGGTCCGGACATCGTCTATTCGGGTTATGTCGACATGGGCGAGAAGAAGCTGGCCGTCATCAACGGCAGCACGTACCGGGTCGGCGAGAAGCTCGATTTCGGCAGCGCTTTCTTCCTCAAGAGCGTGGAGCCCACCCGGGTGGTCATTACCGACCGGCAGAACCAGAGAAATGTCGTCATCAAACTGAAGGACGAAACCTTCTAGAGGAGACAGGCCTTGAAACCCAGAGCCCTTACCCGGTGGATGTGCTGGTTCTTCATTCCTGTGATCGGTCTTTCGCTCGCGGGATGCGCGAAGGATCTCAAACGGGTGAAAGACCCCTTCTTTGAAAAGTGGAGCACCATGGCGGATACCTCGAAGGGCCACTCGCCGACACCGCGGGCGCGGATCATGGACATGCCGCCCCTCGAGGAGGACGAACTGGTCACGGACGAGGCGGCCCGGAAGGAAAAGCCCCTGCCCACGCGCCGCGTTTCGCTGAGGATGCACAACGTGGACATCAACGTCATTCTCCGCGCCCTGGCCCAGGCGGCCGACGTGAACATCATGCTGCGCTCGGGCGTCAAGGGAGAAACCTCGATCAACATCGAGAGCAAGCCATGGGACCAGGCCTTCCTGGGGATCCTGAAAACCAACGGCCTTTCCTACTCCTGGGAGGGCGACATCATCCGCGTCATGACCGTTGAGGACATGGAGCGCGACATCAAGCTCGACGCCGCCCGGGACCGCATCCGCGGCCAGAAGCTCCTCACCATGGTCGTCTCCGTGGACTACGCAGACGCGGCGAAGCTCCGCGACAGCCTGAAGGAGCTCCTGACGAAGGACCGGGACGGCAAGGTCCGCGGCTCCATCCTCGTCGACCAGCACACCAACTCCATGATCATCCAGGCCACCCGGGACGATCTCAAGCGGATGATCCCCATGATCGAGCGTCTCGACAAGCCCACGGCTCAGATCCTCATCAAGGCCAACATCGTCGAGGCCTCGAAGGACACGGCGCGGGCCCTCGGCGTGCAGTGGGGCGGCGTCTACGCCAACCGGTGGGGGGGCCAGAACTACTACGTCACGCCGGGCGGCTCGGGCGGGTCGACGACGACGCCCCCCACGGCGGGCGGCTACACGCCGACCTACGGCTCGACGGGCATCGCCGGCCAGGGCTTCGGCCTGAACTTCCCGGCCAACCCCGCGGCCATTGCCGCAGCGGGCGGTGCGGGGTCGCTCGGCCTCATCTTCGGGACGATCGGCGGCAGTGTCCTGGAGATGCAGCTCCAGGCCCTGCAGAAAGACGGCAAGCTCAACATCCTGTCGAGCCCCTCCATCACGACGCTGGACAACCAGATGGCCTACACGGAAAACGGCGAGCGGGTCCCCTACGTGGCGACAAGCACCTCGAGCGGCGTCGTAACCCAGGAGGTCAAGTTCGAGGACGCCGTGCTGCGGCTCGAGATCACCCCGCACGTGATCGACGGCAGGAACCTCAAGATGAAGATCAAGGTCAAGAAGGACGAGGTGGACTCGACCCGCAGCGTCCAGGGCAACCCCTACATCATCAAGAAGCAGACCGAGACGACCCTCATCGTGCAGGATACGGAGACCGTCGTGATCTCCGGCCTGACGAAGCAGCGCACCCTGCTGACCGACACGGGCATCCCCGGCCTCAAGGACATCCCGGGCATCGGCTACCTGTTCAAGGCTGATGACCGGGCCGAGACGATGGAAGAGGTGCTCATCTTCATCACGCCGCACATCCTGAAAGCCCAGGCGGCCCTCCAGGCAGAACCAGCAGCCGCAGCAACGAACGCGCCCGCCGAGGTCACGGCCCCGGCTAGGAAGGAGGCTTCCGGGACGACCCCGGGCAAGCAGCCATGAGTTACTTCGAGATCCTCAACCTCGACCGGGAACCCTTCTCCAACTCCCCGGAGCCGGAGTTCTTCTTCGAGGCCCCCCAGCACGTGAACTGCCTCCAGCAGCTGGAGATCTCCATCCGCCTGCGCCGGGGGCTCAACGTGGTCATCGGGGACGTGGGGACGGGGAAAACGACGCTGTCGCGCATGCTGATCCGAAAGCTTCACGGGGACGGGTCCGTGGAGTTCCACCTGCTCATGGATCCCGATTTCGGCGGGCCCATCCAGTTTCTGGCCGGCATCGCCCGGATGATGGGAGCCGTGGAGTCCGTCCACGGTCTCACGGAGTGGCAGCTCAAGGAGGCGATTAAGCAGCACCTGTTCCGCCGGGGGGTCGACGAGGACAAGGTCGTCGTCCTGATCATCGACGAGGGGCAGAAGCTGCCCGGGTTCTGCATCGAGATCCTGCGGGAATTCCTGAACTACGAGACGAACCGGTTCAAGCTCCTGCAGATCGTTCTCTTCGCCCAGCCGGAGTTCAACGCGATCCTCGAGCGCCGGGAGAACTTCGCCGACCGGATGAACGTCTGCCTGCGGCTCAGGCCGCTGGATTTCACGCAGATGCGCCGGATGATCGAACACCGCATCGCGCAGGCGAGCCAGGCCGGCCACGAGCCTGTCGAGTTCACCCTGCCGGCCCTGGCGGCCATCTACACGGCTACGGGGGGCGTGCCGCGAAAGGTCGTGATGCTCTGCCATCAGGTCATCCTGGCGATGATAGTCCGCAACCGATCCCGGGCGGGATGGTTTCTCGTTCAGTCCTGCCTCCGAAACCGCGTATCCCAGCGCAGAAGAAAACGGGCGATGGGGTGGGGGGTTGCGGCCGTGCTGGTCGTGGCGGTCCTGGCCTTCCTCGCGGGGGTCTCGATCAAGCGGGACGGGGCCGTGGACCCGGGGGACCGGGCGGGAACGGTCTACCAGGCGCGGATCTCGGACAAGACCGTCCACCCCCTGGCGTCCTCGACGTTGAACCCGTGGCATCCCTCGGCGGCCATGGCCGGCTCGCCGCCGGGCGCATCCGGGCAGACGGCAGGGATCCTGTTCCGGAAGAATATTCCGAGGGATGCAGCTGGCGTGCAGACCGGGAGCGCACCGGGACCCGATTGATCGACGCACCCCCGGTCCGCGTCCCGCCGGGACACGCCGGCCGCAGCGAGAATGGACAAACGGAACACCCGAAGGAAAGAAAGGGCAAGGCCTTGAGAGTCCGAAAGAAGCTGGGGGAGATGCTCATCGATGCCGAGGTCCTCAACGAGGACCAGCTGAGGCACTTCCTCGACGAGCAGAAGAAGACGGGGTTGAAGCTCGGCAAACTCCTGATCCAGCAGGGCATCCTGTCCGAAACCCAGATGGTCGACCTGCTGAGCCGCCAGCTCAAGATCGAGAAATACCACCCCGACAGGTACCCCGTTGACCTCAGCCTCGCCGGCGTCTTCACGGCCGACATCGCCCAGAAGAACCAGGCCGCTCCGCTGAAGCGCAAGGGCCGTCTGCTCACCGTCGCCATGACGGACCCGGTGGACATCAACGCCCTCGATTACATCGAGTCGCTCACCAACGAGGAGGTCGAGACGGTCGTCTGCACGGAGCGCGAGCTCAACCAGCTCATCGGCCAGATCTACGGGATGCAGTCGGGCCTCGGCGGCGTGCTGGAGAGCCTCGAGGAGATGAAGTTCGACTCCGGCTTCGATGCCGAGGCGGCCGCCGAGTACACCGACGACCTCCAGGTGAGCCCCAGCTCCATCATGGGGATGGCCGAGGAGGCGCCCATCGTGCGCCTCGTCAACTCGATCATCTCCCAGGCGGTCCGGGAGGGGGCGAGCGACATCCACATCAGCCCCCAGATGAAAAACGTCCAGGTGCGGTTCCGCATCGACGGCCGTCTCCACGAGGTGCCCGCGCCGCCCAAGCAGATGTTCCTGCCCATCATCTCGCGCATCAAGATCCTCGCGAACATGGACATCGCCACCTCGCGAATCCCGCAGGACGGCCGCTTCACCGTCAAGATGGAGAACAAGGAGATCAACGTCCGCGTCTCCTCCATCCCGACGATCTACGGCGAGAACCTGGTCCTGCGGCTGCTCGACATGGGCGCCGGCGTCTACTCGCTCGACCGGCTCGGGATGGTCAAGGAGGATCGCGACAAGATCGACTCCATCATCAACAAGCCCTACGGGATGATCCTCAGCTCGGGCCCGACGGGAAGCGGCAAGAGCACGAGCCTCTACGCCATCATCCGCGAGATCAACCGGCCCGACATCCACATCATCACCCTGGAGGACCCCGTCGAGTACCGCGTCGAGAAGGTGCGCCAGGTGCAGCTGAACCGCAAGGCCGGCATGACCTTCGCGAGCGGCCTGCGCTCCATCCTGCGCCAGGACCCCGACGTGATCATGGTCGGCGAGATCCGAGACGGCGAAACGGCTGGCATCTCCGTGCAGGCGGCCCTCACGGGGCACCGGGTCCTGAGCACCGTGCACACCAACGATGCCGCGGGCGCCATCACGCGCCTGATCGACATGGGAATCGAGCGTTTCCTCGTCTCGTCGGTGCTGCTGGCGACCTTCGCCCAGCGCCTCGTCCGGACGATCTGCCCCTACTGCGTGGAGCGCTACCGGCCCAACGAGAAGGTGATCGCCGCCTGGGGACTCAAGATCGACAGGGCCAACTTCCAGCGGGGACGGGGCTGCCCGGCCTGCATGGGGACGGGCTACCGCGGCAGGACGGGGATCTTCGAGATCGTCCTTAACGACGAGGAGGTCCAGGACATGATCCTGCGGGGGATGGCGGCCCAGGAGATCAGCCGGATCCTCACGCAGAAGGGGAAGCTCCGGACCCTCAAGGACGACGCCATGAGCAAGGTTCTCTCCGGCGTGACGACCATCGAGGAGGCCTCGGCGGCGGTGATGGTTTAACAGGGTTCAGGGTCAAGGGTACAGGGAAGAAAAAGAGCAGAGAAACGCAGAAGAAAAGGGGACAGGAAACAGGGAAGAGAGAGCAGGATGGTTTCTTCCTGCTTCCACGGATCACCAATCATTCATCACGAATCACCGTTTGACGAATGCCGAAATATTCCTACGAAGCCATCAACGAGACCGGCGCGACGATCTCCGGCGTCATCGACGCGGAGTCGCCCGACGCGGCGCGCACGCTGCTGCTGAACCGCGGCTGGATCCCTTCCCGGGTCGCGGGCGCATCGGAGCGCGGCGCCCTCCCCGGCATCTCCTGGGAGGGCCTGCAGCAGCGGGTGGGCGGGGTCTCGATGCAGGAGCTCATCCTGTTCACGAAGCAGTTCCGCACGATGTTCCTGGCCGGCGTCCCCATCATGCGGCTCCTGGAGGTGCTCGAGGTCCAGGTGAGCAACCCGAAGCTCAGGCAGATCGTCTCGGAGATCACCCAGGATGTCCGCGAGGGCTCCCCCCTTTCGGACGCGATGGCGAAGCACCCCAAGACCTTCAACACCCTGTACCGAAGCATGATCAGGGCCGGGGAGGCCAGCGGGACGATCCCCGAGGTCCTGCAGCGGCTCATTTACATCCTCGAGCACGAGCACAAGGTCAAGTCCGACGTGAAATCGGCCCTCCAGTACCCCATCATCGTCGTGGCGGCCCTGGGCATCGCGTTCTTCGTGCTGCTCAACTACGTCATTCCCCGTTTCGTGGGCATTTTCGCCCGCGTGGGCGTCGAGCTGCCCTGGCCGACGAAGGTGAGCCTGTTCCTCCACCACCTCCTGACGGACTACTGGTTCGCCACGCTCGCGGCGCTTATCGGACTCCTCGCGGCGGCGGGCTACTATCTCAGAACGGATCAGGGGAAATTCGTTCGGGATGCCTTCCTGCTGCGGGTCCCCCTCCTGGGCCCCCTGTTCATGAAGGCGGCCATGTCGCGTTTCGCCAGCATCTTCTCCATCCTCCAGGCAAGCGGCGTCCCCGTCATGAGCTCCCTGCAGATCCTCTCGGGCACGATCGGCAACACGGCCATCGCCCGGGAATTCGACCAGGTTCGGGACCGGGTGGAGGAGGGCCGCGGAATCTCGGGGCCCCTCAGCACGGCACGATACTTCACCCCCATGGTCATCCAGATGGTCGCCATCGGGGAAGAGTCGGGCCAGCTCGACGAGATGCTCCAGGCCGTCTCCGTCCACTACGACGACGAAGTGGCCTTTGCGGTGAAACGCCTCTCCGATGCCATCGGGCCGGTCCTGGTCGTCGGCCTGGCGTTCGTCGTCGGATTCTTCGCATTGGCCGTCTTCCTGCCCATGTGGGATCTGACCAAGATTGCCACGAAGGGATTCTAGGCGCCATGCAGAAGTCACGGTTCCAGGTCAGCCTCTACGTCCTGATCCCCATCATCTTCAGCGGCATCACGGTCTTTGCCGTGATCGTCACGTACCAGATCGTCGATTTCCACGCCAAGTACCCGGAGGAAACCTCGTGGCTCCTCAAGACCTGGGGCGTCGGCATCGCGCTGTTTACCTTCCTGTGCGCGCTGCTGATCACCTGGGTCATCCTGCGGCCCATCAAGAAATTCATCCGCGACGCGGAGAATCTTCCCGCGTTTCCGAAAACCCAGCTGCAGAGCGCCGTCGACCGGAAGGCCGACGACATCAGCCAGTTCAACCTCATCTTCGAGCAGGTCACGAGCCTGCTTTCCAAGGTCGAGGCGCGCGAGCTCTTCCCCGAAATCATCGGCCAGAGCAAGCTCATGCGGGGCATCTTCAGCCAGATCCTCAAGGTGGCCCCGACGGACGCCACGGTGCTCATCACGGGAGAGAGCGGCACGGGGAAGGAACTGGTCGCCCAGAGCCTCTACCAGCACAGCCTGCGGAAGGAAGGGCCCTTCATCAAGCTCAACTGCGTCGCCATCCCCGAGGGGCTCCTGGAGAGCGAACTCTTCGGCCACGAGAAAGGGGCCTTCACGGGAGCCACGGCGCAGAAGCGGGGAAAGTTCGAACTGGCCCACGGGGGCACGATCCTGCTCGACGAGATCGGGGACATGCCGCTCGCGACCCAGGCCAAGCTCCTGAGGGTCCTCCAGGAAAAGGAGTTCGAACGGGTGGGCGGGACCAAACCGATCCGTGTCGACATCCGCATCATCGCCTCGACGAACAAGAACCTCATGAAGCTCGTCCAGGAGGAGAAGTTCAGGGAGGACCTCTTCTACCGTCTCAACGTCTTCGCCCTTCATCTGCCGCCCCTGCGGGAACGGCGGGAGGACATCCCCGCCCTGGCCCAGGGATTTGTGGAGACGGCCCCGAAACAGGCGGAAATTTCATCCGCGGCCCTGCAGCTCCTCATGGGCTTTCAGTGGCCCGGCAATGTCCGGGAACTGAAGAACGTGATCGAACGGGCCGCCGTGATGGCCGAGGAAAGCATGATCGAACCCCAGCACCTGCCTGTGCAGATCTCGGGGGGCCTGGTCGGCCAGGCCATGCAGGAGGTCCCCGAGCAGGCCAGCCTCGACGACCGGATGGCGGAAATCGAGAAGCGGTTCATCATCGATGCGCTCACCCGGGCGGACGGGGTGCAGGTCAAGGCGGCCCAGATCCTGGGGATCAAGGAGCGAAGCCTGTGGCACCGGGTGAAAAAGTACAACATCGACGTCACGACAATCAGAAAATCTACATAAAATGTAGATATTACAACAATTTATGACAGTTCTTCGGTCCCCGGGAGGCCCCGGAGCGGTCCTTTGGACGGGAAAAAA
>Ga0209719_1004482_pt1 | contig 11359 bp, 7 predicted proteins | sample AD_JPNAS2_MetaG_FD_184421 | JGI IMG/M metagenome (GOLD analysis project Ga0209719, IMG submission 184421) | Active sludge microbial communities of municipal wastewater-treating anaerobic digesters from Japan - AD_JPNAS2_MetaG (SPAdes) (version 2) | ecosystem: Engineered > Bioreactor > Anaerobic >...
TCACGCATGGCCGTCCTTTTCGTTTCATGGGGAAAGTGTCTCAAAAACCCGTCTGACGTGCAACTATTATAGTATAATTATTTTTCGATAGTGGTATAAGACGGCACCTCCGCAGGGGAGCCGTCTTTTTTATTGTTGCGGCGGCGGATAGGCCAGAAAGAGTGCCCGGCACATTTCGCAGGTCACATCTGTCTGTAACAATGTGCCGTACGATTCCGGATATATGGCGGTCAACTCAATGAGCAGACCGAAGCGTCCGCGCGCACCCGTGTTTTGCAACATCGGACGCGGGCTGTCGGAATGGAGGCGCTCCAGAAGGTAGCATGAGGCGAATGCTTCATCATTTTGCCGCAGCAGATGTCGCCCGCGCAACCGCTCATTGGCGATCCGCTGCAACTCCCATGCCTTCAGTTCATTGTCGGGATGTGCGCTGAAGGCGTGGAACGCCACCTTGTTGTCCCTAGCCCCCGAATTGCCGTGAAAGTCGAGTAGGCAGAAAAACGCGGGATCGTCCACGATTTTCCGGTACACGCGCGCCTCGGGTTCACCGAACGGTGCCGTTCCCTTCCAATCGTAATCCTGCGGCCCATACACGCCATCTTTGTTGCTGTCACGACCCGTATACCGTTCCCACTCGTAGTCACCTTGCCGGTTGAGGTCCACACCCCGCGCGTTTTGTCGCCGCATTTTTTCGTAGCCGTATGGGTTCAAGAGCGGCAGGATTTTGATCCGCACGCGTTTCAAGTCCACCGCGTCGCGGAGCCGTCCTTCCGCCAGTCGTCGTGCGAAAGTGATTAACCCGTATCCCGGCTCCCATTCGGCGCCATGCGCAGCCGCATAGAGAAAATAGAGAGGCGCGCCGGGTTTACCCAGATTCAGACTCCACATCCGGTTTCCGTCTGAGGCCACCCCCTCTTCTTCGAGGCGGATCGTATCGGGATAGGCCTGCGCCAGCCGCCGCATCTCTTCGACCACACCCTCGTAACTCAGGCGCTTCTCATAATACTCCCCGAAGCGCACCGGATTGCCCAGCGCACCGCTCACCGGCGTAAAGGCATAGTAGGCGTCCACATGCCGGTAGTACGGCTCGCGCAGAGAAAGCAGATCGCAGGCCGTGATTGCGCCTTTTCCGACTGGCTGTCTGACCAGCCCCGGTTCGCCGCCCGGTGCCACAGCCAGTACCTCGAGCCCTTGCCACGCGCTACTTTCAGGCGGCAGAACGGCTAACTTGCCATCCGGCCATCCCGCACGCGGCATGATTTGACCGAGACGGAAACCGGCCGTCGCATCCCCCTCTTTGATGACACGCAAGCCGGCCGCCATACGTGCCTGCCAAGATAAACCAGCGGCGACGCCCCCCACCTCGACCATCCGGGCCTCCACGCTTCGGCTCCGGGCAAACGCCCGCATGTCCATGAATACCCGACCGCCAGCCTGAGCAAACCGGTTGAGTTCAGATACGAGCGCCGCCGGTAGGTTGCCTTGATAGAGCACCAATGCCCCAGCGGCGTCCGTCAGTGCAGCAGCCGGTTCTGCCGTACTCAAAACCAGTCCTTCTTCAAACAGAACACGCGCCCGTTGGATCACGACATTCGTTGCAGGCAAATCCGTGAACAGCGCGATCCGCGGCAGAGGCGCGCGCGGCACCGGTGCGCGTTTGACGGCCAGCGCGACATCGTCAAATACCACACGGCCCGCACCGCCACGCGTCTGTAGATAGACCATGACGTAGGTCGTCCGATCTGGTATCTGAGTCCGCAAGCTGACGCGCGTCCAGTCGCACGCACCGAAAACCGGCCGTGATGTCGGCTGAGACAGAATCTCGTCCTTGCCGTCCATGCAGTAGATCTGGAGGGTCGTGACGGCATTGGTGTCCAACTCCGACCGGACCCACGCCGCAAGCTCCACGAGGCTGCCGGCCTCAACAGAGATCGAGCGGTCATGTCCTTGGCGTAGGCGCGTATAGGCGGGAGCCACATTTTCCAATACGGCCCCCGCCCCACTACGTCCCCCCTCCCCTACCCGATACAGCTTGCGCGATGCATCTTCAGGTGTGCGTTTCTCCCAGACCGGCTCCAACGCTTCTTCAAATCCGGGGTTTCTTAGCAGATTGTCCGCAAACGCGACCGATGCAAGACCAGCCAGCATCCAAACGCACATCTGCCTTGTCCTTTTATCAACCATGATCATGAGGATCCTTCCTTTACACGCGCCGCAATTCACTCGGTGCGGGTATTATTATGACACTCATGAATACGTTGTTCAAGCTCCAGCCTTGGCACATTCCGATGCGTGCGCTGACGGGCCGAATTATTTGCAGAGCGTGTAGAGCACGCCCGCGACCACCGCCGAGCCGATCACGCCTGAGACGTTCGGTCCCATAGCGTGCATCAGCAGGTAGTTGTTTGGGTCGGACTCCAGACCGACCTTGTTGGACACGCGTGCCGCCATCGGCACTGCGGAAACGCCCGCCGAACCGATCAAGGGGTTGATCGGTTCTTTGCAGAACTTGTTCATCAGACGGCCCATCCAGCAACCACCGGCCGTACCGAAACTGAAGGCGATCAGCCCCAAGACCAGAATGCCCAGCGTTTCCGGATTCAGGAATTTTTCGCACGCCAGCTTGGAGCCGACAGCAAGGCCCAGCATGATCGTCACGATGTTGATCAAGGCGTTTGCCATGGTGTCGGCGATACGCGCCACACTGGGGCCGACCTCGCGCGCCAAGTTACCGAGCATCAACGCACCGATCAGCGGCACCGCACTGGGCAGCAGCAACGCACAGAGCAGCAGAACGGTCAACGGGAAACAGGCCTTCTCCATCTTAGAGACTGGACGGAGCTGCTTCATTACGATCTTGCGCTCGTGCTCGGGGACGATTGCCTTCATGATTGGCGGCTGGATGATCGGCACGAGTGCCATGTACGAGTAGGCCGCGACCGCGATCGCGCCCAACAGGTGCGGGGCCAACTTGGTCGTCAACCAGATGGCGGTCGGGCCATCCGCGCCACCGATGATGCCGATCGACGAGGCCTCTTTCAACCCGAAGTGGATATGCTCTGGGAAGACCATCGAGAGGCAGAGCGCCCCCAACAGCGCGACAAAGATGCCGAGTTGCGCGGCCGCACCCAGCAACGCTGTGCGCGGATTGGCGATCAGCGGACCGAAGTCGGTCATCGCGCCTACACCCATGAAAATGATGATCGGGAAGAGACCGGTGTTGACGCCGAACTCAAAGAAGTAATAAAGGAACCCGCCCGGCTCGAGTACCAGCTTTGTAGCCGCATCCACCAATGGCGGCGCGGTGACATTTGCGTACGGCATGTTGGCCAGCAGGCCGCCGAAGCCGATCGGCAACAGCAGCAGCGGCTCGAACTCTTTGACGATCGCCAAATAGAGCAACACAAGGCAAACGCCGATCATGATCGCCTGGCCCAGTCCGTACGGCAGTCCGAAGATGACCTTCACCTTCTGCCCCGGCATGTGGGCGCCCGACGGCGTCAGATAACCCTCTGTCAGATACTTCGGCGGGTCTTTGGCGAGAAATCCTTTGATTCCGGTGTCATCCTTGAGTTGCTTCACCTTGCGGACCATCGTCCGCCAATCATTGTCTGCGGCTGTCTGCGCGACTGCGCTGTCAGCCGCCGCAGCGGGCACCGCAGGCTGTGCCCCGGCATCCGCCGAGAACGCCGAACCGGCAAGTGCCACCACACACACCATTATCGTATAGAGAAATTTCATACATTGATCCTTTCATTCATCCTTACGCCAAGAGAGCCAATAGATCGTCGGTGTTGACCTTATCACCGACACTCACATACACCGCCGCGACACTCCCAGCGCGCGGGGCATGCACCGGGGTTTCCATCTTCATGACATCCAGAACGATCAGCACGTCATCCTGCGCCACGGTATCGCCGGGTTTGACTTCCACGCGCAGCACCGCACCCGGCAACACCGAGCGGATCTCCTCCTGTTCGACTGCGTTAGTGGCAACGACCGGTGCCGCAGCGGTAACCGCTGGCGCATTGGCCTTCGGACGCGCGGTACGTGTCTTCTTTTTAGGTTCCTCATCCGGAAGGATGTGGTTAAAACGGGGAATAATCGTAGCAAAACGGTTCATCACCCAGACCATCAGGGCGAGGAACACATAAACGATGCCCATGCCTGCAACCAGCAGGACCAGACCTTGCATCAAGGTATTAGCCATATACGACTCCTGGGGCCAGAAGCCCCGTTTACGAATAACACAAAAGGGAAGGGGAAATAACGTGACCGCACACGTGACGATGGCAGATTAAGAGCGCCATCCACAAAGCGGGATCATAAGGGAAAGAAACAGAACGTCGAATTGAAACGCTGAACGCTCAACATTCAATGTTCAAGGCACGGAAGTGCGTCAGCACAGCGCCGGTGAGGCGTGCGCGAGCAAAAAGAAGTGCGGATGCAGAATGCTCCGCAACGAAGAGAAATTACAAAAGCCCACTCTGGCACGCCGGAGCGGCAGGCACATATTGCCGTGATGTCGGGACCACATGAAGTTCGGCGCTCGGACGAACCGGAGCGTGTCAAAGGCAACGACAAGCCCCCCCCGACGCTCGGGCAGCAACGCATCGCATTGCAACCCGTCTTCAGCGCCCGTCCACGAGGAGCCCGCTGTATCGCCGCCTTGACCGCACCATGACGACGCGGAATCCGCAGAGCCGCCGGACATAAACACACCGAGCAAGGTCCCGGTACAGACATGTCCCCCCGTCTGTAACAGGAGCGCCAACGCGAACAGCACCGCGAACGTCACCCTGCGGATGACGTTCACAGACCGCTCGTTAGACACTTGCCCGAAACGTTTCATTCTGATTATTTACAGAGCGTATAGAGCACGCCCGCGACCACCGCCGAACCAATCACGCCCGAGACGTTCGGTCCCATGGCGTGCATCAGCAGGTAGTTGTTCGGGTCGGACTCCAGACCGACCTTGTTGGACACGCGCGCCGCCATCGGCACTGCGGAAACGCCCGCCGACCCGATCAAGGGGTTGATCGGGTCTTTGCAGAATTTGTTCATCAAGCGGCCCATGAGACACCCTGCACCCGTACCGCAGGCAAAGGCTACGAGACCGAGGGCGAGAATACCCAGCGTCTCGGCATTGAGGAATTTCTCACACGCCAGCTTGGAACCGACCGCAAGCCCCAACATGATGGTGACGATGTTAATCAAAGCATTCGACATGGTGTCGGCAATACGTGCGACTGTGGGGCCGACCTCACGCGCTAAATTGCCGAGCATCAACGCGCCGACCAGCGGTACCGCGCTGGGCAACAGCAATGCGCAGAGCAACAGCACGATCAGCGGGAAGCAAACCTTCTCCATTTTAGAGACGTGGCGCAGTTGCTTCATTTTGATTTTCCGATCTGCCTCAGGCACCAGCCAACGCATGATCGGAGGCTGGATGATCGGCACAAGCGCCATGTAAGAGTAAGCCGCCACCGCGATTGCGCCCAGCAGGTGGGGGGCCAGTTTGGAGGTCAGCCAGATGGCGGTCGGGCCGTCCGCGCCGCCGATGATGCCGATCGAAGCCGCTTCTTTGAGGCCGAAGTTAATCGCATCGGGGAACAAGCCGGACAAGACAAGCGCACCCAGCAACGCAATGAAGATGCCGAACTGCGCGGCCGCGCCCAGCAGCGCCGTACGCGGGTTGGCGATCAGCGGGCCGAAGTCGGTCATCGCGCCCACGCCCATGAAGATGATGATCGGGAAGAGACCGGTGTTGACGCCGAACTCGAAAAAGTAGTAGAGGAACCCGCCCGGCTCGATGACCAGTTTGGTGACCGCATCGACAACCGGAGGATTGGTGACACCTGAGTACGGCATATTGGCCAGCAGGCCACCGAAACCGATCGGCAACAGCAACAACGGCTCGAACTCTTTGACGATCGCCAAATAGAGCAACACAAGGCAAACGCCGATCATGATCGCCTGTCCCGCGCCATACGGCAGCCCGCCGATCACCTTGATCTCATGGCCCGGCACGAACGCGCCCTCGGGCGTGAGGTAACCTTTGGTTAGGTACTCCGGTGCTTCTTTCGCCATGAACCCCCGGATGCCCGTGGTGGCAGCGAGTCCTTTGACCTTGGCCAGCGTGTCACGCCAAGTGCCCTTATCCGAAGCGGCGGTCGGGGCCGCGTCCTGCGCAACCGCAGGTGCGGCCGATGCGACCGACGGCGTAATCGGGGTGTCAGCGGCAACTTGCGTCACGGCCAGCGTAAGTGCTGCCGCGCAAGTCAGTAGAAAAGTTTTCATAGCGAATTTCCAGATTCAAGTTAAAAGTGACGGGCCGGGCGCGTGGAGGCAGCGCCGGTCCGGAAACGCATTAGCCGACCACAACCAGCACTTCGCCGGTGTTGACCTTGTCGGTCTGGGCCACAAGAACTGCCTTCACCATGCCGTCGCAGGGCGAGACCACCGGCGTCTCCATCTTCATGACGTCCAGCACGACCAACTCATCGCCCTCGGCGACGGCATCGCCTTCCGACACGTTGACGCGCAGAACCACGCCGGGCACGGCGGCCTTGATTTCGGTCTCGGCGCCGCTGGCGGATGCCGGAGCGGCGGCGGAGGAGGCGGAGGCGGGCGCGGACGGCGCAGCGGTGAGGCCGTCAACCACATTCACGGCATATTCCTTGCCGTTCACCAGCGCCTTGTCGCCCTTTAACTCGACGGCGAAGGCCTTACCGTTGACTGTCACCGTGTAGCCATCCGGCTTGGCACCGCCTGCGGCGGGCGCGGCCTTCTTGGCAGGCACGTTTTTGCGGATGCCGAGCGGAGCCTTGCCTTCGAGGAAAAGAATCCCCTTCTCTTGGCAAGCAGCGGCGATGAAGACGTTCTCGTCGTTGACCGGAAGATTGTTGTCGGTCAACATCTTCGTGAAGTGGGCGATCGATTTCTTCGGATCGGCATCGTTGATCTCCAGCACCGTCTTTGTGGTGGGCGGCAGATCAAGTTGCTCGGAGGCGATCTTCACGATCTCAGGATCAGGCGCAACCGGTGTTTTACCAAAATAGCCGAGCACCATCTTGCCGTAGCCCGGCGCGATCTTCTTCCACGGCCCTTGTATGACGTTGTTGAAGGCCTGTTGGAAGTAGAACTGCGAGACCGGCGTAACCGAGGTGCCGAAACCGCCGCGACGCACGACTTCCGACATTGCCGCGATCATCTCGTTATAGCGGCTCATCAGATTGTTGTCGCGCAGCATTTGGGTGTTAGCCGTAAGCGCACCACCGGGCATGGGGGACCAAGGGATCATCGGCTCGACCTTGGTTGCCTCTGGCGGCAGGAAGTAATCTTTCATGCACTCGCCGAAGACCTTCTCGGCTTCGCGCACCTTGTCGATGTCGACGCCCAGATCGTATTCGGTGCCGCGCAGCGCGTGCCACATGACGATCACGTCGGGCTGGCAGGTGCCGCCTGAGACCGGCGAGAGCGAGAGGTCGATCGCGTCCGCACCGGCGTCGAGCGCAGCCTTGTAGGCGGTGACGCCGCAACCGGCGGTCTCGTGCGTGTGATATTGGAGTTGCGTGCCTTCCGGCAGCATCTTGCGAGCGCGCTTGATCGTTTCGTAAACGTACGCCGGTACCGAGGTGCCGGAAGCGTCTTTGAAGCAGACCGAATCAAACGGGATGTCCGCATCGAGGATTGAGCGCAGCGTCTTTTCGTAAAAATCAGGATCATGGGCACCAGTACAGCCCGGAGGCAACGCCATCATGGTGACCACGACCTGATGCTTGAGGCCGGCCTCATGGATGCAGCGGCCGGAGTAGATCAGGTTGTTGACGTCATTCAGCGCGTCGAAGTTGCGGATCGTGGTGATGCCATGCTTCTTAAAGAGTTGCGCATGCAGACGAATGACATCCGATGAGGCGGAGTCAAGGCAGACGATATTCACACCGCGGGAGAGCGTCTGAAGGTTCGCGTCCGGTCCGGCCACTTCGCGGAAACGATCCATCATACGGAACGAATCTTCATTACAATAGAAGTAGAGCGACTGGAACATTGCGCCGCCGCCCGCCTCGAAATAGGTGATGCCGGCCTCACGGGCCGCCGCCACAGCAGGCATGAAATCTTCGGTGAGGACGCGGGCGCCGTAGACGGATTGGAAACCGTCACGGAAAGCGGTACACATGAAATTGACTTTTTTCGTAGCCACGGGATGCTCCTTACGGGATTGGGTATTGGTGTTGAGTTATTGGAAAAGGGGTTTGGTAGTTCGGGTTAGGCCGTGCGTGTCCGGGCCGCTGCAACCGCAATCGCAACCAGCACGGCGTCATCATCGGCCCTCACGGCGGGCCGCGCCCGCTTCTTGGGCTCGTCATCCGGCAGGATGTGGTTAAAACGCGGCACAATCGTAGCGGAACGGTTCATGACCCAGACCAACAGGGCGAGGAACACATAAACGATGCCCATGCCTGCGACCAGCAAGACCAGTCCTTGTTGAAAAATAGCCATCTAGAGACTCCTCTGTAATGAAAATAACATTTTGCCAACTGATTATATCGGAAATCGGGCGGGGATGATAGCCCAAAAATTTACCAAAAATCAAAAAATTCCCACCCTGGCACACGCCCGAAAACCTGCGGCCAAGTGCTATAAATCTGACAGATCAGGCTGAACCGACTGATCTGAGAGAAAAAGGGGGTGCCGGAATCAGAGACCGGCTCCCCCCACTTGAAGCTTATCGCATCAAAGCTTCCAAGGCGCGCGCATCGGGCGTTCCAGCATCCGGTTCGCCTCATCGTCGCCCGTGAACACCTCTTTTACGGGATCCCACTTGAGTGAGCGTCCCAGTTTATACGCGATTATCACCAACTGTCCAAGCGAAGCGGAGCGGTGCCCGATCTCCTCGTGCGAACTCGGACGCTCGCGGCTCTTGATGCAGTCGAACCAGTTGGCGTGATGGTTGTTGGCGCCGCTCACCTCCCGCCGCGTCAGTTTCATTTCGTCGAACAGGCTCTCAGGCCCCGCCTCCAACTTGCCGCCACCGTACAGGATCGACAGCCAGCCGCGTTCGCCCACAAACACCCCGCCGAAATTCCCCGCCAGGCGCGCCTCTTGCGGCAACACGTCTTTGTACGACTTCTTGGCGTGATCCCAGTTGTCTACATGGTGCAGCAGAACCCCATTGGCATAACGGCAGGTCAATGTCGGGTAGCCGCCGTCTGACGGCTGAATCAGCTCTACCGGGCCACTCTCTTCAACGCCCAGCGCATACTGGATCACGTCGGTCGCATGCGAGTGGTAGCCAGTCGATGCCCCCAGTCCGAAATCCTCACAGAAGTTCCACGGCACCACATGCGGAATCGGATTGCGGTGGTAGTGATGGTTGTACGGATGCCACGGCGCGGGGCCGACCCACTGCTCCCAATCCAAGCCTTCGGGCACCGGTTCTTCCGGCAGCACCGGGTTCAGCGGCACACGTGATTTGCCGAGTATCGGAATGTTCTGCCAGCCCCAGATGGTGAAGACATGCTTTACTTTACCCAGTCCGCCCGCCCGCACAAAAGCGATCGCTTGGTTGAGCGTCTGCATTGAGCGGTACTGAGAACCGGTCTGGAACACGCGTTTGTTGGCGCGTACGGCCTCGACCAATGCGCGGCCTTGACGCAGCGTCAACGAAACCGGCTTCTCACAATAGACGTCCTTGCCCGCATTCACCGCATGCACAGAGATCGGTGTATGCCAATGGTCGGGCGTCACCACTACCACGGCATCAATGTCAGCGCGCGCCAGCATCTCGCGGTAGTCTGAATAGGCGGCGCACCCGCTGTAGCTGCCGGCAGGACGCGAGACAGCGTAGTTCGCCTCGACGACCTCCTTGCCTTCCTGGCAACGTGACCGGTCGGGATCACACACCGCCAGCACCTGAATGTCTTTATCGCCGACCAGCCGTCGCAAATGCCCCCGTCCCATGCAGCCGTGCCCGATCAGCCCCACGGCGATCCGGTTGGCCGGTGCCGTTGTCCCGTCGGCACCGCGTGCCGACGCGGGCACGATCCACGGCACCGCCAGCGCGCCTGCCGTCCTCCTCATAAAAGTCCGACGTGATAGTGAATGCTTGAGCGACATCTCTTCCCCCTTTTCCTATTTGCTCAACGACAAGCTGAGCTGATTGAAAAACTCAATGCAACGTTGTACAGGCGGCTCGTTCTCCAGCCAATCGCGCGAGTACTCGAGCCCCACCATCACCGGCTTGACCCGTAGTTCGTGCATCTTGCGCAGCAGTGCCTCGGTCTGCCCCGCGCCGCATCCCCACGGTACATCAGCCCCCTTCGGCCCCGCCACGTCCAAGTCGTGAAGTTGCAACGTGATCAGGCGATCTTTCAACTGCTCGATACCCTTGACCGGATCGATCCCGTCGCGCATCCAGTAGCCCACGTCCGCACACGCTCCCATGTAGCTGCTGCGTCCCTCGCACACGCGCAGGATCGCTTCCGGGCTCCAGTAGTGCGGCGAGGCCTTGCGGTCATGGTTGTGCAGCCCCACCTTGATGCCGTACTCCTGACAGAAGCGGTCGATCATCGGCAGCGCCTCCACCGCCGGTTCCGTCATAAAGACCTCAATGCCCATCTTGCGCCCGAACTCAAAGACCGCGCGGCATCCCGCTTCATCGTTCGGGATGGTGTGGTAATAGTAGGTCAGCATACGCACACCCGCTTCGTCCATTTTCAGCCGGATGGCTTGCAGCTCATCGTCCGAGAGGTTCGGCGTGAAATTCTTGGGAATATCCTTGCTGACCTTTTGGAAGCTCAGGCCGCCGACATACGGCAACCCCAGCTTCGCGGTTTTCTCGATGGTTTCGAAAAGGGTGTACTTGTGGAAAGTGTAGGCCTCGATACCCAACCGCCATCCCAGTTTCTCCTGTGCCCGGAGCGCCGGCGTGAGCAGGCCGCTCGGCAGGGTCGGCACGGGCAGGTCGCCCAGCGCGAACTGCGCACCGGCCAGGAAGAACGGTAGCAGGTTCGGGTTTTTGAAGATCGCCGGATGATGTCCGAACCCCGCGTAGAACACGCGCCCGCGCCCGTATTGCCGGACCCACGCCATCGCGTAATCCTTGTCCGCGCGATACGCGCCGTCGCGCGGCTCGTTGGAAAGGTCGGTCCGTTCGGTATCGATGCTGAGCAGCACGCGGTTGCGCCGACGCGAGTAGGTGCGCTGCGGACGGAAGAACTCATCCTGCAGCTTGAAACCCTGACCGCCGAAACAGGCGAGCAACGGATGGTCGGGATCGTCGAGCTTCATGAAGACCTGCTCATCCGCCGCACGATGAGCCGCGCCGCGCGTCCCCAACATGATGCCGTACTCCGGC
>Ga0209719_1004487_pt1 | contig 11341 bp, 4 predicted proteins | sample AD_JPNAS2_MetaG_FD_184421 | JGI IMG/M metagenome (GOLD analysis project Ga0209719, IMG submission 184421) | Active sludge microbial communities of municipal wastewater-treating anaerobic digesters from Japan - AD_JPNAS2_MetaG (SPAdes) (version 2) | ecosystem: Engineered > Bioreactor > Anaerobic >...
TATCAGCAACAACATGATTTGCGGTTGGGACTACGATGCCGGCTCAACAATGAATCAGGTTTATAGGGGAATCCAATGCCAAGCAGAAAATGCCCAGTACAATATCCATCATAACTCCATTGACATGCCTGTCCAGCCGCGCGTCAACGGCGCAACTATTGGATATGCCTACGCCATCGGCACCACATCCTCGGCTTTCGGCAGCCAGAATTTGTCTATTAAAAACAATATGATTCGTTTTGGAACCTTTACTGGCACTAATGCTTATGCGTTATATATTGTTCATCCTTCGGGATTGACCTCCGACTTTAACGATATCTATTTTTATAATGGCACAACAAAGTTCGGTTATCTGGGCGCTGCCTGCGGTACGCTTGCGGCATGGCAGGCACGAAGCGCTCTGTTTGGTCCCGCTCAAGACATGCACACGAAGGTGATTGATCCCTCGCCCGACTGGGTCAGCCTCACAGATTTGCACATCAACGGCTCGGCGGTGTTCAATACCGCCTTCTGCGGACCCATCATTGACGTGGGTGCAGATATTGACGGCAATCCCCGCGATACAGTCACATACATGGGTTGCGATGAATTTGCCTCCATAGCAGCCGGTCCTACTGTTTATCTGCCCGACCCAACATACGATTTCGGCAAAAAACTCTTGATTGGTTCGGGCGGCGTACCCGTTCTGAGGAGCGTTCAAGTTTGGAATGTTTCAGCCGCGCCCTTGAATATTTCATCTGTCACGCCAGTTGCGAGCAACCCTGATATAATTATCCATTCACATACGATGACACCCATTCAACCCAATCAATCCGGCGATATTGTCATTCAATACACGCCCAACAATGCCGGCGCTCAAACAGCAACTTTTAATATTAATTCCGACGACCCCGCCAGTCCTATGCTTTTAACAATCACAGGCACAGGCAACACAACAAAAAGATTCAGCGACCCGCCTGTCGGGCAAGGAACATCCACAGTTGGAAGCGCGGCTGACGACTATGTGACACTCATGGACGCCGCTCAGGACTTCAACAATACAGCCGGCGGCTGCACGGGCAACTGGGATCTTCTTGTCAATGCCACGTGGACAGAGCCTTATAATGTCGGCTTTGCCAACGCCACGAACGGCTTTACCGTCACGATGAAACCCAATACGGGTTTTACGCCAACCATTACCCTCGACCAAAGGTCGGTAATAGCTGCCTTCCCGGGTCATCTGGTTATCGGCGCGAATAACTTCGGCGATGCCAATAACGCCGTGAAGACGGATAATTTTATTATTGACGGCGATAATGGCGGCGCGCTCTCCCAAGACATGACGATTCAAAATATGAATGCAAATTTCGCAGCGCGTCTGATTGTGGTTCATGGCGATTCTGACGGCGTTGTTATTAAAAACAACATTCTGACGAACCGCTCAATAAGCACAGCTGTGAACGGCTGCACGGGCGTGGTCTTCCAATCCCGCAACCATACCATCAACGGTGTTATTTACAATTTGCTCCCGGATAACTGGATTGTGGATAATAATACTATTACAACCAATATAACAGCCGGCAGCTATGGCTTAGGCATTGAAATGAACAACTCCGGCACCATCACGGCTGGCAATGCCCAGTCCGGCTGGACAATCAGCAACAACATCATCAATGCACGTCAGCGCGGTATCTTTATGAACCAGACCGCCGGCGGAACAATCAGCAATAACACCATTAGCATAGGCGCTGTACTCGCCGGTCTTACCGGTCATGGCATCTTCCATAATACGTGTAATAATACCCCCGGTTGGACAATGAACATCTTCAATAACAAAATAACATCAATGAGCCATGCCGGTCCAACCGCAAACTATGGACTGGTTGCCATTGAAGTATCCGGCAGCGCAGTCACCGGCGCCTACCCAACTTATAATGTTTACAACAACATGGTTTCCGGATACCAGTTTACTTCCGCGACCGATGGTCTTTATCGCGGCATTTATTGCGGCACTAAAAACTGCAACTTAAACGTCTTCTACAACTCCATCAACATGCCTTCAAGCCCGCTTGTTATTACCACTCCGGGATACGGTTGCGCTATTGGTATCAAGGAGGCTACGGCGTTTTCGGTTTACGCGGACATCCGGAATAATAACATCCGTATTGCAGAAGACAGAATGTGGGGTATCTGGAGAGAGGATGTCACCGCTTTAACCTCCAACTTTAACAATATCTTTATTGACGGCACAACGGTAGGCACTAACTTTGGACGCCTTGGCGGTGAAAACTTTGGAACCCTTGCCGAATGGCAGGTAGGAACCGGGAAGGATATAAATTCCAGCAGTATTGACCCCACAGCTGCCATTGCGCCTTATACCGGCGCATGGACAAGCAATACAGACCTGCATTTCACCGCCTGGCCCGGACCTTATTTCGCAGCTCAACCGATCACCGGCATCGCTGAGGATGGCGACGGAGATCCCCGCTCCGCCTCGGCGCCCACTATGGGATGCGATGAATCTCAGGGAACTCCCGCGCCCGGCGACCAGAAATGCTTTGTCCCAGGCGGCATGCTTTATTTTGGCAAAAAACTCCGCCTTAACCATGGCGGCGTGGCAGTAACGGATCAGTTGGTCGTTTTAAACGCGGGTTACCAAGGAACGCTAAATATCACCGCTGTTAATTTTGTTTCTGGCAGCAACGAGCTTACCGTGACTGACACATTCCCCATCAGCATCCCGCCCAACAGCTACGGCGCGATTAATTTTAAATACGATCCCTGGACTTTCGGACTAAACACTGCTATTTTTGATATCGTCTCCGACGATCCTGCAAGTCCGACTCCTGTCAATATTTCCGGCAGGGGCAGCAACAGCAAAAAGTTCAGCGAAATACCTGTAGGTCGTTACCCATCCAAAATCGGCACAAGCGTTGACGATGATTATCCGAGCCTTGAAATAGCTGTTGATGATTTTAACAACACACCGGGCGGCTGCACCGGCGACTGGACGCTTCTTATCAATACATCACCATTAGATGTTAACAACCTGATTGCTTTTGGAAACGCCACAAACGGCTATACTGTCACCATGAAGCCGAACGATGGCATGCTCCCCAGCTACTATCCCGTTGTGATTACTTCCAACGTGACTGCGATGAGCTCAATTCCCGGTCACTTCATCATCGGCACAAATGATTACAGAAACCTTGCAAATCTTGTTAAGGTAGATAACTTCATCATTGACGGTTCTCCAGATGGAACGCCCACGCGGCAGATAGTCTTCCAGAATAAAGTGGCAGCCATCGCAAACTCGCGCATCTTCCTTGTTTATGGCGATTGCGACAACGTGCAAATCAAAAACTGCACGATTATCAACAATTCCACAAACACGAGGGATAATGGCTGCACAGGCATCGAGTTTATGTCCCGCAACATTGCCGCCGGCGTGAACGCCATTCCCGATAACGGACTTGTTGAAAACTGCGATATTACCGCTCAGGGAACCGGCGCAGTTTATGGATACGGCATTAGGCAAACAGCCTCCGGAACCATTACCGCAGCCAACGCCCAGACGGGCATGGTCTTCCGCAATAACAACATCGCCGCGCGTTACATGGGCATCTGGATGGCTCAAACGGCGGGCGCAATTGTCGAGGGCAACAATATCGCCCTTGTCAATACAGGCGGTTTGTCCATCAAAGGTATTTACTTCTCCGCCTGCAACGCCCTTTTCAACTGGACGCTGCAGATTAACAACAACAAAATAACCCAACTGCAAAACGCCACCGGCGGCATGACAGGCATTGACCTCGGGCTCAATTCCGCCAACGGCAACGCCACGTTCAATGTTTACAACAATATGATAAGCGGCTTTGCCTTCACCGGCTCTGTCAGCAACAAGGAATACCGCGGCATATATCATGCCAGCCGCAACAATGAAAACCATATTGTGAACATCTATCACAACTCCATCAACATGCCCAATCTGGCTGGGCTCACGATAACGGATAACGCCACGGGGTATCCTTTGTGCGCCGGCATCCAGTTTCATGCCGATACATCTTCCTTCCAATTCAGCAGAGCTATCAATGTGAAAAACAACATCGTCCGCGTTGAACAGAATCGCGGATGCGCCCTTTACCTTAGAGAGTATCTCACCTCGCTTACAGATCAGGATTACAACGATTGTTTTGTCGCCGGGGGCGCCGTTTTTGGACGTTATCAAGAGGGAGCCTCAACAATTATTAACTATAACACGTTGGATGACTGGCGGGCGGTGCATACATCTTTGGATAAGAACACTTCCACACTGGATCCCGCAATATCCAACGGAATCGCGCCTTTTGACGGCAAGTGGACATCCGCAACCGATCTTCTCTTTGACGCTTATCCAGCCGGCGGTTTTGCAGGAACGCCGATTGCCGGAATTACTACCGACATTAACGGCGTAGCAAGAAATGCCTTTGCTCCTGTGATGGGTTGCGACGAGAAGAAAATCAGCGGCGCTAAATTCTTCGCCCGGGATTATGGTTTTGGATACAAAGAAATTATTCGTCCCGGCGGAAAGGGCACCGTTGTTACGAAAGATCTGGAAATCTACAACCTTGGCGATAGCGCCCTGACCGTGACGGATATATCCAGAGGCAGCGGCAGCGATGAAATCTCCATTCTGAACTTCACCACAACCCCCATTCCCGCCGGCGGCTCGGGCACCATGACAGTCGAATACAATCCTGAAACGATTGGGGCAAAGGTGGCGACGTTCAACCCCGTCTCCAACGATGTATATTCCACCCCCACTTTCACCATAACCGGCGAAGCGGTGTATCCGCAGATTGAAATTACCTGTTCTCAAGGAAGCGATTGGGGCAATGTGTTCATAGGCGAGCCCACGGTTAATAAATCTCTCTCTATTAAAAACGTCGGCAAGGTGCCTCTGGTCATCAGCGACATCACAGCGAGCGGGCATCCGGACATTGTGCCCGTTTCACTCCCGCCCCTGCCTTTTACCTTGTATCCGGCGCCTGAAGGCAATAACACAACTTATGCGGTATACAAATACACACCCATGACGGCGGGTCCCGTTTCTAAACTCGTTTCCATAAATTCCGATGCCGAAGTTTCTGCAGGATACTACACCTTCACCGGCAGAGGCATTGGCATCAGTCTGGAAGAGAACCCGGTGTTTATAGGTTTCGCAAAAGTGCAAGGGTTAGATGGCGCAACGACGATTACCAAGGATTTGGTGATTGTCAACGAGACCAACTTTGAAACGACTTATACGATTACCCGCGTTTCAGGCACGAAGTTCCGCGCGCCTTCCACAGTTTACGTGGATGTCTTCTCAACAGCGCCTGTGCCGATTGAATACGCCGCCACAGCGGTTGTTAATGATGTCGCCATATTCAATATGGCTGCATCTCATCCTCAAATGCCCGCTCTGACGGCTATCGTAAACGGGCGCGGCTGGACAAAGACACAAGGCAAACTGTATATGGTGAACGGAAATGATGGCGGTACGTTCCAAGTTGATAACGGCGGAACCTACACGTTGACGCGCATCGAAATCCAACCCGGCTCTTTTACTGGCGTCCGCGAATTGAGAATTCAGGAACCGACCAACCTTTACGGAAAGGACAACGCCATTGAGCTTAAGATAGACCCCTCCACTGTCCTTGGCAATTATGCCACGCTTTGGGTGGAGTATCATCCCAGCGATGTGCCTCCAGCCGAGCAGAACATTAATATGGGCGTTATGCGCTATTGGGGCTCTTGGAGCGTTCTTCCCGGCACAGTCGGCACCTTCGTGGATAGAGGCGATGGCAAGTTCGAGGTTCGTTATGATGCGTTCAATAACCTCCTGACGCCATTTGTGTATGCAACCGGAACTTATCGCACGGAAGTGGATGACTGGAAAATCTTTAAGTAGAATGGGATAAAATCGGGGCGTTGAAATTATTCAACGCCCCAATCTTTAAGGATGCGGCATCAAATTTATTGGGTATATAAGCCAAATGGCTTAAAAAAATAATAAATTATAGGAAGGGAGAAGGGTTTATGAAAAGATGGTTGTTGGTTTTGTTGGCGGTTGTGTTGTTGGGCTCCTTTGCTTATGCGGAATTTAATGAATTCATAGATATTCCGCCCAAGCCCGCCCTTAATCCGGGGCAGCCTATTAAGTCTATTGATGGGAAAAACCCCGGCGATACCAAATACACCCAAGCGGAATTTCTTCAGACTCTCGAACGTGGATGCGATCAGCTGATACATTGGCAGCATACAGATGGCGGCTGGTCATGGCCCGAAAATTTCTCAACAACGGACACAGCAACTGCTGCAAACCAAAAAGGTGTTATCGCTCGCGCGCTCGTGCTTCTTGATGGAATTATTCCGGGCAAGGATTACATTGGCGACGGCTCTTATCCCGGCGCCCGCTTCACAGGTGAAATCCTTTTCGCCATTCCGGATTCAATCGGCTATTACGCCCCGGATATGTTGATGATGTGCGAACTTTCTGAAAAGGTGGGAGATCTGAAATACAAGCAACGCGCGCAAAATCACTGGGCATGGCGCAAAATTAACCGCGCCGGTTATGCCACCGGGCAACAATTTGCCGAGATGATTGTTGAAAAACGCTGCTACGGTATGTGGGGCGGCGCCTCCGTCTGGGGCTACAGCCTCTGCATGTGGGACCTTGCCGGTTATGTCGCCGCGGCGGAAGCCATGGGCGACCATACGTGGGCTCAGCAGGCTTTGGATACAATCCTTTCCACGTATGCCTATCCCAAAGCTCCCGGAAAAATCGGGCTTCCCAAATACGATCCGGCGGAGCCTTTCCCGGTCTGTCTGCCGCAGCGCATGATCGAGCGCTGGGACGAATTTGACGTGGCAACCTCTGGAACCAAATCTGTTGAAGCTTCTTATGTCGCCACCTTGGGAAACATGCTCTTCGCGATGAACATGGTTGATTCTGCAAGGTATCGCTACTGGATTGACCTGTTCACACAGAAGCTTACCGAGTTGCAGGTAAACAATCCAGCCAGCCCGCATCACGGCGGCTGGACGCTTTGGAAATACGGCTGGGGGTCGGATGCCCAGGATTCGGGCTATGCAATGATGGGCTTGCGCAACGTCGGCTCCGCGCAAACTGGTCAGAAAGCCACCCAGTGGGCTATCAATAATCAGGAAAAAACCGGCAATTGGTCGGGTCTATGGCGCTATATCGCTCTCAATCCGCCCTATAACAAAGGCGACTCTTATCAGGAAGGCAACGCTGAAATTTTGCAGGGGCTTTTTGAAATTCAGGAAGCGGAGAATAAACCATGGGTCACCATTGTTTCAGACCCGGTCGGCGGACACGAAAATTATGTTCCCTTGTCATTCCGCACGCACGACTTGGATAATCAACCCGTTTCCATCAAAGTGGAGTGGTCGGAAAATGATGGCGTGACATGGACGGAAACAAGCAATATTCAAGGCGCTGTGACGGGGCTTGCCTCCACACCCGGCGGTGTTGTGCACGACATTATCTGGGTATCGGTTCCGGATCTGGGATTCCTTGACAAGACCTGCAAACTGCGCGTGACCGCCCGCCGCGACACATCTCCCACAGGATGGGGTTCCCCGGCTGGCGTGACGGATTATTTCACAATTATCAACTCCACCGTTCCAGTGGAACTTTCCGTTTTTGAAGTGAAATAATTTTCGCTATTCAACTCAATTCAAACCGGAAGAGGTAAAAACCTCTTCCGGTTTTTTTTATGTGTTGAAAAGTTATCAATTTTTTACCTTGACGTTTGAGCCATTTTGCATAGAAAAACAATCTGAAATTTTGAATAATAAATATTAACAATTGCACGTGCTTGAAAGGGGGAATGCGAACATTGGGGAAGATGGGGTTGAACTTGAACGAAATATGAGTTTCTTTTAAAAGTTATTACTTTAAGGAGGAATCAAACATGTTGAATCTTCGCATCATGTGCATTGCTGCCGTTATGGCTTTGATGCTTATGGGCTCGCTGGCTTATGCCGAGTTTAATGAATTTATAGATTTGCCGCCGGTACCACGGCTGGGCGCCCCTTATGCAATCAAGGACGGCGGGAATAAAACGCCCGGCGATACCAAATACACAAAAGCAGAATTTCTTGAGACTCTGGAGCGCGGGTGCGATCAGCTGATACGTTGGCAGCATACCGACGGCGGCTGGTCATGGCCCGAAAATTTCTCGACAACGGATACGGCAACGCCCGCCAATCAAAAGGGCGTTGTAGCTCGCGCGCTTGTGCTCCTTGATGGAATCATTGCAGGCAAAGACTATCTGGGAAGCGGCGCTTATCCGGGCGGACGCTTCACAGGCGAAACCCTTTTTGCCATCCCGGATTCCATTGGATATTACGCGCCGGACATGGTCATGCTTTGCGAACTTTCCGAAAAAACAGGCGATCTGAAATACAAGCAACGAGCGCAAAATCACTGGACATGGCGCAAAATTAACCGCGCCGGTTATGCCACAGGGCAACAGTTTGCGGAAATGATTGTTGAAAAACGCTGCTACGGTATGTGGGGCGGCGCCTCCGGCTGGGGGTATAGCCTTTGCATCTGGGACCTTGCCGGCTATGCGGCGGCGGCTGAGGCGATGGGAGACCACACATGGGCAACGCAGGCAATTGATACGATGGCTTCCGTTTATGCCTATCCTAAAGCCCCCGGAAAACCCGGACTTCCCAAGTATGATTCAGCGGAACCTTTTCCGGTTTGCATCTTCCAGCGCATGGTTGAACGCTGGGATGATTTCGACAACGTCACCTCCGGTATCAAATCTGTGGAAGGCGAATACGTTTCCGCGATGGGGAACATGCTCTGGGCAATGAACATGGTTGACTCCGCAAGATATCGCTACTGGATTGACCTCTTTACCCAGAAGCTGGAAGAGATTCAGATTAAAAACATAGCCGACCCGCATTACGGCGGTTTCGCCTGCAACAAATATGGATGGGCTCCCGATGCTCAGGATGTTGGCTATGCGATGATGGGCTTGCGCAATGTCGGCGCCGTTGACATTGGGCGGAAAGCCACTCAGTGGGCGGTCAATAATCAGATGACGACCGGAAATTTTACCGGCATGTGGTGGTCGTGGGAAGGCATGCCTCCCGTTATGAAAAGCTATCAGGAAGGCAACGCCGAGTGTCTGCAGGGGCTCTTTGAAATTCAGGACGCCGAAAATAAACCATGGGTTTCCATCGTATCCGACCCTGTCGGAGGATTTCAGAATCATGTCCCTGTGGCATTCAAAACATACGATTTAAACAGCCTGCCGGTTATTATCAAAGTCGAATGGTCTGAAGATGACGCGGTTAACTGGCATGAGACCTCCAATATTCAAGGGGCAACAACGGGACTTTCCGCCAGCCCCGGGGGTCTGGAACATTCCATCATCTGGGTCTCCATTCGGGACATTGGGTTCATTGACAAAACCTGCAAGTTGCGCATCACGGCGCGCCGCATTTCTTCGCCCGATGGTTGGGGATCTCCTGCCGGCGTGACTGATTTTTTCACCGTCGTCAACTCCACAGTGCCAGTGGAGCTCTCCGTTTTTGACGTAAAGTAACATCCTCCCGCAAGGTAAAAAAATAAACCGGAAAGAGCGGCAAGTTCTTTCCGGTTTTTTTATTGGCATTATTTGGCGCGGAAATATTACAGCTTTGCGCCGTTCAAAATGAACATCACAATATCCGCCGCATCAATGACGCCGTCGCTGTTGAGATCCGCAATTTTGATTTGTTCCGGCGTAAGAGTTTCCCTGCCGGTAATGTGATTGACAACCATTTCAAAAGAAACCGGCGTTGGTGTAAGCGTCGGCGCCGGTGTAGAAGTTGGCGTGGGCGAGGCGGTCGAAGAAGGCGCGGGTGTCGGTGTTGGTGTCGGCGCCTGCGTTGAAGTCGGCGAAGGCATAGGAGTCTGCGTCGGCGCCGGTGTTGAAGTCGGAGTAGGCAAAGCAGTCGAGGAAGGCGCGGGTGTCGGCGTCGGCGTAGGCGTTGTTGTCGCAGTCGGGGAATGCGTTGGTTTCGGTGTCGGGGTTGGAGTTTCAATAAATCCGGGAACGGGATTGGTGCTGGTGTAATCAAAAGTGGGATAAAGCCCAATGGTCGGTCTGAGCACAATTGCAGGACTAGGCGGCGAACTGCCTATTTTCATAATATAAGGCGATGTGATTTTTTTGATAGTCTTGAATCTTAGACGGCAAAGGGATGGATTGAAAAGGGTATTTATATTGTCAACCATGGACAAGATATCAATGTATTGATTGGGAGGAAGTCCTTTTAGCGGCGAGACTTGGATGGGCGCCTTCAAATCTATGGCAAGAACCGGCGGGGAAAATTGGAGGTTGTCCGTGTTAAGGTAAACACGAAAGGCAAAAGACTCAACAGGTCCGCTTACATTTTCCCTTAATTTCACATCAAATGAAAAAATAGACCCCTCAGAGTAGGCATCGCCTTGAACGTTATCAGTATACATAACCGCAAATGGCGTTGCCATTGGATAAACTTCCCGGCTGTCAATTTTAGATTCGGCTGACGCAGGCGTTTCGTCATAAATGCTCATGGCAAAACACGCGCCGGTTAAAATGACAATCATGAAAAAAAGGAAAACAGTATAGTAATAGGACAATTTATTCATTTGTGAGAACCCTTCCCCAGAAAGATTTTGTAACCCTGCAAACAAAAAGCACGGAATTATCTTTAAAAAATAAATACCATGTCAATAGTTAAAACGAAAACGGACTTTAAAAATTTCCAATCGTGCTGAGAATTGCCGGACGATTCCCGCTTCATAATATGAACGATATCGGAAACGTCAATGATATTGTCCTGATTATCATCGGCGGCTTTTATTTCTTCAGGCGTTAACGGTTTCTGGTCCAAAAGATGTAAAACAATTTGCGAAATAGTTATGGGGATCGGCGTCGGTGTTGGCGTCGGTGTTGGTGTGGGAGTTGGAGTTGGCGTAGGCGTAGGTGTTGGAGTAAGTGTGGCCGTCGGTGTTGGTGTCGGTGTTGGTGTAGATGTAGGCGATGGTGTCGCAGTTGGCGTAGGCGTAGATGTTGGAGTAAGTGTAGGCGTCGGCGTAGGTGTCGGTGTTGGTGTGGGAGTTGGTGTTAGTGTGGGCGTAGGCGTAGGTGTCGGTGTAGATGTAGGCGATGGGGTCGCAGTTGGCGTCGGTGATACGGTGGGGCTGGGTGTTGGAGAGCGAGTGGGCGTCGGCGTCCGTGTGGATGTTTGAATGGGTGTGGGCGTCGGTGTGGGAGTAAATGAAGGCTTTGGCGTGCGCGTGGGATTTGGTGTCGGCGTCGGAGTTGGC
>Ga0209719_1004488_pt1 | contig 11340 bp, 6 predicted proteins | sample AD_JPNAS2_MetaG_FD_184421 | JGI IMG/M metagenome (GOLD analysis project Ga0209719, IMG submission 184421) | Active sludge microbial communities of municipal wastewater-treating anaerobic digesters from Japan - AD_JPNAS2_MetaG (SPAdes) (version 2) | ecosystem: Engineered > Bioreactor > Anaerobic >...
ACAGTGTCTTCCGTGAAAGAAAACATTTTTATAAGTCTCGCAGGCAATTCTTCCGGAAACATCGCAATATGCCCTTCCTGTTTAGATCCTGAAAAATACCAGTGGCCGGAAAAGAAGGTGTTCCATTCATCTTTTGTCAGAGCGGAAGATCTTTTCTGTTCCGGTTTTGGATTCTATGTGTGGTTTTCATAAGGACTTCTTCTGTAAATATTTATCTGAATCCGTTCAATCAAAAGCTATTCCATATTTCTCCAGCTTCCGTTCCAGCGTAGGGCGCGAGATGCCCAGAATCTCGCAGATCTCCCCCTTGTTCTTTCCCACCCGCTCAATCACGCGTCTGATGTGCTTTTCCTCGATCTCGTCAAGGGTCGACATTCTGCCGCTCGCGTCCTCCGCGCAGGCCGCTTCGGCCCTGGACGCACCGCCCGTAAGATCGGGGAAGTCCTCGCGCCCGAGAACGTGCCCCTTCGCAACAACGGCCGCCCGCACCAGGAGATTTTCGAGCTCCCGGATGTTTCCCGGCCAGCCGTACCGGTAAAAGACGTCCATCATTTCCTTCGAGACCCCGGCGATTTTCTTGTGCAGCTCCAGGTTGATCTTGTTGAGCAGGTAATCAATAAGCAGGGGCATGTCCTCCTTCCTCTCACGGAGCGGAGGAATGTTGATCGTGACGATATTCAGGCGGTAGTAGAGGTCGTCCCTGAACCTGCCCTCGTCGACAAGGGTCTTGAGGTCCTTGTTGGTCGCCGCGATGATCCGGGCGTTGACGCGGACGCGGTCCTTCCCCCCTACTCTTTCGAACTCAAGCTCCTGGAGCACCCGCAGGAGCTTGGCCTGGAGGTTGAGCGACATTTCGCTGATCTCGTCGAGGAAAATGGTCCCGTAGCGGGCGAGCTCGAATTTGCCCAGCTTCTTCGAGATCGCACCGGTGAACGAGCCCTTCTCGTGCCCGAACAGCTCCGATTCCAGCAGGGTATCAACTATCGCGGAGCAGTTTACTGCTATGTACGGCTCGGTAGGCGATGTGTTGTTGTGAATGACCTTGGCGATCAGCTCCTTCCCCGTCCCGCTCTCTCCCTGGATCAGGACGGTCGTCCGGCTCTGGGTGACAACGCCGATTGTCTTGAAAATCTCGCGCATGGCCTTTCCTGTCCCGATAATGTCGCCCACCTTGAAGCTGCGCGAGGAAGATTCCACGAGGAGGCCGCTTATCTTTTTTTCCATCTCGGAAGTCCTGAGCGCCTTCTGGATGGCGATCTCCAGCTCATCGATATTGATCGGTTTATGGATATAATCGAACGCCCCCTCTTTCATGGCCCTGATGGTCGTATCCATGTCGTGGTGGGCGGTAATCATGATAACCTTGGCGTCCTCGTTCTCGTCCTTCAGGTCTTCCAGGACGGTGAACCCGTCGATGTCCGGAAGGCGGATGTCGAGAATCACTACGTCGGGGGAGATCTGCGTCGCCTTGTTCAGGCCTTCCGTCCCCGTGCCGGCCGCGGCAACCTGGTGACCTTCTTCGGTGAGATAGAGATCCAGGCTCTCCCTGATCGATTTGTCGTCGTCGATTACCAGAATCTTGGCCATGATACCTCTTAACTGCGCAAATGCCGGGTTCAAGGGTTCAAGGGGTCGAGGATTCAAGGGTCCAAGTGAAGAGGACTTCCGAATCACAAATACCCATGCTTATTTTTCCTATTTTCAAATTCCAGTCCGCGCAACTTTTCGCTTTTGAACTCGAAACTGGAAACCGGAAACTCGAAACTGATTTTACGCCGGCAGGCGCAAAATCACCCTGACGCCCTGCCCCTTCTTGCTGAACACCTCTATCGAACCGTTGTGCAGGTCGATGATTTTTTTCACATGGGCCAGCCCGAGACCCGTCCCGTAATTCTTGGTGGTGAAAAACGGATTGAAAATGTGGGGCAGGGCTTCTTCGTCGATCCCCGTCCCCGTATCCCTGATTTCGATCTCGACAGCGGGGCCGTCGCCCTCCGCCGTCCTGGTGACGATAGTCAGTTTGCCGCCTGCGTCCATTGCGTCTATGGCGTTCAGATATATGTTGAGGAGCGCCTGCTTGAGCATGGACTGATCGAATCCCGGCCGCGGCAGTCCCGCGGCGAAATCAAGGCGGACCTCGATCTTCTTGTCCGATATCTCCTTCTCGGCCATATTCAGGGAATTCTTTACGGATTCGTTAATGTCGCCCGGCTCGATAACGGGATCGGCCGGCCTGGCGAAGAGGAGAATGTCATTAACCAGTTTTTCCAGGTGCTCCACTTCCTTCTCGGCGATCTTGAACCGCTTAAGGTCGTTTCCGGACGGGTTGAGCCTTTTCTCCAGGATCTGCAGGCTCATCTTGATCGATGACAGCGGATTTCTGACTTCGTGCGCGATCCCGGCGGAAAGCTGACCCACGGCAGCCAGTTTCTCCGTCTCATAAAATCTCTTTTCCAGGCTCTTGAATTCGGTGATGTCCCGCTGGACCGAAATGTACCGGTCGGTCCCCCGGATCGGCGTCACGCTGATCAGCATGTTCTTTCCAGTTCCGGCGGCATCTATACTGTCGATCTCGAACGGGCGAAAAACGCCGGACTTCACTTCGGCCCATTTCTTTTCGACCAGGCCGCGGTTCTCCGGATCGACCAGCTCCCAGAAATATTTGCCCTTCACATCCGCAGCATCCCTGACGCCCCTGCCGGATTCGCCTTCCGGGGCGGATTCGCGGCTGGCGTACGTCACGACGCCGTCGGTGTTGAGAACGAATATGCGGTCCGGGGAGCTCTCGATCACGGACTGGAGGAAAGTGTACAGTTCCTCGATTTCGTTTCTCAGGGTGATATTGGCGTACAGCTCGTCTTTCAGCGTCTCCGCGTATTCCTTGAGGCCGCGCTCCATCTCCCTTTCGCGGGTGACGTCCTGCAGGGTTTCGATCGCCGCGATGATCCGCCCCGACTCGTCGTAGATCGGCGCCGCCAGGAAGTAAAGATACCTCTTCTGCCCGCCCAGATCCTCGTAATAATCCGTGGCCTCGTAAGCCCCTTCAACCACGGCGGACTTCCGGACCTCCTTTTTGCCGTAATACCTTTCCAGCGCGCCGAAATCCTGGTCCAGGATCAGGTCTGCGATGACGGGTCTGCGGTCCCGATAAAACGGCGTGTAGTGCCGGTCGGTTCCGATCATGTCCTCCGTTTTGAAGCCGGTCAGCTCCGCGCAGGCCCGGTTCCAGAACATGATCCGATGGTCCCGGTCGATGACGAAGGCGGCGATGGGGGAGCCTTCGATAATCCCCTCGATCGTCCTTTTCAGCTTCAGGTTCTCGTTCAGCTCGCTCCTCAGGATCCGGGCGGATTGCTTCATATCCAGCTCCATCTGCTTTTCCCGGGTAACGTCCTGCAGGGTTTCGATCGCGGCGATGATCTCTTTGTTTTCGTCGTGAATAGGCGCCGCCAGGAAGAACAGGTGACGCCTTTTCCTGCCGAGATTTTCATAAAAGTCCGTGGCCTCGAACGCCCCCTCGATCACCGCGGATTTCGCCACTTTGCCCTCGTAGTATTTCTCGATGGCGTCGAAATTCCTGTCCACGATCAGATCCGCGATGACGGGCCGCCGCTCCGGGTAGAACGGCAGGTACTGGCGGTCCGTTCCGACCATCTCCCCCGTGCCGTACCCCGTCAATTCCGCGCAGGCCCGGTTCCAGAACATGATTCTGTGGTTCCGGTCGATAACGAAGGCCGGAATCGGCAGTCCTTCGATCACCCCTTCGATCGTCTTCTTGAGGATCAGGTTCTCGTTCAACTCGTTCCTCAAGACACCCGTCGACCGCTTCAGGTCCAGCTCCATCTGTTTTTCCCGGGTGACATCCTGCAGGGTCTCTATGGCCGCGATGATCTCTGCATTTTCATCGCGGATCGGAGCAGCCAGAAAATACAGATATCTTTTCCGCCCGCCCAGGTTCTCGTAATAATCGTTCGCTTCGTATGCGCCTTCGATTACCGCGGATTTTCTGACTTCCTTTTTGCCGTAATACCGTTCCAGCGCGCCGAAATCCTGGTCCAGGATGAGATCCGCGATGACGGGCCTCCGCTCCGGATAGAACGGCAGGTACTGGCGGTCCGTTCCTATCATGTCCGCGGCGGCATACCCGGTCAGATCGGCGCAAGCCCTGTTCCAGAAAATGATCCTGTGGTCCCGGTCGATGACGAAGGTCGGAATGGGCGACCCTTCGATAATCCCTTCGATCGTCCTCTTTTCCCGCGCCAGCTTCTCCTGCCACTCCTCCTTGACCCTGAGGCGCTTGAGCTCCTCTTCAAGGCGCACCCGCCTCTCCCCCGAGCGGACGATCGCGGCGCTGCCGATAAGGGCGGCGGCGATGAGGGCGGCCGTCCCCGCCATAACGGTGTAAACCGTCTTCTTCAGATGGGGGGCAGCCATGTTACGGGGGGTGCCGACGGCGAGATACCACCTGCGGACCTGGAGATCGATAGGGATGAAAGCGACAACGTATTTTTCCGGGCTTTTTCCGGCCGCCAGGTAATACTCTCCTTCGCCCTCTCCTCCTTTCAGTATGCGCTCCTTGAGCGACCCCCTTCTGCGGTCGGAAGGCTCGAGCGCGGACGCGTCCCGTCCGATAAATGATTCATCCGGGTGGGAGAGGATTGTGCCGTCTTCGTCCATGACCCACGTATCGCAGGGGATGTCATGCTTCGACGAATCTATGTATCTCTTGAGAATACCGGAAAGGGATACGGCGGCGAACGCGACGCCCGCTGCGCGCCCTTCCTCAGCGCCGACCGGAACCGATACGATTATCCAGTTCCGAACCCGGCCATCGCGGCCGGGCTCGCCCCGTATGAATTTTATGGCCGCGCCCGGCTTTCCGCGCTTCACGATCAGGGCGGTTTTCAGTTTTTCGGAATTTTTTCCGAGAAAAGACGACGGATAGACCTTTAAGGAAGATCCTCTTCCATAACCGACGAAATCGGTTTTGCCCCCCATGTCCTCATATAACGCCCTCAGACCGTCCACCTGTCCTGAATCCGGGAACCCGGGCGCGAGGCGGGCATGGAAAGCGATGCTCCTTTCAAGCCCTTCCATGAAATCGTCAATGCCGGCGGCGGCTCCCCTCGCAATGGCGAACTGTTGCCGATTGAACTGATCCACCTGCTCCCGCTCCCTTGCCCCGTAAATCATGGCGGAGAACAGGAGAATCATGAAGATCACCGCAATGGTGCTCAGCCAGATGGTCAGCCTTTCTCTTCCCTTACCCGGCAAATCTACTCTCCTTCGGAACTCCCTCCTGGCTTCCTGCCCCGGCGTTCCTTGACGGCGATCAGAACATAAACGCCGACAGCGGCCCCGAGAGAAATGAGGAGTTTCGTGAGCCCGCTTTCGATGCCTAAAACCTTTTCGCACCCGAGCCAGACAACGAGGTACGTAACAGCCGTTAAAATCTCCTGCATACCCTGTTTGAATCTCCCTGGTTCTTCTCGCAGGAGGATCCGCTTCCGGCGGAATCTCCATCTCTAAGCGAGTTAATATCCTTCCGGCGTGAATTTTTCAATAAGAATTATACATATTTAATGGGCTAAGGGCTAAAGGTAAAAGGCTGAGGGGAATGTGTGCTCATTTTGCGCTTTGGTATTTCAGACTTGATCTTGATCCTTTTTGCCCTTTGCCCGATCCCGCTTTTTGCATCAATCCTTTTTAGCCTTTTCTTTTTCATGTCTTTGCGCTATGAAACTACTGCGGATGCGCCAAAGCACGATGGATCAAGAGTTGCATCTTTGCCATTTTTTACCTTGGGCTTTTGCCCTTTGCCTTTTGCCTTTTGCCCTTTTTGAACGTTTCGTTAAAGCATGCCCGCCGACTATTGAATGAAATATCGAAAACAAGGGGCCCCGGGCGTGCGGCAGTCCGATCGGGCGGGCGTAAATAGAAGAATATTTGTAGAGCCTTAGACAGGTGCGTTCCGGCCGGAAACCGGATGGCATGACCATTGCAAAATTTTCGCAACGATTTGATGCCCAATTTTGCGGGCCAATATAGTGCTGATGAAAGGAGATTCGAAATGTCAAAGAAATTGGAGAAGTCGCTTGTCATGCTGGTTACCCTGGTAATAGCCCTCCTGGCGCTTGCGCCTCTCGCGTTCTGCGCGGAGACGCTGCCGACAGGTGAATCCTATACGAAGGTCCTCTTTGCGGTCGGAGCCATGATCGCGGCTGGATTTGCAATCGGTGTGGGAGCGGTCGGAGCCGGTCTCGGCATCGGAACCGCGGCGAGCGGAGCCTGCGCGGCGGTCGGGAGAAACCCGGGCGTGCAGGGAAAAATCATGATGACCATGCTCGTCGGAATGGCCATGGCCGAATCGATCGCCATCTACGCGCTGGTCGTTTCTCTTGTCCTCCTTTATGCGAACCCTTATATGCGCTATTTCCTTGGCTGAGACTCCCTGAAGAGGACGACTCAACAAAACATGTGAGGGGGATAAGGCAATGCCAGATACGATAAAAGATAAGCAGCAGTTCTTAACTGTCGCCCGCGTATTCTTCCTGCTTATCGTGATCCCCGTATCCCTTATGGCGATCCTGATCGCCAACGGCATATTCAAGCTGGGGGATATCGCAAAGGAACGGGCTGCTACCGTTCTCGATCAGAAATCTCAGGAAGAGATAAAGATACGCGCCATCAATACTGCCGAGGAGGTTGCCAGTTTCCTCACGGAAAGAAAGAAGGACCTGTTAATCGCTACCATCCTGCCGACGACCGAATCCTCATACAAACAGTTCATCAACGAGAACAAAAAGGCGGTCTGGGTAAAACAGGACAACAAGATCGGACAGGTAATGGTTCCTCTGTATTCCGAGATGGCTTTCATTGACCGGGGCGGGATGGAGGTGATCAAGATCGTCAACGGAGAGATCGCACCCAAATCCGCGATGGTCAACGTGGGCAGTCCTAAAAATACCATTTATAAATCCGAGGATTATTTCCTCAAAACAGTCAAGCTCAACAAGGGAGAAATCCATATTGCGCCGGTAACCGGCTGGTACGTCAATCGCGGTGAATTCGAAAAAGGCAAGCGCTTCGGCGGCTATGTCAGAATGGCAACGCCCGTGTTCGGCCGGGACGGCTTCCAGGGAGTTATCACGCTTGCGCTGGATTACCGGCATATCGCCGGATTCACCGACCATGTAATTCCCACCCAGGCCGCCCAGGTTTACGAGGCGGATGCGTCGACGGGCAATTATGCCTACATGGTCGACAACAGGGGATTCATCATCTCCCATCCAAACGATTACCACATAGAGGGACTCTTCGCGGACGGCACCTGGGTTCCGCCGCTGACGAAAGAGAACTATGAAGAGCAGATCAAGCTGGGCCAGGAAGTGCTCAATCTCAATCTTCTCGGTTTTCTGGATCCCGCTCTTCCGGAAATAACAAAAGACGCGAATTCCGGCAAATCCGGCATAAAGACATACAAGTTCGCCGGGCATACCAAGTTCGTGGCGTATGCGCCTATTCCATTTTATACGTCCGAAATGCCTAAACCGGGCGGATTCGGATGGATCGGCATGGGCGTGGACGTAGAGAAATTTAACGAGCTGGCCATCGCCACTTCCAAGAACATAGAGAAAGAGGCGAAGAGCTGGACGACGACGATCATCTTCATTCTTATTGTCTCGATCATTCTCCTGTTCCTGATTTCCGCCCTTCTCGCCAGGGGCATCTCCCGCTCGATCGAAGCGGAGGTCCCGGAAGGAGCCGAGCAGACCGCGGATTATTATGAGGAGGAAGAAGAGGAAGACGACAAGAAGTAACTGTCTTTACTGATAACAAAAGGCCGGGGCAATTTTGCTCCGGCCTTTTGTATTACAACTTTTCCCGCTTTTCCCGCCGTTTACCCCATCATAAGTGATTGACTTCTCGTATCAGTCTTGCTACCATTCCTTCGTTTATACAATCACTTAAAAGGAATTACAGCTCGTCCCTGCCGGGGGCCTCGCCGCATGGGTCCAAGGCTTTAAAATATCAACTACATCAATAATCCTTGCAAGATGCCGAATCAGGAGGACATATGAACGACAAACTCGTGGTCTGGTTTGATCAGTTGGAGCTGAAGGACATTCCACAAGTCGGGGGCAAGAATGCATCGCTGGGCGAGATGATCCGCGAGCTTACGTCGAAGGGCGTCAACATTCCCGATGGTTATGCCGTAACGGCCCATGCTTATCGTTATCTTCTCGAGTCGGCAGGCATTGCGGATGAAATCAACAAGCTTCTGTCGGATCTCGATACGCACGACATCAAAAACCTGAGCGAGCGGGGGAAAAAGATCCGGTCTCTTATCTACAACGCCGAGCTGCCGAAGGATCTCCGGGAAGAAATTATCGCGGCCTACGGGAAGCTGTGCGATGAGTACGGGAAAGAAACCGACGTGGCCGTGCGGAGTTCGGCTACCGCCGAGGACCTTCCCGACGCCAGCTTTGCCGGACAGCAGGAGACTTTTTTGAACGTCCGGGGAGAAAAAGAGCTGATCGACGCGTGCAAGCGTTGTTTTGCCTCCCTTTTCACCGACCGGGCCATCTCCTACCGGGTCGACAAGGGGTTCGACCATATGTCGGTTGCGCTCTCGATCGGCGTTCAGAAAATGGTAAGGTCCGATCTGGCGTCCTCCGGAGTTATTTTCTCCATTGATACCGAAACCGGTTTTCGCGACGCAATTCTCATCACGTCTTCTTACGGGTTGGGCGAGATGGTCGTTCAGGGAACCGTCAATCCCGACGAGTTCTACGTCTTCAAGCCGACCCTGCGCACAAATTTCCGGCCGATCGTCCAGAAGAAGCTCGGAACTAAAGAGATAAAAATGGTTTACGCCGACTCCGAGGGGGAAGCGACGAAAAAGGTCCCCGTTCCGGAAGCGGACCGGAAGCGGTTCTCGATCACCGAGGATGAGATCCTCACCCTGGCCAAATGGACGCTGATCATAGAAGACCATTATTCGGAGAAGGCGGGCTTCTTCAAACCCATGGACATCGAATGGGGCAAGGACGGACAGACCGGGAAATTGTTTATCCTCCAGGCGAGGCCGGAAACGGTCCAGTCACAGAAGGATGTGAACGTCCTGGAGAGCTACGTCCTCCTCGAGACCAAAAAGCCGGTGGTCACCGGCACAGCCGTCGGCTCCAAAATCGGCGCGGGCCCGGTCAATACAATTGAGACGGTCAACGACATAAAAAGCTTCAAAAAGGGAGAGGTCCTCGTCACGGATATGACCGACCCGGACTGGGAGCCCATTATGAAGATCGCCGCGGCCATCGTCACCAACAAGGGGGGGCGGACTTGCCACGCCGCCATAGTCAGCCGGGAGCTTGGGGTTCCGTGCATCGTCGGAACGGGAGAGGGCACGAAAAAACTGAAGGGTATCAGCGAAGCCACGGTCTCCTGCGCCGAGGGAGAAATCGGCAACGTCTATCCCGGACTCCTGAAATACGACGTCCAGCGGATAAACCTTCAGAACATGTCGCGGCCGCGGACCAAAATCATGATGAATCTCGGAAATCCCGATATCGCGTTCAATCTGGCGTCGATCCCCAACGACGGCGTCGGGCTGGCGCGGCTAGAATTCATTATCAACAATATCCGGCTACACCCCCTGGCCCTCATTCAGTTCGATAAAGTTTCCGATCCGGAGATCCGGAAAGAGATCGAGAACCTGACGCAGGGATACGAGAACAAATCCGATTTCTTCATCGACAAGCTGGCGCAGGGTGTCGCAAAGATCGGCGCCGCTTTCTACCCCAACGACGTGATCGTCAGAATGAGCGATTTCAAGAGCAATGAGTACGCCAACCTCCTCGGCGGTAAATTTTTCGAACCGGAAGAGGAAAACCCGATGATCGGCTGGCGGGGTGCCTCCCGTTACTACGATGAGAAATACAAGGCAGGCTTCGCGCTCGAGTGCGAGGCGATGAAGAAAGTCAGGAACGAGATGGGACTGACGAACGTGAAACTCATGATCCCGTTCTGCCGGACCCTCGACGAGGGGAGAAAAGTCGTGGAGACTATGCGGCAGTACGGTCTGGTGAGGGGAGAGAACAATCTCGAGCTGTACATGATGGTGGAGATACCGAGCAACGTGGTTCTCATCGAGGAATTCGGAAAGATCTTTGACGGGTTCTCGATCGGATCGAACGACCTTACCCAGCTTACGCTGGGGCTTGACAGGGATTCCGCGCAGGTCGCACATGTTTTCGACGAAAGGGACCCCGCGGTGTTGACGCTGGTCCGCGAGGCGATCACGAAGGCCAACAAGATGGGAAAGAAAATAGGGATCTGCGGACAGGCCCCGAGCGATTATCCGGAATTCGCCCGATTCCTGGTCGAATGCGGCATAGACAGCATGTCTCTCAATTCCGATACGGTGATCAAGACGACTCTCGACATCATCGAGACGGAAAAGAGCCTGGGGGTCAAGTAAGGAAATCCCTCCTGTCCCCGTTTATAAAAGGGGGCAGATATTGATTCAGCAGAGATCAGACGAAAGGCGTCCGGATTCCGGACGCCTTTTTTAGACCGAAAACAAGAGTTAATGGAGCGGGACTTTATATTTAGAAGTTCCGAAGATGCGAGGTTGGGGGATAGGTGACTGCCTGAACTGAAAAGATAAAACCCGCCTATCTTCTGAACTTTCGCGCGCAGGTCAAAGGGTGGGGCCTTCAGCCTCCCGCGCGGGCGGAATCTCCTTCGGGCTCCCGAGCATTCCTCCCGCGGAAGCCGCCAGGGCGCCGAGCACCAGGGCCACAAACGCCCAGATAGCCGCCGTCGCCAGCGCGTTCATCGCCGCTTCGCTCCTTTCCAGCGCCTCCTGCTGAACGTTTTGGGCCGTCGCGGCAGCCTGGTAATACTGGCGGATCCAGTTGTCTACGGTGGTTGAGGCCTGTTCCCGCGACATGCCGCTGCGGGTAAGCGCGCTGATCACCGCCTCCCGGTCCTGCTGGCTTCCAGCCTGCTGCGGGTCGGCGAACAGCCGTCTCAACGATTGCTGAAGTTCCGGGTCCTGGGCAACCCCGGTTTGAGATATCATCTGCTGCGCCTGACCGGTGATCTGGTCAAGAGTGATCCCGCGCTGCTGCAGCTCCTGCCCGGCCATCTGCGCCGCCTGCGGCCCGAATATCTCGATGCCGCTGGCGATCATCGTCAGGCCTTTTCCAATCACACCGGCTACCCCGCTGATGAGAAGCCCTACCGCGGTTGTCATGAGATAAAAGGATAGCAGCGTAACCATGCCCCACATTACAAGTCCGTGAATAACTCCGTTCCATGAACGGGGAAATCCAG
>Ga0209719_1004504_pt1 | contig 11296 bp, 14 predicted proteins | sample AD_JPNAS2_MetaG_FD_184421 | JGI IMG/M metagenome (GOLD analysis project Ga0209719, IMG submission 184421) | Active sludge microbial communities of municipal wastewater-treating anaerobic digesters from Japan - AD_JPNAS2_MetaG (SPAdes) (version 2) | ecosystem: Engineered > Bioreactor > Anaerobic...
TTATAACAGCAAGTCATAAAACATGCCGTCAGTAGCACTATTCAGCGGAAGTTTATAATTAAAAAGTTATCTCATTTTTCATTGTTTCGTTTCGGCACGTTTCATACTTGCATCCCGTTAGCCATTATTAACCCACACCACCGCAATAACACTTGCGGATAAAACCACCATCGCGAGCATCAGCACAACGGTCAACGCCTTTTGAAAGAACTCTGCGATTGTCCCCTTGTACCTGTCTGCCTGGTCTTGAAAGAGCCACCCTGCAATTATTATAATAAGTGACGATATTATTAATTTCCCATATATTGCTGCTTCTATTGTATTCATTTTTTTCTTAAAACAATAAATAATATTTTATCCTCGAATACTTCGCCAAGCCAGTTTTTTGACACCTTCTCATACAGGTCGTGTATATTCATACCATATAGCGTATATGCCAGACACTCGGCTGTTGTTGATGGCACGACAACCACGCTGCGGCTCACAAGGATGCATTTAACATAATCAAGGGTTATACATAGCGACCCAATCTCACATTCCGCTATCCTGCTATTCTTGTAAAATCCGAACGGCAATAGCATACCGATATACGGTGTTTCAACAGAGCGCATTTCGTGGTCAACTGGTATTATTTCAGACTTCTTCATTTGTGTCGTCATTTGCAAATCCTGTATTTTCCACAAATTCCTGGTTTAGCTTTTTCATGATGGCACTCTCCTTCTTCTCATTAGAAACCCTTATCGCTTTGGCTATAAAGTTCGCAAGTGGCATCATAACGGGTTTAAGCCCGGCAGAAACACGTAGGTTCTCTATGAGGCTGCATTCCGATTTCATACATAACAAGAAGTTATCATGCGTAACCTTTCCGCCATACAGGTGCGGATGTTTACGGCCACTCCCGACATCCCTGTAAATGCGGATACCATCACCCTTGCTTATGCGGGATCCAAATTCAACGCCCTTTCTGTAATAAAAGTTACATATATAGCATATACCATTTTTTATGGCTATTTCGGTACCGTATCTTCCAAGAAAAATAGACAAATACCTCAACTTCATGTCTATACGACTTTTAAGAAACAGCAAATCAGTATATATCTTGGTTGACATTGGGCTATATTCGGGTGGGAGGAGCGAAAGTTCATTATATGCATCTTCCCTTTTTGCAAATTCCATAGAAATTACAGGGTCAAACATTTCCGCGGCGTCTTTTACGCCCCATCGAAACATAAACTCACACATCGCCCCTATCTCTCGGACAAGTCTAATTGGTGTCATTGTTGAAGAATATTTCACCGCCATCGACCAATATCTGGGAACTGTCAAGAGAATCCACTGTCGGTGCTATGGTTCTGCCAGCGATAAGTTTAATATTGAATTTCTCACACAAGTCCGATAGTATTTGGATGCCCTTTTCGGTAAATGCCACGTCGTCCACAATCGCCAATCGCAATGCCTTCTTTTTCAAATCAAGCCGTGCCGATTGGAGGATTACCCCTATTACTGACCGTTGGAATGAGGAATATGCGAACAGATGGCGCATCTCCGAGTTTTCGTTATGGAAAAATTCCGGGTCGTAGCACCCATTATACATCAGCCACACCTCAATTTTACCGCTATCCGTTTCCGTTGGCACAATGGATAATCCATCGACACCCGTGTTTATGGATGCGTACAATTTCCGCAGCTTATCCAGTTCGGACTCATAACGTGCCTTTGCCTCTATCCATGACAACCATAGTTTATACCTGTTATGCAGTGAGTTTGTCTTTGCTGCCGATACTTTCTGGTCATTTAGTAGCGCTATTTCCTTGTCTATTGCAGATGTGTCCGCCAGCTCCACTTCGGGGTATACCGCCACAGGAAAGTTCTCAACCTTTTCGCGAAGGGCTTTTATTTTCTCGACAAGCTCTTGGTTGTCACCCTCTTTTTTCGGCTCTTTCGGATTGATAAGTTTAAGTTTATGCGTAATTTCCTCGTTAATAGCACGTACTATATCGTCAGATGGACGCACAAAATATGCCTGTATCTTCTCTATTATATCCTGTCCCTTCGTTTTTTCCTCAACATACAACGCCTGGGATACCTCATATTTTTTAAGGGCGTTATTGTAGGTGGCCTCTTTTTCAGCACGGTCTATGCGCAATTCCTCCACCAGCCTATTCCCCTCATCTTTCAGTTCCTGTATCTTTCTGTCACGCTCCCTGTCTATGCTCATTATGGCAAGGTCATGTGCATCTTTCCCGCTCCTTTCAAGACGGTCTTTCTTCAGCAACAACTCCGTTATCTTTTTATCTATCTCGACAATATCTACGGGTACTATCATTTTTAGAGACTCCTCGTCAAGACCCTCCTCCTTAAACCTTTCCATATATGCCCCTTGTGACTGACATAGCATCCTCGTGCTGTCACGTTCCGTCTTTTTACGTTCTATGGATGCCACCAGTTCATCGGCCTTCATCGCCTTCAATTCGTTGCTAAACAAGGATTCTATAAGTTTCCTGTGTGTGGTTTGGTTTTCGGAAAACATATCCGCCATCTTGAACGTTAAATCTGTTGTCAGCAATTTGGTGTATTCACTTGCCGTGGCTGCTACTCCATCTATTATAGGCTGATATTGTTTCCCGTTTTCGTCAAGCGAATATAGATAAAACTCAAATTTCGGATCCCCCGATTTTTCGCCACGTTGATATTCGGAAACCCTTGCCCCGATGTACACATTCAAATCGCCGTCAAGTAATTGTGCCTGTGTAAAGAATCCCTTTTCAAGGATTGTCTTTTTCTTTATGGCATCTGTACCAGAAATCGGGATTTTCAAAAGTTCCAGTAAACTGGATTTGCCCGCCCCACTCTCACCTACAACCTGTATAAATTTCTTCGATAAAATGTCCGGTGTCAGTCTTACCACCTTTATGGTGTTGTAGTTCCCGGCTTCAAAGCCGATTATTTCAACTTGCTTTTGATTATTCATTTGGTAATCTTATTTTTACATTGTTTGTAATTCCGGGAATAATGCCATCATCATCAAATGACACGACAAAGGAGTATTCGTTTATATTATCCAAGTCATATCCTGAATTTAGAAAGGCATCTGCGCATAATATGCGCACCCATACGTCTTTTATATAATCCCCAAAGTCGGCACGCGAGAAAGTGAACAGTATACCACGTGAAATGTCAAGCGGTGACTTGGTGTCGAACGGGTTCTCATCGCGTTGTGCGTTATATTTCAATAGTGATATTTGGTTACATTCTGGGTACGCTATCAACTGTCCCGCCAACTGCGCCCTATGATCTTCGAGCACTTGTGCGCGTTTTTTATCGCGAGATACGGTTGGGGAAAACATCCACGTGGTTTCCTTTTCACCATAAACACACTTTATCTCAAACAGGTGCTCTACATTTTCAGGAGAACCAAGTATTGCATCCGGGGATGCACCGAACATGGCAGTTTGTACTTTTTTAAATATACGTTCATCAAAATCTCCTGAACAGTTTTTTATATTTTCGTTTACGTTTTCACGGAGCCAGCCAATGCCGTATATCTCATTTTCGCGACCGAATGACATGGGTTTTGCGTCAGCCCCTATGAGAGGGAACCCGTGGAGCCTTTCATATTGTAGCTTATATAAGTATGTTATTGCGGTCTGACCCCAAGTATCGCCCTTCCTCCCAGACGTTAATAAATCATCAAGTTTTGATGCTGAAATATAGCCGTGTTTGCTAAGCAGCCAATCATATTCCTTTTGGTCGAGATCTCTCATAACAGCGCCTGATTAAGCGTTTCTTCCATTGCGCTTGATATGGTGTACTTCGTGCGAAGGTTGTCTATCGTGCCACCACTTTTAAGATAGTCTACGCACTTGCTGAAGTTTTTATGTGCGGTGGTAAGTGTTTCCAGCGTTTGCGGTGGTGTCGGTGCCGTGGTGGGTGCTTTCTGTCTTGGCGGGATTGGAGATACTCGCAACCCATCCCCGACCCTCGTGGACTCCCATGTCAGCGTTACCGGCAGGTTTTTAATATCGAGAATATCCCATGACCCCTTTCCGGCGAGTTTTAGTATGCGCTGTTTATTCACCTTATTGAGAACCATAGGTAGGTCTGTGTATTGATTGGGTTTGAAAACGGCTATAAATTTTGATTCCACGCGACCATTTATTTCTTCCTTTTCACGCCATTCTATATGGTCTATAACTATGTCGATGTTATTTCCATTGGGAAGGATAAATACACCTGCGTGTGACGGGTTTCCCCCGGCTGTGTAATGTTTCTTTTCCATGATTATTTCTCTATATTTACGTATATCGCCCCATATTTCCCATTTATCTCCTCGCGTTTCCACTTGGATGTGTCTTGCAGGTCTTTACTTGCCGCAATGCGCGTTTTCCCGTTACGTCTCAGGTAACTCTCCGTATTTACAACGCGACCGTCATTGATGCGCGTTTCAAGTTCTTGTAAAAATTCATTTGTTGTCATCTTCGGCTTCCATTTGTATTAATACTTCCGTAAAGTCATTGTCAAGTTCATTGACGATCAATTCAATTTCATTTGTTTCCATGGTTTTGTTTTTTTTAAATTATTAATCAACATTAACTTTTATTCCATCATTCACGGAATCAATATACAATTCCAATAGTCGCTTTTTTACGGTTTCCTCTATGATGGTGCCCACACACTCCTCAACTTCTGACTTTGTGACATTCACCATCTCCGCCAATGTTTCATCACCTGACTTATGAGGCGTGGCGACCGCAAGTCCTATAAGGGTTTTCGTGGTATCATCTATGTTCTCCTGACAAACGTCAATAAGATATTGTGCGTGATCCACGTTCTTCACATCAATCCTGCTGATGTACACGTCTGCCTTAAATCCAGTCCCCCATCCCATGATTACTTATTTTTCATTATTTTCTTAACAGCCTTTTTGCTGCTCTTTGTTTCCGCGTTTTCCTCTATGCTTGCCTGTAAGATAGCCTCATTGTCGAGTATTTCGGAATCATCCTCATCGGCGTTTTTCTTTTGTGATTCCTTGGCGCGTTTCTTGTCAATCTTATCCATAGCCTTGAAAACCGCCGCCAACATTTCCGCGTCCGTCAAAACGCGTGAGCAGTTATAGAGCATGGCAACAGCAAGTGCCAACTCCTTTACGTGTCCATGCTGTATTAAGTACAATGCGTATGAATATTCGATAGCAGTCTTGCTAAACATGGTTTTCCACGTTTTCGACTTTGCCTCGAAGTCCACCCGCTCATCAGTAATGCGAACAACAAAGCCTTGGCTAAGTTCTTCCTCGATAGTGAATTTCTTCTTTCCTCTTTTTTTAATATTCATAATGTGTTTTTTAGTAATACCCTGCAAAGGTAAAGATAACATTCCAAATTTGCAAATTTATAATGATAAAACAATAAAAAAGAGCGACATTTCTGCCGCCCTTTTCGTGATACGCGATTGGTTATGCTGCGTTTGTGGATACAGTCCCGCTTCCTGAGTCGGAGTCCCTGTAATCACTTTCAACGGCTGCAATAGCCTTGACGAGCATCGTATAAGATGTGCTTGGTGTAAGTTCTGTAAGGGTGATTTCAAGCAATTCAGTAGATTCCCAAGTAACACCGTCATCTGTCGAGTAGGAATAACTTGCCGCATTAGTAATGGCCCCCCAGGAGAACTTAACGCTGGTGGCGCCAAGTGCTTGGCTAGTAACAACTGGTGTGCCAAGTTTTCCTTTCAGCGTGGTTTCAGTGAGTTCTGCGACAACCGAATCGTCATACGTAACACCATCCCCAACAGCTTTTACGGAGAATGTGTATCCCGTATTTACCTCCAGTGTAGTGAATTGATAGGTAAGAGTTTCCGCCGTCACGGTATCTGTGGTTCCGCCAACGGCTACTTCATACCCGGCTGCATTGGCAACGGCGCTCCATGTTACTGTTACCTCATTTTCACCAACTCCTGTCGCTGTAAGGTCGGCGGGAGAATCAAGAACTATCAGCGCTGCGGTGGTGAATGTGAATTCTTCAGATTCAGGAGAATCAACGAACGACTCGTCATCCCCAAGTGATTTGAAGCGCAATGTATATGTGGTGCTGTGCGTAAGTCCGGTAAGTTCAATTACGGCATACTCGGCTGGCACCCAATTACCATCACCAATCTTGTAGGAGTAGCCTTCTGCGTCAGCGTCCTCGTCCCATGTTATAGTGGCACTATTCGGGGTTATATATGAGGCAGCAAACCCTTCAGGTGCGGAGAGAACCATCAGACTATCAAGTTCTATCAGCAATTTCTCCTCATCAACGGCAAGTGTATTGCCGGTAAGTTCTCCATATAATCCCTGCAATTCGTGCAGGTATTTCACCAGTATACACTTATCCTTATCGGCATACCAGAACCACTGACCGTTTATCTGTTTGATTTTTATAAAACTGATGCTGTCATTAACATACAGCCCACCACTCAGGGTAAAGTCGGAAGAACGAAGTACACCTGCGGAAATCGGTATCCCGAAAAGCTCGTCAAATGAATACTGGAAAGAGTTGTCTGTGTCGTTGTAGTTTATGCCGCCTACGCCAACGCTTTCAACCTTTACGATGGCCACATCCTCTGAGTCTTCCTTTTGCCCGTAGAGAACCTGCCCGATTTTAATTCTTGTTGAGTCCATAGTTTATTTTTTTAGATTGTTATTATTTGAGGATGTGCCCTCGATATTATTTTTCTTTTCTGCAACTGTTATGGCCGCTTGTGTTTTTACGGCTTCCGCATCAGCCCTTCGTCTATCATCATCTTCCAGCCGCTTCTTTTCCTGCGGGTTGGCGAGTGAGTGTTCCTCAACTGCGGTGTCACGTGAAAGTACACCTGCGCGGTAGGATTCCGTTATTATCTGTGCTTCTTCTTGCAGGTTTTGCGGTATGCATGGCGTGAATTGATAGGAGAACCGCAACCCCATATATCCCGTAATGTCTTCCTCTATAATACCTACCGCCTCTGCGAATATGGAGAATAAGCGTTTCATCTGGTTATCTATTCTGGGATAGAAGTTTGTAGCCCATTGTATCTCGGGGAAGCATAACATTCTCAGGTATGCGCCGCTATCATTTTGCCCTTTCAAGTCCTCGTGGTGTATGAATACCGTTTTTGTGGAGTCAAGGAGTGTTCTCATGAGTTTGTTGAATGCGGCTTCCAGCATACTGGATGCGTTTGGCGGTTCCAATATCTTGGCATCCCCATGCTCGCTTTCCGAGGCGAATACGCGCCCCTGGAAGTCCGTTGATGGCAACGCTATGGCACCACCCTTCAGAAATATATACGGGTTGAAGAAAAACCTGCCGCTTTCCAACAAATCGGAAACAAGTAAGTCCAGTTTGTCACATACATCTTGTGCGATACCCCACGGTACGTCTTTTTCCCGAAAATAAACAAATGGAGCCTTTGAGAACCCATGTTGTGTGAATGACACCAATGTATACCCGTCTTCCGATTTTTCTCCCGCTGTTGCACCGAAGGATTTCTTCAACTCATCATCAGACGCCTTAACCCATAATTCCACCACCTTGCTTTTATACAGTTCAACCGCATCATGCCCGTCAATCTGGAATATCCTGACACCAACAGGGCTTCGCTTCCCCTCGATATACTCGAAAACCTCATTTACGCAGTCTCCGTTTTCATATCCGAACACCTTGTAGTGTATCCCATCATCGTCTTTATATATTGCGATTGCGGAATCCCCTGTTCCGAAAAGGTGGTATCCCATTTGAGAAAGACACGCCGTCATGTTTGTCGAGTTCCACCACGCTTTGAAATTTGCCATTTTGTCGGAGTTCTCATCCCCAGACTCATTTCCGAACCACAGGGGATTACCGAAGCAATAAGCAGTCTTGTTGTCGCGGATAGATGACTGTATCGGCAATCCGATACGTTCCACGTCCTCGTAGCCCTTGAACACGTACTCCCCGGTTGATTCCACATACCGATATTTTGGTCGTAGTGACCTTACGTTTGTGGAAAATACCTCATGGGCCATTGGGGATAGCTCCTGCATAAAAGAAGTCTGGTCAAGAAGCAGTTTCTTGGACGTGTTTAGTCTCATGGGGGTTTGCGGAATAAACGCGTCCGTGACTGTGGTCGGATGCCTTTCAGAACCCTTGGTGTATATGTTCCTCGACCATGACGGCTTCTTTGTGTAATCTGCAATTTTCATTATTTTACCGTATTTTTAGCAAAATTAAGTCAAAAAATGGTAAAAAATCCACAAAAATAATAAAAATATGCACATTAATCAAAATCCCACACCAGTCGATAGTCCATTCTACCATAGATGCGCGGCTTTTCTTTTCTTGGTCTTGCGTCAAGGTCGAAATCCATGCGATATGACATGGCATCTACGTAGTCCGGGGATAGCTTATATGACACCTTGAACTCATCCTTGTTGCGGTAGTATATCTTTCCGTTCCTATCAACCCTTCTAAACACGTTTCGTTCCTCAATAAGTATGTCAAGCAACGTGGTCATGGTTCTTTTCGGCCCGTGTGGGAATTGGGTGAATTTGTCTATCTTGCATGATATTTCTCCCTTTATAATGGCGGCCTCCAATTTACCAAGCAGCTGGCTTCTCCTGGTATAGTATGCCTCCATTACGGATTGATTACCTGCCTCATCGTATTCCACTATCGGTCTGGTATTTGAAATTATAGGTCTACCCTGTTTGAACTTTCTCATAAAAAACCCAGACCCAGATGCGTCAAATGAGAAATTGTATACGGGCACGTTATACTTATGGAGCATAATATTAGACCACTGCTCTATTTCGTCAGGCTCTCTCCTGTCCGATGTTTCAATGGCGATTATCGTATGTCCCTCCCATATCATCATGACGCATACGTCACCACCAGCCGCAACGTCCATTGAGGCGAACCGCTCCGTTGAGCCGTCTGTCGGGTTGGCGAATATATCGGCTATTGCCTGTTGACTGATACGCACATCCTCTTTTTCGATTGGCCCGAAATACACGTATTTGATTTTCATGCGTTCTGTATATCCCACGTTATATAGGTTGGCGACACTCCCACCCTTTGTCTGGTGTACCAAAAGTCTATTATCAGCCCCCCACCCCGAGAATACGGTAAATGATTTTATAAGATCGGTAGCTTTTATCTTTGCCTTTTTCTCCTCTTCCGTTGGGTCAATATTGCATCTTCGTATAAGTTCCTCTTTTGTATCAGCGAATTCCACGGATTCTACCGTATCTCCGGCAACGAAAAAATATCTTATCTTTCCAAGCATTTCAGGTATGAAATACCAGTCAGATCCTATGTAACCAGCCTGTTTCATAAACGATGTAGTCCAATGCTCATGAAGTGCGTTGAATGAACAGACCGTTGTCGGAGGAACCCCCGATGCGTCCCTGTTCCTTGAGAAAAAGTATGCGAACGTGCGAAACTCCTCGATTTCCGTTACCTCATCCCAATACGCATAGGCGCACTGGTTTTTCTTCGCATAGTCTTGGAACAACTTCCATTCGCTTTCATTTTTTGTATTGAAGTTCATGTGCATCATCTGTACCGAACTGTTCCACTGCGACCAAAATGCCGTTGGGTAATCTGTACCAGAAACCTCGCAACCGGCAAACCCGTCATACACTACCTTGAAGTCACGTAGCAACGATCCACCCTTTTTGCTGTCCTGCAAACGCTTTGAAATAAGTTTTGCCGTGTAGTTGTTTTTGTTAATTCCATTCAGGGCTTTGAGATACCCGGAAAAGGTGTTGTGGGTTACGATGTAATCATTGACAACAAACAACCTTTCCTTGCTGCTTACCGATATACATACACATTCTTCTACATCTTCGGTTTCTATAACGGCTTTGATTTTACGTTTCTTCCCCGTATATGACAGGTATGTAGGTAGGTATACGTGGGTTCCATCCTCGTGTATTGCGTACATCAAATCTTCCGTAGTAGCAAGAACCCATTCGTTATCAGCAAACACATACCATATGTGGTCTGCGCTTACCATGCAAGAACCGCCATCCTCCATCTCCACTCTATATATTCTAAGCATACCCTGCGGATATACGCCTGTCACCGATTGCTCATTACCCCAAACATCAACAAGTTTACTACCAACGTGAATATCTTTCATTTGTATCCACCCATCAGTTGCCAATACCAACTCGTTGATGCTCACCGCTTTCCCCATTGTCGCTTCCCCCGCAAGAAAAATAAGGTTACACTCACTGGCTATAACATTTTCCTGCAAGCCAAGTTGCGGACAGAGGTCTATGTCTTTGCGTATTTTGAAGTCATCGAATTTTGTCCAGCCCTCGTCTTCAACTGTCGCCAGTTTCCGTTGCACTTTTGGATAGGGTTCCGGGATGGGTATATCGGCATTTTTAAGAACTAACATATTTTGTGCATATATTTAACGGTACAAAGGTAGTAAAATTATAACAATAATGTTACTTTTGTTGAAAATGTTTGTATGACAACAATGGGAAATGACGAAAAGGACAAGTCGCAATACGGCAAATGCGCCTATTGCGGGAAGTCGATGCCATTCAGGTTGTTGAAATTGAACGGCACGGTAGATTACTCGTTACGTTGCAGGGATTGTAAGCACACCACGTTTTTTCACGTGGAGCATACGGAGGATGACCAAGTTCCCATTGTAAGGTAATTTATACCTATATATAAGCACCACACAGGAGCAATAAAAAGACTTATTAGGTCTATATGCGGCATAATGTCGGGTATAGACCTTTTTGTATATTAAATTATTTATTAACGAATTGTAGAAACACTATGAAATTCACAAAAGAACAGGCACTTGAAAGCATCAAGGCCAAATTTGTCGGTAAATCAGGGAAGACATCCCAAAAGGTTTCCGATATGACAATCTCCGATACAATAGAATCACTATTGGACATCGAAGGCGTAGTAACAGACGAAACCGAGCTTGGCGATTTTGTTGAAAAGGTAATGCCTTCCATTAAGGCGCTGAACAACAACATTATCAAGGAACAATCAGATTTCGTAAAGAACTACAAACCCGAACCACCCGCAACACCGAAGCCACCCACAAGTGAGCCTGCCGCCACAGAGGAACAAAAACCCGAGCAGGAAAAGACAGGCAATGAATCCCTAAAGAAGATTTTTCAGGAAATTTTTGACGCCAGGTTAAGCCCCGTCATTGAAGAACTGAATGTAATTAAGAAGGAGAGGGAAAAACAGGCAAGGGAAAAACAACTTTCGTCACTTACAGAATCACTGAAATTGACAAAAGATTGGAAGGCTGACTTTGACCT
>Ga0209719_1004511_pt1 | contig 11280 bp, 12 predicted proteins | sample AD_JPNAS2_MetaG_FD_184421 | JGI IMG/M metagenome (GOLD analysis project Ga0209719, IMG submission 184421) | Active sludge microbial communities of municipal wastewater-treating anaerobic digesters from Japan - AD_JPNAS2_MetaG (SPAdes) (version 2) | ecosystem: Engineered > Bioreactor > Anaerobic...
TTGTGTTAATTTATTTCGATTCTAAATAAGAAAACAAAAACCCCACCCTAAAAAATAAAAACAGGCAACGGCAGTGTTTCAAATGAACGGCATTGGTGTGTTCCGCCACTAATCATAGCACTCGCCGTTTCAGTAACCCGGATTATTTCCCCGATCCTGGCCACTACCTCCCGGGCCTCATCCGGTGTTATCCTGTTATCGTTAAATAATCTTACTATCTTTTTTACCACCCCGGTTATTTTATCCTTACCCAGTCCCCTCCACGCGCTAATAACTGCCAGTGCCTCCCCTGTGCTCATTTTCCGTTTACAGATCTCCCGGGTTAATATCTCAGCTTCCTCCGGTCCGTATTCCAGGGCCACCCTCCCCAGCGCGGAGAGTATGGTTATTTTAAATTTATTCTCCTCTGGGTTAAACAAAAATTTAAATAGTGGATCTTTGAGCTCCTTTTTCTTTCTGTCGTAAATCTCCCCAACCCCGAAGAAAACCCCGTAAACCAGATTATTTTTTCCCCGGCGTGTTCGTACATCCGGGTTCATCTGGTTTATGAACCCGGTCAGGAGTGGATTATTTAGGTGTTCCTTTTTAGGTCTCCCGCGTTTTCTGGGCATGTCGGTATTTTTAGAAATGTTTTCCATAATTACCTATTATCCCCGTCCATGGAACAGGTGGTTAACATCCCCTCTCCATGGAGGGTTAACTGGATTTTCATATACATGATATTTCCCCGGGTGGTTAACTGGATGAGGTCCCGCTCCCGCAGATCCTCCACCACCGTGGCTATTTCTTTCCGGGCGGTGTTTTTCGCTTTTACATCCCTGTTGGGTGTATCCCCCCAGAGGTGGGGGTATAGCGCTGTTTTCACCAGGGGGAGAAAATCATAATAATATCTCCCGCCGTTCACCGTGGCCAGGATCTCCAAAACTCTCCGCTGTGGTTCGCTTATTTCCCGGTTCATGGCTTCCCCGGGCTATTGATTACATGCTTCTCCCGTGGTGGATCCCACCGGGCCGGTTTCCTCCGGATGAGGTAAACCAGCGCCACCATGGCCAGGATTAAAATGGGGATGTCTCCCGTGGGTATGTATTCCATTTTTACCGTGTTTTTTTACTTCCGTTATGTAATGTTAACGGAGGTAGGGGCCTGTTTCTCTCCCGTCAAAAACTCCCGGATGCTCTTTTCTGTTATGAAAATTGGCCTCCCGATCCTCACCCCTTTGAGCCGTCCCTTTTTTAGCCAGGCTCTCACTGTTTCCGTGGTTACCCCCAGCGCTTCCGCTACCTCTGGGATCCTGTAAAATTTAATACCTTCTATTTCCGTGGGCATAACTTCAATTTTAAAATGTTTATAATCTCGTTTTTTTAATCTCAAAAATCTGGCGTATTTCTCCGGGAGCCGTAACTCCTCCCCCTTCCAGGTTACTGTTTTTATTCTTTGTGGGGCCATGAGTTCGGTATGGATCCAGATGGGCACCTCCCGGGGAGGATCTTCCCGCCGGTCGCTCCTGTGGATGGTCCCAACCGTGCTCATACCCTGGCTATGTTTTCAATTATAAACCCGGCGCTGGTGATCCCATCCAGGATGTACTCAAACATCCGGCGATCTATTGCGATCCCCTCCGGCGTTTTCTGGTACCCGTCAATAATGAGGTTTGTCTTTATCCACCGCTTTGCCGGTTTGGTTAACGGATCCAGGAGGATAATTTCCCCCTCATCCCTGTAGATAAAATCTAATATTTTCCCCGTGGTCATGTCCTTTACTCTTTTTCCGGTATTGGTTTTATTTCTCCGTGTTCCGCTTCGTAGCGCTCTACCACATCCACCAGAGCCCCGTTTATTATATCTTTAATCCGTGCCCGTTCCCAGTAGGCCAGCGCTTTGATCTTCTCCAGAATGTCCTCCCTCACTATGAAAGTAGCCCGGGTTTCCCCCTCCGGTGTTTTGTCCTGGGAGCTCTTTGTTATCTTCCGGCTGTAGGTACGTGGCCGTCCCCTGGTCTCCCTTTTCAGTTCCCCGCCGTCCGGTATCAGAGAGCTTAACCCCCCCGCGCCCGTTACCTGGGATAGCGTTCCCTTAAAGTCTTTTTTACTCATGGTCTGTTTATTTTTGGTTATTACTGTGTTTACCAATATTACCGGGTTTACTTCTCTGGTGTCCGTTCCTGGTCAGGATCTCCCCGCAGAGTGCCCCATAATCCTGGGCGCCGTAACTTTTCGGGGAGTATCGGAAAACATCCATCCCCTGGGTGGGCGCCTCGGCCAGCGCTATGTTATCCCGGATCTTCGTATTAAATACCTCCTCCGGAAACTGCCCCCGGATGGTGGTCTCTACATCCCTGTTTAATATCTTCCGGCTGTCGTATTGGGTTAACAGGATCCCCCCTATTTTGAGCTCCGGGTTTAATTTGCGCCGGATCTTCTCCACTACCTCCGTTAATTTCCCCAGCCCATGGAGGGCCAGGTAATGGGCTTGTATTGGTATAATCACCTCCTGGGAGGCTGTCAGGGCGTTAACGGTTAACAATCCCAGAGAGGGCGGGCAGTCTATTAGGATGTAGTCGTATTTTCCGCGGAGGGGATCCAGGAGCTCCCGGAGGATGTATTCCCGGCCTATCTCCCCGGAGAGTTCTATTTCCGCCCCGGAGAGGTCCAGAGTAGAGGGGATCAGATCCAGCCCCGGGAGGATCCCCACCGGCATAACAGGCGCCTCCCCCCGGATGGCCCGGTATATGTTCGCCTCCGGTGGTTCCATTATCCCCAGGCTCTGGGAGAGGTTGGCCTGTGGGTCCAGATCCACCAGGAGGATGTTTTTCCCGGCCATGTTCAGCCCCGCCCCTATGTTAATGGCCGTGGTGGTTTTTCCTACTCCGCCCTTATGGTTGGTAATACTTATTGCCTTCCCGGTGTTATTGTGTTTATCCATGTTACTCATGTTATTTTTTTCGTGTCTCATATCCTTACCAGGTGGAGGATGTTATTACTCCGGTGTATTTATCAAATGATAACAGGGCGCTCTGGCCCGGTTCCCCCTCCCGGTTTTTTAGCGCTTTTACTTTTAGCTCTACCTCCCGGGTGGATCCCCCCTCTGGGCTGTCGTTTTCCTTGGATTCATTCCATACAGATAATACGGTGTTCGCGTCCTCCTCCAGGTTCCCCGCCTCTTTTATATTCTCCAGGCGTGGCTCCCGTTCATCCTTTGCCCCGCGGTTAAACTGGGCTCCCAGGATAATGGGGAGGTTTGTTTCCTTTGCGGTCTGTAGTATCATATCAGAAATATGGGCTATTTCCGTCCGTTTGTCCTGGGTCCTCCGGCTGGTGCTCATTCTCTGGATGTAGTCAATAAACACGGCCCCGATCTTCTCCCGGCCCGCTTGATATGAGAGGAGTTTCCCCATGTCCTCCACCGTGTAATTTTTATCTATTATCCGGATCCGGTTCCCATCTATGAGCTCCCGGAGTTTTTCCTTCCCGGCCTCCAGCTCGGGGATGTCAGTACGGCCCGCCCGGATGTAGCTTTTAATAAATTCGTAATTCGTTTGCCTGGGTAGGTCTGTTACAGTGTTAAAATGTCCCCGCAGATCCACCCCGGAGAGGTTGTTAATGAGCTTAACGGCCAGATTTTTTAACGGCTCCTCCAGTGTCCAGAAATAAAAAACCATGTTTCTGTTTTCCGGGAGTTGGCACATCCTTAACATGAGGTTTAACATGAGGGTGGTTTTCCCGTGTCCGGTCCGTCCGGCTATCAGAGTAATGGCCCCCGGGGTGAAACCCGTAAAATCATCTAACACGGGGTAGCCGGTCCTCAGTGCCGGGGTAATGGTGGCAATATCCCCCATCAGGTCCATGTAACTCATGGGCGGAGGGATTAACCCCGTGGCGGTTATTGTTTTCACATCCGGGAGCTTACTCTCCAGGTGGGTAATTGCTTTACTGGTGTCTCCCCGGTCCAGGTGGGCGCGGGCCTCATCCATAACCCGGGCCGTTTCATTCCGCTGGACCTCTTTTGCCCTGGTGTCCCGGATCCTCTCCACTGTCAGGGTTATACTCTCCGGTTTTATTCCCAGATCAGAAACCCCAGGAGTGGTTAAAAATTCAGTTATATACAGGTCCCGTTCTATGGGATCCAGCCGGGTGGCCACCTCTACCACCTCATCCAGAAAGTTATTTAACTCAGGGCCGGAGAGCTCTCCCGCCTCCTCCTGTATGGCTCCATATTTCGCTATTATTGTCCGGAGCCGGAAATAATGGCTCTGGATGGTCCTCCCGTTGCCCTGGATATATACCCGTTTACCGGTGTTCTCCACCAGGGTAATGGCCTGCAGGATCTCCGCCGTGGCCTCCCCTGCCGGTGATGAAATTACAATATAATCCCCGTTCACCGCCTGGATGGTCTCCGTTCTCAGGATCTCCCCCGGGTGTGATATTATTTCCTCCTCCCCGTTTACCTGGTTTACCCGCGTTACCTTCACCGCCTGGGTTTTCATTTGTACGGGTCCCGGGCCTCGGTATGGCTGGCCATATCCCTGGGCCAGGAGGCTCCTGTAGGCCTCTTTGTAATCCCCGTGGTGTTCCAGTAGGGTGTAAATCTTTGCGGGGCTGTGGGCCCCCACATCCAGCCAGGGGGAGGAGGTGCTGAAATTGTAAAACAGTCGTTTAACGGTGTGAAAATTCCCGGAGGTTTTACTGTCGGTTTGCCCGGGGCGTAACATATCCACTTTGTCCCCTCTCTCCCTTACCACTTTCCAGCCGTTGGCCTCCAGTAGCCCCACCACATCCCCGCGCTGGTTATAGACCTCAAATGGGGAGCTATCGGATGAGGTAAAAAACGGCGTGGGGGTGGTCCGTGCCCGTGGTTTCTCCTCCTGTAGCTGGTTAAAACTTCGTGCTATACTCAGGATGAGGGCCCGCTCCTCCGGTGTGATCTCCGGTGTGGTGGATGGTTCCCCCTGGATAAAACTGTAGCCAGGTGATGGGTAGGCCACCACATAACCACCCTCTCCCCGGGTTTCTATAATTACCTCCCTGTTTTCTTTGTTGGCCAGCTTCAGGTTTTTCTCCGGTTGTTGCCCCTGGATCCTGTAGTAAATATGATAACCTCCGCTCCGTGTCCTGGCTATTGTCAGGCGTGGAAACAGATCCGGGAGGTGGTTCTCCAGGAGCTCCCGCAGATCCTCCCAGAGTGTCCCGGTGGTGTCGTGTTTTGTGTCCACATCCACCACCTCCAGATTTTTAGAAACCGTGCCGGTAATGATCCCCACCCCGGCGGGCGTGGTGAAAGTCTTGATCTTCTCCCGGATGGTCCGCCCGGTGAAAACATCCTCCAGCTCCCCCGGGGTCATGGGCTCCCGCTGTAGATCTTCCCAGGTGGTCAGGGCGGGCCGTTTATCCTCCCGGAGAGGTAAAATAGAAAACCCATATCTCAGGTATTCCAGCGCTTTATTTTTTAACTCTCCGCTCATATCATTTCCATTTTAATCCGGTCCACAATCTCCGCCACAATTTTCTCCACCAGGGCCATCCGGTTACTGTCGTTTTTCACCGTCCGCCCTCCTATGTTCACCTCCTCCGTGGGGGGGATCTCTGTGTATTTCCATGTCAGTTTTTCCCCTCTGTTGTAAACCGTGGCCCGGGAAAAATCTCCGTGTTTGAATACTTCTATTTTTATCCTGGTGGGATCCTCCGCAGAGGCCAGGGAGTTAAAAATACTGAGGGCCAGCCCGCTCCGGTAATTAATTGCCAGGCTGTAAATGTCCCCGCCGTCCGGGTCCTGTATGTCAATAAACCAAAACGGCACCCGTTCACCGTTAAACTCCCGCTCCCGCTTGGCTATCCCCACCAGGTTTCCCTCCACAAATGAAAACAGGCTCTCCCCGCCGTGGGGGTCCCGCTTCACTATCTTACCATCCTTCACATTCAGGTAGATTTTATTTCCCGTGCTTGTTCCTAATCCCATGATGTTATTTTATTACTGTGTTTATTGATATTACTGTGTTTACCGTGTTTACTCCGGCGGATCAGTTCAGTGATTCCCCAAAGAGCTCCGCCATATATTCCGGGGGCATGTCCGGAGTTATTCCGGTCTCCAGGATTGCACGGTGGATAAAACGGGAGGCGTCTGAAAAAAATCTAACCTCTTTTATTAACTTCTCATTTTCCTCATCCGCCAGGGCCAGCATGTTCCGCAGTGATTCCACTTCAGCTTTCAAATTTATGTTTTCCTTGGCTATGGCTCTGGCGATCCTCCGGACCTCCTCAAATTCCTCCCGGGTTAAAAAATCGCTGTTATCTTCCATGGTGGTGGTTATTGATACATGTTTAATATTTCCTCCAGCGGGTTGGGTTCCTCTTTTCCCTGGGGTTTCATCCTCTCCCGGGCCATGGGATCCAGTCCGAAAAGCGCCCCCAGTTCTTTAACATTTTTGAGCGCCTGGTTTTTTATCTGTATCCATGGGCTGGGTTTATCCCCTCCCGCCGGAGTGCTGGTTATATGGTCCCCCGCGGTCTGTAGGTTCCGGCTGGCCAGTTCGTAGGTGTATAACTCTCCGGCGAACATGGCCACCAGATGAAGATCTGAGGCGTATAATCTCCGCCCCTGGATGAGAATGCTACAGGTCCATTTAAAGCGTTCCACCGCCTCCTCCTGTAGAAAATCCGGGGGTGGTGGTATTTTGGTGATCAGATCCCCACCGGCCAGCCCCTTCTCCCGGGTCGGTTTAAATGTCCCGGAGAGCTTTTTTAATTCTGTGGATTTCGGTTTTCTCCCTCTCATTATTTCGTTTTTTGGGGTTAGAATAAACCATCTATGAGCGCCTCCCCGCTGTGTGCCAGTCTCCGCTCCTCTTTTATGGTGGCGGTGTAAATCTGGGTAGTGGCGGGGTTGCTGTGGCGGAGTGATTCCTGGGCCTGTTCCAGTGATCCACCGGCCCGGAGGATGTTAACGGCCATGGTGTGGCGGAGGCTGTGGGCGGTAAAACTCCGCTCATCCAGCCCGATCCCTTTTAACCCCTCTTTTGCTATGAAACTTATACTCCGGGTGGTCAGGCGTTGGCCCCGGGAGTTGTTGCTGGTGGAAATAAACAGGGGTTCAGATCCTTTTATGGTGGGTCTGGTGGCCATGTATTCCCGGATAGGTCCGTAGGCCTTATCTGTGAGCTCTACAAAATTGTCTTTTTCGTCCCGCCCTTTGCCCTGGATGAGGAGGACCCGCTTCTCCCCTTTGTAGGTTATATCCTCAACATTTGCCCGGATCACTTCAATGGTCCGGAGACCCGTCCGGAGGAGGAGGTTAACTATTGCAAAGTCCCGAAGCGCCCGCCCCTGGTAATATTGGAGGAGTTGGGTAGCCTGGGCCGTGGTGAGCGGTTGTTTTTTAAATTGCTGTTTCCGGCGGGGGAGTTTTACCCCCTTGGCTATGTTCGGGTAATACTTCATACCCTCGGCCCATTCGTAAAACTTCCGGAGGCTGGTAATGTATGCGGAAACCGTTAAAGAGGTGAGCCCGCTGGCCAGGAGGTCCGCCTTATACTCCAGCAGATCCTCCCGGGTTAACTGGGTCAGGTTATACCCGTGGCGCTCCACCCAGTTAAAAAACTGCCTCAGGGTCCGCCGGTATGATTCCCGGGAGCTGGGTTTCACATCCTGGGCCATAACAAAAGCGGTTAACAATTCCTCCGCGGTCTGGGGTGCCCGTTTTACCATCCCTCTGGTTCTCCGTATTGATACCCTGGTCTCCATGCTCTCCGTTTTTTCGTGTTTACTCCACAAATATAACATATAAATAACCCGGTTTAATGCTATTTATATAATAAATAATAATAAAGTTATCAACATGCTCCAGGGGGGGGGTGAGGTGGGCGCCGGGGGCGGGTGAAGATCCGGGCGGGGTGGTTCGCCTCCAGCCATTCCCCGGGTGGGCAAAATTGCCATTCTCCGCGTCCGTGCGTAGGTGTTTTACCGCGCATCTCTCCCCGGGTGGTATAATCCCCCATTTTTGGCCGTTATGCCCTTAAAATGGCTGTGGTGAGCTCTGGCGGGGTGCGCTTATGTTTACGGCGAAAATAACGGAGGTTTGCCCCCCTCTCTCCATTTTTGCACGCGAATAAAAGATGTGGGGGCAGGATAGCCCTATGGTTACTAAAAGGGATTTATATACCCCTGGGTATCAGTTACTTATGTATTATCCCCTGTATTCCTATCTCCTGTACCCCGTGCTGTTTATTGTTATTATCCTTTATTACTCTGGTAATATCGTTAATAAAATATTATTCTCCTGGCTCATCCGTCCAGGGCATGGAGGAGGATCATATAGCGGGGTATATTCTGGAGGAGGATCTATCCTCAGGAGGTTCTATTTCTCTGCCTCCACTCTTCTATTATTCTCCGGTCCCGGTTGCCCTTGGCTATGTTACAGGATTTACAGAGGCTCTGCCAGTTACTCCGGTCCCAAAAATCCCCGCATACAGGAAAAGGTATTACATGGTCCGTTACTTCTGCCGGTCTGGTCATCCCTCTCCGTTTACATTCCTCACAAAGGGGGTGCCCCTGCTTCCAGGCCAGGCTCTCCCGCTTCCATCTGGAGGTAGAATACAAGTCTGTTTTAGGTTTGCGGTTCTCCATCCGTGGCCCGTTACCCTGGGGTTTGGGTTTCCATCCGTATAATCTCTCCCGGCTTCCTGTTTTGTATGGCATAACTTAAAGGATTAAATTTATATTTACCCTTTATCTATCAGAGGGTTACATATCAAAGTTAATATAATTTACCGGAGCTTGTCCGGATCCTGCCAGGTTGTTATTAACATCTACCTGGAGCTGTGCCCTATCTACCCCCGGGGGGGGTGTTTTGGCTGGGTTATAAAAAATGTCCCATGAGGTCCGTTATTTGTTCACTGGGGGTATGTTATTATATCCGGGTGCAGTCCATTAATTCGCGGTATTGCATATAATCCGGAGCATGGCCTCAGTGTTTTTCTGGCGTGGCGTGGGGGTTATTTGTGTTCATTCCGTGGCCGGTGGTTTTATTTTTTATTGTCAGAGGATCCCCCCAGAGAGAGAGCTGTGGCCGTGGCAAATAACAGGAGGAGGCGCTGGTTTTTTTATTGTGGGTGCCGGGGGTGTGATCCGGGCGGGCCGGTGTGAATTTTTCCGCCGGGGGATCTTCTTTTTTTTTTCTGTTTAACCCTGCTTACCCTCTGTATTAAGAGGGGGAAAAACGCGACCCAAAAAGAGCGTTTTTTCTCCCGTTTATTATTTAATTCTTTAATTATTAAATTATACCCCCCCTAACTGTTTGATTATCAATTCCCGTTTTCAACATTAAGGTACCGAAAACTCAACATTAAGGTACCGAAAACTCAACATTAAGGTACCGAAAACTCAACATTAAGGTACCGATAATTACCCCGGAGGTGGATATTAAACCAGCTCCCGCCCCTGTGGGAAAAACTCCTCATTCAAATAAAGTACATCCACTGCCCCGTCATTTTCCACCTGGAGGATGTACCCCAGGCGGATGGCTATGGTATAAACTCCCTCTATTATTTTCATGGCCCGTTTTCGGTTTGCTATATACATGCTCTCCGGCATTTTCAGAGTAATGGCTATATCTTCCCACCGGTATTTTATTACAAATGGTTTTTTTATTTTGGTCCGCGGGTTGCTATTGTGTCTCCGGATCTCCTCGTATTTCATCCGGAGCCAGAGCAAAAAATTATAGGTGTATGAGGTGGCCCGCCTCCCGGTTATTTTCCTTATTTCCTCATCCCAGTTTCCGGGGATAATGAGGTAGTATCTCCCGCCGTATGTATCATTAACTTGATCCAATACCACCGCGGAGGGGGAAATTTCGTAATAAAGAAACTCTCGGGTTTTTTCATCCCTTACCATGCTTATACGGAAATAGGTCCCCACCTCCATTACCTCCTCCATTTTCCAGTCTCCGCTCTTATCTTTTACCGGGTTCCCCTTCTCATCCTTGGCCAGTCGTTTCCAGAAAAAAGCAAACTGTTTTAATCCCAGGGTGGCCAGCGCCTCCATTACATGGGTTTTATCACTGTGCCCGCCCTCATATCCAGAGAGGTGTATAATATCGGCCTGGGTTAACTGTAAAACGGGGATCTGGTTTATATTTCTGTATGGGGTTTTCATTACCTCCCGGGCTCTCTGGGTCTCTACATTTATCCCCCGTTTCTTAAATTCATCCAGTTTTTCCACTTGGTGGGTCCCCATGTACTGGGTATCACTAAACGCTTTTATTAACCCCAAAAAAACCCGGGTCTCCGCTACATTTAGCCAGGGTGGGGCCGGTTTGTCTCCGGGTTGCTCTTTGTCCTTCCCATTTAGTCCGGTGTTTTTAATAAACTCCGCTATCTTCCCATCAGAAAACAGGGAGAGGTGGCTGGGCTCATTGAATAGCTGGGCCACGTTATGAAAACCCATCGTAAACGGCTTCTCTGCTCTTTTCTTTTTTGGCCTCCCTGTGGATCTTCCCCGCTTCTTTTGCTGTGGTGTCACATCCTCCGCCTCTGGTTCCCGGTAAACGAAATAAACCAATACCCTCGGGGTGTGCCGTATTACAATTTTATCCACCCGCTTCCGCTTCTCCGGGTCCTCGTTCTGTGAAAAATATAGGGTGTATGCGTATTCCTCCTGGGATATTTCACCGCTTCCGCTGTGGTACATTTTCCAGAGCCGGACAAAATTCTCATGTTCTACGATCCACCGGCCCCCCTCCGCTTCCGTTATTATCCCCAGTTGTTTCAGTTTCTCCTCTATCTCCGGCTGGTGGGTATCCATAATAATCTCCGGCGATGAAATTATTTCCGCTTTAAAACTCTCCGCGGTTTCTGCCTCGGGTCGATCCAGTGAAAAATTATAAAAAGCGTTCATTCCCGTGGCCTCATCCGTGGCGTGGCCCGCTAATATACCCCCTTCGTTTCCCCCTCCGGGGATAAATGCCAGGATTACCCCTTCCTCCCGTTTTATTACTGTCTCCCTTATTCCCATTTTAATGGTTTATTGTGTTTACTAATATTACCCTGTTTACTAATATTATTCATGTTACCGGTATTACTCCGTTGTGGTGCATTAAAACGTTTGCTTCGCCACCACAACACGTGCTATAATTAATGGCGGGTAAGGTGCAATTAATCAACATCCTGCAAGTTGTTTTTATTTTTTTCCCCGCCCGCTTCGGCATTCGCCGTTTGGATTTCGCTCTGCCATGTTTCGATGCAATTAATAAGGCTTGTAACCTGTTCTTTGTATTTTTCTGGAATCCTATTTTT
>Ga0209719_1004518_pt1 | contig 11255 bp, 10 predicted proteins | sample AD_JPNAS2_MetaG_FD_184421 | JGI IMG/M metagenome (GOLD analysis project Ga0209719, IMG submission 184421) | Active sludge microbial communities of municipal wastewater-treating anaerobic digesters from Japan - AD_JPNAS2_MetaG (SPAdes) (version 2) | ecosystem: Engineered > Bioreactor > Anaerobic...
CGAGAATACCACAAAGATTACCCCTGTTCAATCAGTCATAAACATGGGGAAAGAAACAATTGCCCTGAATTTAAGCTTCTGGTATTATTACCAACAATGGAGGGAATTTATGAATGCCTACGACATGATAGAGACAAAGCCGGAAGTAATGCTGGGCAAACCCATCATCAAAGGGACTAGAATTCCTGTCGACCTTATCGTAAGAAAATTGGGCGAAGGCGCTTCTTTTGAAGATTTACTCGATGGATATCCAAAGCTGTCGAGAGAGGCCATCCAAGCAGCCTTGATTTACGCCGCCGATATGATCCGCAATGAAACAACTATCTTCTTGAAGACAGGCACTGGCAATTGAATCCGAAACCATTGCGTTTTTTGGCAGACGAAAGCTGCGATTATTCCGTCATTCGCGCACTACGGACGGCTGGTTATTCAGTCGATGCCATCGCTGAAATATCTCCATCGCTATCGGATGAAGTAGTATTGGAATTGGCGGTGGCAGAGAGCCGTCTGTTGATAACGGAAGACAAGGACTTTGGCGAGTGGGTTTTTGCGCATCACCATGCGATGATGGGCGTATTGTTAATCCGCTATCCGGCAAGATTGCGATCCGCAATGGTTGCAGCCGTGACTGATTTGATTGGCGAACATGCACCGGACCTCGAGGGCAGCTTTACTGTTTTAGAACCTGGAAAAGCGCGAATAAGAAAGAAAATCAAGGACTGATCATCGTCAACGGCTGCCTGCTTCAGGCTCTGGGTGTTCCCCCGGCAGGCTTCTCGGACCGCTGTGAGATGACAACGCAAGCCTCACGTGACAAGCCATTGTTTTAAAGAACGCTATGGTGCGGCAACTAGAAAAGGAGGGCCTATGGCCTTCGATCCCACAAAAATTGAAAGGATTGTGCGGTTGGCAAGAGTTTACGGCGCAACGCGGTTGATCCTCTTCTGCACTGTGCTGAACGCCCCTCAGACGGCTCGCGACATCGATTGAGCGATCATTCACCGAAGTCTTCAGTCGTTCTTGCCACCTGTCCTCCTGACTACCATGCCATTCCAGGCGCACAAGAAGCATGTTTCAAACATATCCGCGCAGTGGGAAACATTTTCCAAATCAGCCAGATCCTTATTGTCCTGAATTTTACGGTTCAAGATCTCCACAGTAGCCCCATCGTGTATCAAGTCGTTTCGCAGGTGCTTGTAAATCTTTTCAATCTGTTGCCTAAACCTCCGCTGTTCCTCCGGCAAAGGATTGCACCATTTGGCCATGTTCTGTCCGATCGCTGCGCCTCGTCCTCGGCTCGCCCCTGTCTCAACGAACAGCACATCTGTTGCGATCATGAGTTTAATCAGCCGATCCTCCAGATGGTGGTTTCTCACCGATTCGGCGTACCATCTCAAGGAAAGTTGAATTCGTCGCCGTTCGTCATCCGAGGTCCTCTCGATGAACGCCAGAGTCCGCGTCACCCATTCATTCCAATTGCCAGGTGCGGCGAACCAGCCACGATAATAGCCGGGACTTTGAAAGTTGCTATGCAGAGGCCAAGAAAAGTTGAGATTGAACGGATTCCCGAAGGTGTTCACGGCCCAATCCCGGCTGCGATACATGATTGCCGGCGAAGATATCGAGTGTTCAGGGGCACAGCTAGCTTGCGCGGTTGAGACCTGAAGCACGGACAGATAATACTCGATCTCATCAAAAGGAAGCTTCTGAGGATCGATGACGTTTCCGGGCGCAACCAGATCGGCGAAGGGTATTGACCACGTATCCCTGACAAGTGCATAACATAGAAACGGTGGCGGCGCGTCACCCGGATAGGCCATGGTGCAGGGTAGCTTCATGCTCGGCTGAATATGTTTGTCGAAAATCGCACATTCTTCAGGAGTCATCTCACGCAGACACCACCCATGATCCAGCTTGAAGCGCTGAATGGCAAATGCACCGCTGAGACCCACCAACGGCAAAACCAAATCGACCCTCAGTCCGCCCCTCGCAAGCGACTGCTCACTTTCCGCCAGGAGATTCTCCACCGCTGACTGGTTCCATGTCAACTGCTTCGTCAGGTTCAAATAACGCCATAAAACGGAAATCAGGATACCGTTGCCTAATAAAACTTCTGTACCCGGAATGATTGTGCCGTCAGGCATAGTGAGCTTTCGGAAACGGCTATCCGCATCCAGTTCGCTGCATAGCGCATGGAAGCGCCGATCTCTTTCCAGCTCGGCGCAGACCCGGGGAAACAGACGGATCAAGAGCGCTATTTCCATTGGTTTTTCGTCATAATTGTCATTCTGACAAAACTTGTACTTAAGCAGGGCTCTCTCATCCACGACCGCGATATTAGGGATTGCCATTAAAGCCGCCAATATTTCCAGTGACCGACGGACCAATTCCTTAAGCAGTTTATTTTTCTGCGACATGACGAGTCCACCTCCTCCAGAAGTAAGGAAAGCGCGCCCATAGATTATGCCATCTTCCTGCAGGATCAAACGACAATTGGGCCTGTGGCTATTGCACTATCAGACCAGGACTAAAGGAATCAAGAATTATGCGAATATTCCAATGAATAAAACATTCTTAGCCCTCCGACCATAGCATCTCCGATGCATCATATTCTCAGGCTGTAAGTGAATATTTATTGCCATCGGCTTGAAATCATTGTATGAAAGCGGCACCCGTAAAGTTATGTGCCGAGAGCGGCGCCTTGGGGCGCGGCTTAAGAGAAAAAGGCAGCATAGCGGTTGCGTCAAAAACTCCCGTGATACTTCGACAACAAACGATCGGATGATGACATGACGCCTGAAGAGTTCATTTACATCTGGAAAGACAACGAACTCAACGAACGCGCCGGAGCGCAGGCGCACTTCGACGATCTGTGCGACCTGCTCGGCGTGGACAAGCCGCGCGATCCGAAGAACTATTGTTTCGAGCGCGGGGCCAAAAAATCGGACGGCGGCGACGGCTGGGCCGATGTCTGGAAACGCGGTTTTTTCGGCTGGGAAAATAAAAAGCCGGGCCGCAATCTCGACGCCGCCCTGAAGCAGCTCACCGACTATGCGCTGAAGCTCGAAAACCCGCCGCTCCTGGTCGTCTCCGACCGCGAGCGCATCATCATCCACACCGCCTTTACCGGCTACCCGGACGAGCCGCGCGAAATCCGCATCGGGGAACTGATCGATCCCGAAAAACGGCAGATCCTGCGATGGGTCTTCACGGACCCCCAGAAGCTCCGTCCCGAAAAATCCACCGCCGCGATCACCGCCGCTGCCGCCGGTCACTTTGCCGCTCTGGCCAAGGCCATGCGGGAACGCGGACTGAACGGCCAGATCGTAGCCCACTTTCTCGTTCAATGCCTGTTTTGCATGTTCGCCGAAGATGAAGACCTGCTCCCCGGCAATGTCTTCACCGAAATTCTCAAAAATGCCGGCGGCGACGCGGACAAGGCAGGCAAGCGCATCGGCAAACTCTTCGCCGCCATGCAGCAAACCGGCGGCGAATATGGCGATCACGACATCGCCTGGTTCAACGGCGGCCTGTTTAAAACCATCGATATTCCTCCGTTGACCGCCGACGATATTGCCGCCCTGCTCCATGCCGCCGATACGGACTGGCGCTCGGTCGATCCTACGATTTTCGGCACCCTCTTCGAGCGCGGCCTCGATCCTGCGGCCCGTGCGCCTCTAGGCGCTCACTACACCGACACCGGCACCATCGCCAAGCTGATCCAACCGCTAATCACCGACCCGCTGCTGGACAAATGGCAGTCAGTCAAAGCCGTTATTGCCGCCGGACAAGACAAAAGCCGGCGCACGAATGACTACAAGGATTCCCGCGACGCCTATCAGAATTACCTGTCGGGCCTTCAACGCTTTCAGGTTCTCGATCCGGCCTGCGGCTCGGGAAATTTTCTTTACCTTGCCCTGAAGGCCCTGCGGGGTGTGGAAAAGCAGGTTCATCTTGAAGCCCAGGAACTCGGGTTTGAACCCGAACTGCTCATGCAAACCGGACCGCACAACATTCGCGGCATGGAAATCAACGAATACGCCGCCGAACTCGCCCGTGTCACCGTCTGGATCGGCGACATCCAATGGTGCCGCCGCAATGGACGGGAAATTGCCAGAGACCCCATCCTGCGCCCTCTGGACGGCATCGAGCACCGCGATGCCCTGCTCAACCCCGACGGCAGCGAGGCGGCCTGGCCGCAGGCGGATGTAATCGTCGGCAATCCGCCCTTCCTGGGCGATAAGATGATGCGCGGCGAGCTGGGCGATGAATATGTCGATACCCTGCGGAAGTGTTATGAAGGCCGCGTCCCCGGCGGCGCCGATCTCGTGACTTACTGGTTCGAGAAGGCCCGGGCGCAAATAGAAGCAGGCAAGGCAACGGCGGCGGGCCTGGTCGCCACGAATGTAATTTCCCGTGGAGCGAATAGAAAAGTATTACAGAGAATTAGCCAAACTACCTCGATATTCGAAACATGGAATGACCAGCCATGGATAAACGAAGGGGCGGCGGTCCGTGTCAGCCTGGTCTGCTTCGGCAACGGAAGCGGAGAGACAAGGCTCGACGGAAAGCCCGTGGCCGAAATCCATGCCGACTTGACCGGCGGCAAACAGGGATCTGAAACAGCGGACCTCACACAAGCGCAACCGCTCTTAGCCAACAAGGGGCGCTCCTTCTTCGGCGTCTGCCTGGCCGGACCATTCAAGGTGGACACGACTACGGCTCTGGAATGGCTCAAAGAAAACGGCAACCCGAACGGCCGGCCCAACAGCGACGTGGTGCGGCCCATCTACAACGGCTCCGACATCACAAGACGCTGGGCGGGTAACTGGGTAGTGGACTTCGCCGCCCTGGATTTGGCCGCTGCCGCCGATTACCTCGCTCCCTTCGCCCATGTGGAGAAAAAGGTCAAGCCTATACGGATCAACAACAACCGTGCGGCACGGGCGGAAAGGTGGTGGCAGCACGGCGAAAAGCGCCCGGCATTGCGCGCCTCGCTCCAAGGCCTGACCCACTACATCGCCACGCCGGAGACGTCCAAGCACCGCTTCTTCATCAAATTCTCCTTAGTGGTCGCACCCGAGCACAGTCTAATAGTCATTCCTCGTCAAGACGATGCTACTCTTGGGATTCTTTCCAGCCGAATCCACGAGGTGTGGACAATGGCGACAGGATCACCATATGGCAATCATCCAACCGCACGGCGTTACAACGCCACTGTGACATTTGAAACCTTCCCTTTCCCGCCCGGATTCGACATCAAGACCAAGACCGCCCCGGAGGGTAATACCTTTGCCGCCATCGCCGCCACTGCCGCGGACCTCACGACATGGCGGGAAAAGTGGCTCAATCCCGAGGGCTGGCTAGACTGGGAGATCACGCCGGAAGAGGAGAGTGCCGGCTTCCCGCCCCGGCCGGTCCCTAAATCGGAGCACGCAGCGGCCTGGAAGAAACGCACGCTGACCAACCTCTACAACGAAATGCCCGCCGGCCTGACACTCCGCCAGGAACAGTTGGACCAGGCCGTCGCCGCCGCGTACGGCTGGACCGACTATACCTCGGAGCTTCCCGACAGTGAGATCCTCCTCCGCCTGCTGGCCCTGAATCAAGAGCGGTCTAAGGCAGCGGAGGTAGCGGAGAAGACATGAGAAAAGAGAAGCCGCCGGTCACGTTGCAGGACATCGAAGACTGTATCGAGGAATGGGAAGAGTCCCTGCGGTGGATTGCCTTGCCCGATTACGAAGAATTTGACTATGATGTCAGCAAACGGGAATATTTGGACGACGCACTCTGGGAGTATGGCGACCAACCCTTGCCGAAAGAGTTGACCGACCGGATCTTCCGGGCCGATCAACGCTTCCGCGAACTCACCAAAGAATCCGCGCATTGCGTCTTTAGCAATTACCGCAAATACGACCGTGAGCGCTATTGGTACTACTACCGCTCGCTACGGTAACAGAAAAAACGTGTTCGCTTTCAAAGTTATTTTCCCCCTCCATAAAATTGTCTGCATAAAATTATCTTGACCCATGATATTGCATTTAGTATCATTCATGCCATGAGCAGCGCCGATAAACTGATTGCCAAGATGAGGAACAACCCCCGCGATTGGCAAATCGATACCCTGGTCAGTATTGCCGATAAGCACGGTATCGAAGTGAGAAGCCACGGCGGCAGTCATTACATCTTCTCTCATCCCAAGGTGTCTTTTCACCCATCAGTTCCGGCGCACAGACCGATAAAACCGGTGTATGTTAAACAATTCATCGATCTCATTGACGCAGTGAAGGAGTTGGAAAAATGAGGATCAAAGAAATCGAGGCCGTCAAGGCTCCCTATCCATTCGAGTCTTACACCCATGTAATCAGCCCTCTTCCCCCTGAGGAAGGCGGCGGTTTTCTTATTTCCTTTCCCGATCTTCCCGGTTGTATTTCCGACGGAGAAACGATTGAAGAGGCGATTCAGAACGGCAGGGACGCATTTCTGGGCTGGATTTCCGCACAAGCGGATATGGGCAGGGAAATTCCCAAGCCCGCGTATCGCGCCCCGGAATCAGAACCGCCCATGTCCGGCAAGTTTGTCCAGCGAGTGCCGAAAACGCTTCATGCCAAACTGGCCGCTCTCGCCAGACAGGAGGGTGTCAGCCTCAATACTCTGGTTCTAACCTTTATTGCCGAGGGTATGGGGACGCGGGAGGAAAAAAGCCACACGCAAACGTAATCATACTTCTGTATTGCGCCATGAGCTTTTTTTGGTAAAAAAACACACGAAATGAATTATAAATGACTAAAGCAACAGCTGAAATCAGACAAATAATCGCCCGAGGCGGTGCTGAAAAAGTACCTGTGAGGGCGGTATGACAGAATCCATCTACCAACCGCCCCACACCATCACACCGGAGATCCTGAACCGGGTCGCCGCGATCAGCGAGGCCATCGGGCGGCTGATCGTTCTCGCCGACCGGGCCAAGGCGCTGCGGCTGCGGCGCATCAACCGCATCCGCACTATTCGCGGATCGCTGGCCATCGAGGGCAACACCTTGGACGAGGCACAGATGACCGCGATTTTGGAAGGCAAGCGGGTCATCGCTCCACCCCGTGAGGTGCAGGAGGTGAAAAACGCCCTGGCCGCCTACGACCGGTTCGGCACCTGGAAACCCGAGGTGGAAAAGCACCTGCTGGAGGCGCACCGGATGATGATGACCGGTCTGATTGATGAGGCAGGCCGTTACCGGCGCGGCGGCGTGGGGGTGATGGCGGGCCATCGGGTGATTCACATGGCGCCGCCTGCGGAACGTGTGCCCAAATTGATGGCCGATCTCTTCGGCTGGCTAGCCGCAACGGATGTCCATCCGCTGATCGCCGGCTCGGTCTTTCACTACGAATTTGAATTCATCCACCCCTTCACTGACGGTAACGGCCGTATGGGACGGCTGTGGCAGAGCCTGATTCTGGCCCGCTGGAATCCCCTGTTCGCCGAGATCCCGGTGGAAAGCCTGATTTTCGAGCATCAGGCCGAATATTACCGGTCATTGCAGGAGAGCACCCGCCTGACGGACTCCTCGCCCTTTATTTCCTTTATGCTGCGGATGATCCTGGATACAGTGACCACCTCTACCCCCCAAGTCACCCCCCAAGTCACCCCCCAAGTCGGCGAACTATTGGCGGCGCTTCGGGGTGAGATGGACCGGGAGACACTGCAATCCGCCCTGCACCTTTCCGACCGCAAATCGTTCCGTGAGCGCTACCTTAAACCGGCCCTGGAAAAAGGCCTGATGGAAATGACCATCCCCGACAAGCCCAACAGCCGCCTGCAGAAATATCGACTGACCGACAAGGGCCGACAGTGGCTGGCACAACAAGGGAAGTCATCGTGAAAAGGTCCGGCAAAAAGGAACCAACCTGGCGCAACATCAAAGGCCGGCTTGCCGAGTTCGACCGGTCGGCTCTGATCGGTCTGATTCAGGACCTTTACGCAGCCAATTTGAATCATTAAGAAGAAAGAAAAAGGGCCTGCGGAACGAAAATACTCCGTAAGCCATTATTTTTACTTGGTACCTGGGGTGGGAATTGAACCCACACAACCACAAGGGTCGAGGGATTTTAAGTCCCTTGCGTCTACCAGTTCCGCCACCCAGGCCGATGCTGATTTCGCGAAAAATCTTGGCGGCATATATTATTTTTGCATGGATGTGTCAAGGATTTGCTCTTTTTGTTTCTTGTGGGCAGTCCGTGTTTTATGATAAGCACTCGTTTGTTTTGAAAGGATACTTCCATGCACGACATCGACCTGATCGTCTCCGGCGGCAAAGCGCTCCTGCTCGACGAGGCAAACACCTGTCTGGAAAACGCCGGAATCGCCGTTCACGAATCTTCCATCATCGACATCGGCCAAAAAGAAGAGATTTTGCAGCGGTACGCCGCAAAACAAACCATCAATGCCGAAGGCTCGCTGGTGCTTCCCGGCTTCGTCAACACGCACACGCACGCCGCCATGACCTGCTTCCGCGGAATCGCGGATGATCTGGAGCTGATGGACTGGCTGAACAATTACATGTTCCCGGCCGAGGCGAAAAACGTCAACCCGCACCTGGCTTACTGGGGCTCGCTCCTGGCGTGCGCGGAAATGATCAAGTCCGGTACGACGACATTCTGCGACATGTACATCTTTGAAGAGGAAACGGCCCGGGCGGCCAAAGAGGCGGGGGTTCGCTGCCTGGTGGGCGAAGTCCTTTTCGACTTTCCCTCGCCCAGTTGCAAAACACCCGAGGAAGGCCTTGCCTACACACGGCGGCTTGCCGAAAAGTGGTACAATGATCCGCTGGTCAAGATCATCGTTGAACCGCATTCGCTTTACACCTGTTCACGCCCGCTTTTGCAAAACGCCAAAATCATCGCCGACGAATTCGGCCTGATGATGGGGATCCATCTTCTGGAAAATCAGCAGGAGCATGATCAGCTTCTGGAGAAATACGGGAAAAGCCCGGTGGCCTTTATGGATGACATCGGGTACCTCGACGAAAAGCTGCTGGCGTTTCACTGCGTCTATTTAACCATCAACGACATATCTCTTTTCGCAAAGCACGGTTGCAAAGTTTCGCACAATCCCGCCAGCAACATGAAGCTGGGCAACGGAATTCCCCCCATCACGGACATGCTGGAAGCCGGCATTACCGTGGGGCTGGGAACGGACGGCTGCGCCAGCAACAACACGCTTGATATGATCAAGGAAATGTCCACGGCGGCCAAACTGCACAAGGTCGCCATGCTGGACCCGACCGTCATGGACGCCAAAACCGCGATGCGCATGGCCACGATCAACGGCGCAAAGGCCATCGGCATGGGGCACCTGGTCGGCTCCCTGGAAGTCGGGAAAAAAGCGGACATCATTCTGATCGGACTCAACCGGCCCCATTTGACGCCGCTGTACAACGCCTATTCCCACATGGTCTATGCGGCGGGCGGCGCGGATGTCGATACGGTCGTCATCAACGGCAAAGTGGTCATGGAAAACCGCCGGCTGCTGACGATCGCGGAAGAGGATGTCATGAATGAAGTCCGCAAAATCGCGGTGGGCGTCAAAAAAAGCATGAACATGTAAAGGAAAGGGTGAGCATATGTTTCTCAAAATTCGCAAGCATGGATGGATTGGGATATTGCCGCTTCTGGCCGGCGGCCTGTTAATTTTGCCTTCCGTGTCCCCGGCCGCGGTGAGGGAAGTGACCCTTTTCCCCAATTCGGCAAGGGTTGAAGAAACGGTGAAAATCGATTTGCTCTCCGCGGGCGTGAATAAAAATCAGGTGATGCTGGTTTTGCCGTCGCAGGCGGACCCGGAATCCCTGATGGTTTCTCCGTCACCCGCCGCGCGCGTCAAGATCGACGATATCCGGATCAAGTCCATCGCGCGGATTGACGAAAACAGAATCGCCCAACTGCGCACCCAGTTAAAAAAAACCCAGAATGAAAAAAAGGAGCTCACGGCCCGGCTCAAAGCTCTGGACATCCAGATTCAGTTCTGGCAGGCGCAGACCAAGGCAAAAACCAAAACGGTGACCGAGGCGGACACGCTGGCTTCGGCCATCGGCAGAAGCAGCCGCAAAATATTTTCTGAAAAAAATGCCGTGGAAGCGGAGATGGAAAACATCGACAAGCAGATCAAAGAGATTCAGGAAAATCTGGACCGGGCCGCCGGCAAAAGCGAAAAAGCCTGGGAAGCGACGGTCACCCTGTCCGGAGCCGCGCCCCGTGACGCGTTTTTGAACTTAAGCTATACGCTGGGCGGCTGCGGCTGGCAGCCTCTTTACCGCATGGAGGCCCTGCCCTCCTCCGCGAGCGTTCTGTTTTCCTGGGACGCGGAAATCTGGCAGTCCACGGGAGAAGAATGGAAAATGGCCCAAATCCATCTGGCCACGCTGCAGCCGGTCCGGACGATCACGCCGCCGGAGCTGCCCCCCTGGATTATCAAACCGAGGTCGCCTGTGATCTATAAATCAGCGCGGCGGGAAAAAGCCGCATCGGCCATGATGGCAATGGAAGAAGCCAACGACACGTTGGCGGCAGGAGCGCAGGCGCCTGTCGAAACGGTCCGCACCACCTATTCCGTCTGGTCGCTGGGAAAAAAGACGGTGACGCCGGGGGACCGCCAGCGTTTAAAAATCAGGGAAGAAACCTGGCCGGCGCAGTTCCTTTTCCTGGCGCGCCCCAGCGTTTCCCCTCAGGCCTATCTGCAGGCAAAGATCCAGTTGCCGGGACCGGCGGAAATCCCTTCCGGGGAAGCGACGTTCGTCATTGACGGCGCGATCATCGGCAAGCGTCCTTTCGCGCTTGCAGGCAAGGAGGCGGACATCTACTTCGGCAACAGCCCCTTCGTCACGGTCAGCTCTTTGACCGTTGCCGATCAATCCGGCGGCGCAAGATTTTTCTCCAACAAACAGACGCGCCGTTGGCAGTGGCGTCTGGAAGCCAAAAACACCGGAAACACGCCGGTCAAACTGCGCATTGAAGAGCCGATTCCTCAGCCCCGAGACGAAAGAATCAAGCTGACATTCAAACATCAGCCCGAGCCTTCGGAAAAAGGCGAGGCCGTCTTCATCTGGCTGGTTGATCTGCCCGCTTTGCAGAAAAAGAACATTGAAACCGGCGTTGAACTGGAAGCGCCCCAGGACATGGCTCTCGATTTCGGCTGGCGGCGCTGACGGCCGGTGATGACGGGGAAAAATGTTGTCGTCAAACCATCCCCATAACGGGCTGATCCGC
>Ga0209719_1004522_pt1 | contig 11248 bp, 9 predicted proteins | sample AD_JPNAS2_MetaG_FD_184421 | JGI IMG/M metagenome (GOLD analysis project Ga0209719, IMG submission 184421) | Active sludge microbial communities of municipal wastewater-treating anaerobic digesters from Japan - AD_JPNAS2_MetaG (SPAdes) (version 2) | ecosystem: Engineered > Bioreactor > Anaerobic >...
GGATTCCAACCCCCGAATATGCATGCCGCCAGGGCCATGTAGCCGCGCCCGGCCGACATGTCCTTGCTGAACCAGTTGAGCTGTGCCAGCGACAGATATGCCCCGCCCAACCCGGCCAGGCATCCGCTGAGGATCACGCAGAGATACTGCACTGCGCGCACGTTTATCCCCACAGTATCAGCGGCCTCAGGATGCTCGCCCGTCATCCTTATGCGAAGGCCCAGAGGTGTCCTGAACATCAACACCCAGCCGAGCACGATCAAGATGAGGCTGATGTAGACCAGCGGTGAATGCGTGCCCAGGATGGTCCCGAGCACAGGTATGCCGCGAAGCCCAGGCACTGACCACGTTCCGAGCCCGGCGACCATGTCGGTAGCGCCCTTGCGCTTCCATATGACCTGCATCAGCCATGTTGTAGCGCCCGAAGCCAGGATGTTTATGCCGACACCTGTGACTACATGGTCAGCCTTCAGGCGGATAGCGAACACCGCAAGGATAGCGCCGACGAGCCCCCCGCCGGCCACGGCGAACGCGACGCCCAGCCACGGGCTGCCTGTGAAGTGCGATCCCAGCACCCCGCAGAACGCCCCCGCCAGCATCATGCCCTCAAGCCCGATGTTGACTACTCCGGACCTTTCGGAGAATGCCCCGCCCATCGCGGCCAGAGCTATGGGCGTAGCCATCCTGACAGTGGCCGTAAGGTTGTTTATGTTGAACACAACATCTGCAAATCCGCTCATGCCCGCCCTCCGCCTTTCTCCGGCAAGCGACGCCGCAGCCCAAGGAGCATGCTCCCAAGCGTTGGCGCAGCTACGAACAGAATCACCAGTCCTTGCACCATAGTCATCAGTTCCATAGGTATCCCGGCGAAGAGCTGCATAGATTGCCCGCCCGACTGCAGTGCCCCGAAGAGAACAGCCGCAGGAATGACCGCCCACATACTCTGGCCCGCGATCACCGCCACCGCGATCCCGGTGAAACCATAGCCGGGTGAGAAGTAGGGTATGAACCGATACAGCGTGCCCATGGCCTCCACCGAACCCGCAAGTCCCGCGACTGCGCCGCTGATCATCATGGCCTGAACTGTCCTCGCCCGCACGTTCACTCCGCCGTACTCGGCAGCATGCGGATTCCGCCCGACGGCCTGTATCTCGTAGCCGAGCACGCTCCTGCGTATAACGTGATCGAGAAGCGCGACAGCGAGGATCCCGATCACTATGCCCAGCGAAACCCTAGTGCCCGACACGAGCTCCGGCAACCTAGAACCTGGAGGAAGCAGCACCGTCTGGTCAACCGGGCCAGGATCCCTGAAGTAGTTCTTCACCAGGAATGTCGTGAGGGATATGGCTACGTAGTTGAGCATGATCGTGGTGATGACCTCGTGCGCTCCTATCTTGGCCTTGAGATACCCAGGCACAAAGCCCAGCGCCGCGCCGGCCCCGGCCCCCGCCGCCAGAGCAATGACCACCCTGAACACAGGCGGCAGCCCCGAAAGCGCCAGAGCAACCACAGCAGACGTCAAGGCGCCCACGTAGAGTTGCCCCTCAGCCCCCACGTTGAACAGGCCGCACTGGAACGCGAATGCCACTGCAAGCCCGGCGAAGAGCAGCGGGGTCGACATGACCACAGTAGTTGCCAGGCTGTAGACCCCTCCGAAAGCCCCCATGAGAAGGTTGGAGTATGCCTCCTTGACGCTGTAGCCGGAGGCGCCTATCAAAACAGCGCCGATCAGCAGCGCCAGCAGCACTGCGACGGCTGAGTACGCAAACCTTGATACATCCCCTCGGCGGCCCATCGGCTACACCCCTTCCCTCTGCCCGGTCATCAGCAGGCCGAGTTCACGCTCGGTGAAACTGCCGGTCGGACGCGCATCCACTATTCGACCTTCATAGATGACCGCTATCCTGTCAGACAACTCAAGTACCTCGTCAAGCTCTGCCGATATGAGAAGGACCGCCTTGCCGCTATTGCGACTGGCAAGAATCTGCTCTCTGATGTAGTGGGTCGCCCCTACATCCAGCCCGCGCGTGGGCTGCGCCGCAATCACAACGCTGTGCGGGCGAGCCAGCTCGCGACCGACCAACATCTTCTGTTGGTTCCCTCCCGACAGCGAACCCATAGGCCGATCGATGGACTCCGTGCGAACATCGTATTTGTCGACGATGCCCTTAGCATGTTCACGGAGTGCATTCTCCCGAAGCACTCCACGCCGGCTGAAGTCCGAGCAGTGATGCATGCCCAGCACCGAGTTCCGGGCCAGGCTGAACGAATCGACCATTCCCCGTTTCAGTCGGTCGGAAGGAATGTAGGCAACGCCCCTCTCCCTGATCCTCCCGGTGTCAAGGCCGGTCACATCCTGACCGATCAGCTTGACCCTCCCCTTGCTCGGCTTCCGCAGCCCGGTCGCCACTTCCTCCAGTTCCAGCTGGCCATTGCCGTCGACGCCGGCTATGCCAACTACCTCGCCGCTCCTCACAGCCAGGCTCACGCCGTCCAGACGCGCGCGACTGCCTTTCCTTCCGGCCACGGATACGTCCCTCAGCTCAAGCAAGACAGTCTCCCCCGGCGGCATCCGCCGACTATCATAAGCAGGAAGACTCCGCCCGACCATCATCTCAACCAGACCGTCCGGCGTGGCGCCGGATGTATCGACGGTTCCGATGGTCTTTCCATCGCGCAACACAGTCACTCTGTCGGAGACTTCCATGGTCTCTCTGAGCTTGTGCGTAATGAACACTATGGTGGTTCCTGATTCCCGGAGCGCCCGCATGACGACAAAGAGCTCGTCCACCTCAGGGGGAGTGAGCACCGCAGTCGGCTCGTCCAGGATGAGCGTGCGCGCCCCTCTCATGAGGGCCTTGATGATCTCCACCCTCTGTTGCTGCCCAACGGATATCTCCTCCACCCGAGCGTCGGGATCCACTTCCAGTCCGTAGCGCTCCGACACCTCGCGGATCTGCCTGCGAGCTCGATCATAGTCCAGCAAGCCATTCCTCCGCGGTTCGCGCCCGGCGACTATGTTCTCCGCAACCGTGAGCCTCTCAGCGAGCATGAAATGCTGATGCACCATGCCAATGCCCAGCGAGATCGCATCGCGAGGCCCTGCAATGCGCGTCGGCTGGTCGTTTACGTATATCGAGCCGGAATCGGCGCGATAAAGACCGAACAAGACCCGCATCAGCGTGCTCTTCCCCGCTCCGTTCTCCCCGAGAAGACAGTGGATTTCGCCGGGAAGCGCAGCAAAACACACCTCGTCGTTGGCCACGACGTTTCCAAAACGTTTCGTGATGCTCTCCATTCGAACGGCGTACATCGCACAGCGAACTCCTTCTCCACGGCATACCTGACAAGGCAGGGGGAGACCATCCCCCCGCCCGCAGCGCTGATCCATTGCTGTCGCGCGCTCATGCTCACTATCCATCCGGCGCCTGCCTGAGGCCCGCGCGGCAGCCGCGAGTTACTTGCCCAAAGATTTCAGCCAGGGCTCAACCTTGTCGATGTCGTCCGGCACCTTGAGCTCTCCGGACGCAACCTTGGCAGCCAACTTGTCGACCTGGGCGATTATGTCGGCAGGCACCAGGTTCCTGGAATAGCCGAGCGCCCCCTCGGACAGCCCTAGCAGGTTGATGCCTGGTGTGAACTTGCCCTTCAGCACGGCGTCTATGGCCATATACACCGTGTTGTCCACGAGCTTCATTCCGTTGGTCAGTATGTTGTTGGGCGCAAGATAGCCCTGGTCGGAGTCGGCGCCGATGGCGTAGCGATTGCGCTCCTCAGCTGCCTTGATCCCGCCAAGACCCGATCGGCCGGCCGCCAGCCACAGCACATCAACGCCCTCGTCCAGCATGGCGTTGGCCATCTCCTTGCACTTGGCCGGGTCGGCCCAGTGGCCAACATACGCGTATTTCACCTGCACCTTGGGGTTAACGTACTTGGCGCCGGCGATATACCCCGCGACGTTGGCTCGGATGAGCGGTATGTCCATGCCGCCGATGACGCCTACTATCTGCTTGTCGGCAACAACCCTGGGATCGCCCTTCTTGGTGGTCATGAGCCCTGCTACAGCCCCAACTACAAATCCGCGCTCAGCTTCTCTGTACGCATATGACGCCACATTGGGAGCATCGACCACTGTGTCCACGATAGCGAATTTCTGATTGGGGAACCTGGCAGACACAATCTGCAGCGCGTCTGCCTGGTCGAAGCCGATGGATATGATGAGTTCGTACTTGCGAGTCTGCGCAAAGCGCATCAGCAGGCTCTCGTACTCCGCCACAGCCTGGGGCTCAACCTTGTCGAACTCAATTCCGAGTTCCTTCTCCGCTCGTTTCATGCCGTCATAGGCAGAGTCGTTGAACGACTTGTCGCCAAGACCGCCTGTGGCGAACACAATGGCCATCCTGGGCTTAGCTGCGGCGGCGCCCCACGCGCCTATCCCCATCACCATTAAAGCGACCAATGCGATGCCGAGAAACGCTCGAAGCTTCCGGGTCTTTGCCATCTCTCAGATTCCCTCCTCCATATTTGCGATTGCGCGATATGTCACTGCGCCTATCTTCCGGCGCCGAAATCGATCAGTACCTTTAGGCTATCGCGGGCGCACGCTCTCTCGAATGCGCATACTACCGCGTCAGCGCAGAAAACGGCATCGACAAGAGGTTCCACGTCGACCGCCCCTGCCTCAAGCAGTCGCAGCGCAGGGGGGAATGGCCCACACCGCGAACCCACGCAGGCGATCTCATTGCGCACTATGGGGGTAAGGTTTGTGGGAGAGCCTTCGTGGAAAGTGCTTTTCAGCACAATCGTTCCCCTAGGACGCACGATGGACATTGCGGTTTCCATTCCCGACGGGTTTCCGGTGCAGTCCACGGCCACGTCGACCATGCCCGAGTAGTCCGAGGCGAACACTACGTCCATACCCATGTTTCTGGCAATCACCAGCTTCTCGAGATGCTTCCCCAGCACAATGACGCGGCGACCGCAGGCATGCATGGCCTGGGCTGTGAGGAGACCTAGTTTGCCGTCGCCTATTACCGCGACCGTGTCGGCGGGCCGAACGTGTACCTGCTCTAGGACCTCGAGCCCGGCCGCGAGAGGTTCCACAAACACCGCCTGGCGATCAGTGACCGAGTCCGGGACGATGTGGAGATTGCGTTCGGGTAGGACTACGTAGTCGGCAAAACAGCCCTGCCAGCCGTTTATGCCCATGGCCTTAACGCGCTCGCAATGGCGGGGATTGCCGCTCCGGCACATTTCGCACTCGCCGCAGCTTATGTTGATCTCTCCCACGACGCGCTTCCCAATCAGGCCCGCATCGTCGGCATCTTCGACCATGCCCACGAACTCGTGGCCCATAATTCCTCTGTAGGCCAGATAACCCCGGGTTACCTCAACGTCGGTATTACAGATCCCCGCAAGGTTCACACGTATCAGCGCCTGCCCTCTGTCCCTCTTTGGGACGGGCAGGTCCACTGCCTTCAGGCCATCGTCGAAAACCAGCGCCCTCACCGGAGGCATTCCTCCTTCCGCTCCGCATCCGCTCCACATAGCCCGCCCACGCCCAGTTGCCCTGCGACCTTAGCGCCGCGCAATGGGGCCAAAAGCTCATCCGGCCGTAGCGGAGGAGACCCCCGGCTGCCCGTATGTTCTTCCGACACCGCGTTTCAGGACGCTGATAGCCTCGTCATCGATCGGCACTGCTCCCCCGGCCAAAGTAGCGCAATAATACGTAAGGCACATCTTCTCAAGTAGATCGCAGACGAACAGCGCCTGATCCAGGTTATTCCCGACGCCGAGCGATCCGTGGTTCGCCATGAGAACCGCATTTCGACTCCCAAGGGCCCGCACCACATTAGCAGCCAGTTCAGGGCTGCCGGACGTACCGTACTCGGCCACCTCGACTTGCCCACCGAAGGCCAGGGCGCACATGTCGGCTATCACCGGCAACGGCTTTCTGGCAACAGCTAGCCCCGCAGCCAGGGGCGAGTGAACATGGACAACCGCTTGCAGGTCGGGCCGGGCCAGGTAAATCCCGCGGTGAAGGCCGGTCTCGATAGACGGAACCCGTTTCCCCGTGGTCTCGCCAGTGGCCACACTCACCTTCACAATGTCGTCGGGCGTGACCGCATCATAATCCATGCCTGACGGCGTAATCAAGAAGCTCTCGCCATCCTCGCACCGGGCGCTCACGTTTCCGCTGGTGCCAATAGTTAGTCCCATGGACAGCATAAAGCGACTTGTCTGAATGACCTTCTCCCGCAAAGCCTGGCCGTTCATGCACCGCGCCCCTCTCAACACGAACCAAGATGATCACAATCATAAACTGTATTCTCTGCCCGATGCTACTATCCTCCACTCGAACTACACAGCCCTACGATAGGATTCCGAGAATGGAGGTTTCGCGTCCTCTCCGTCGAACACCTCATGGCGAAGGGGGGCCGTCCGGTGATAGTCCTAGCGATCGGCGGAGCGGGGTATGTGGGTAGTCATGTAGTACGGGAGCTGTGTGACCGAGGTCATCATGTGGTTGTGCTCGACAATCTATCCACAGGACATGCGAGGCGGTTCGTGCCGCAGGCCGCGGAGCGGCTGAGCTTGTTCAGGGCGATGTGGGCGACCAGATGCTGGTCAGCGATATCCTGCGTTCACGCAAGATTGACGCGGTGATGCATTTCGCGGCAGCAAGCCTTGTGGGCGAGTCGATGCAGAACCCGTCCAAGTACTGGCGCAACAACGTCTCCTGCGCGGTCGAACTGCTTGACGCCATGGTCGAAACGGGCGTAGACCGAATCGTGTTCTCCTCAAGTGCGGCCGTCTACGGCGAGCCCAGGCAGACCCCAATACCGGAGGATCACCCCAAGTCGCCCACCAGCACGTATGGCATGACCAAACTCGCGATAGAACACATGCTTGCCGGATATCACAGCGCACACGGCATCAAGTCAATATCACTCAGGTATTTCAATGCCGCAGGCGCGGACTCCTCAGGCGATATCGGAGAAGACCATGACCCCGAGACGCACCTGATCCCGATTGTGCTGAAGACGGCTCTCGGGCTACGGCAGCAACTGAGCATATTCGGAACCGACTACCCGACGCCTGACGGAACATGCGTCAGGGACTATGTGCACGTATCCGACCTGGCTGATGCACATCTTGCGGCCCTGGAGCGACTGGCCGGCCAGGCCGGCGCGTTGGCGTACAACCTTGGCAACGGATCGGGGTTCTCCGTCCGGGAAGTGCTACGCTGCGCGGAGAGAATCGTTGGGCGCCCTATCCCGGCAGTGGAAGACCGGCGCAGGCCGGGCGACCCCGCAGTACTCGTGGCATCGTCCGAGCACGCCCAGCGCGAGCTGGGGTGGAAACCTATGCAGGCATCGCTGGAACACATCATAGCATCCGCGTGGGCGTGGAACAGCGGTGCGCCGGGCGGGTACGGCGAATAGACCGATCACCACGGCGCGCCAGTGGAGATCGCGGCATCGACACCGGCCTCGGCAATACTACCACATCCCCTCACTTCTCTATAGTAGGTGGCATGCAACCGAATGGCTGCCCTCGATTGTCCTGAGCGAAGGCCGAAGTTCGCGGCAGATTGCTTTGCTTCTGCTGCATCTGCTTTCAAACCTGCAACCTTCCGGAGGGTTAATCGGACTCGGCACGTCGCCTTCCAGCAGCAAGCGCCGGCGCGACCGCTCAGTGCGCGGGTCCGGAGTGGGCACGGCCGACAGAAGAGCCTGCGTATAAGGGTGTAGAGCGTTCGCGTACAGCTGATCCGAGTCGGCGATCTCCACTATGCTCCCGAGGTACATCACCGCCACCCGATGCGACACGTACCTGACCATTCTCAGATCATGCGAGATGAAGAGATACGTGAGGTTGAACTCCCTTTGGAGGTCGGTCAGCAGATTCACAATCTGCGATTGTATGGACACGTCCAGCGCTGATATGGGCTCGTCGCACACTATGAACTCCGGCTCAACGGCGAGGGCCCGCGCGATGCCGATGCGCTGCCGCTGCCCGCCGCTGAACTCGTGGGGGAACCTCCCGGAGTGCTCTGCGGCAAGGCCCACAAGGCTGAGGAGTTCGTTGACTCTGTCGACCCTCTCCCGCCGCCCGGCGATCCTGTGAATGTCCATGCCTTCCGCTATCACGTCTCCCACGGTCATTCTGGGATTGAGCGACGCGTACGGGTTCTGGAAGATCATCTGTGCTTTCTTGCGGAATTCCCTCAGATCCTGCCCGCGGAGAGAATGGACGTCCCTGCCTTCGAACATGATCTTGCCATCTGTGGGATTGTACAGACGTACGGCCACCCTGCCGGTGGTGGTCTTCCCACACCCGCTCTCGCCGACAAGACCCAAAGTCGACCCTCTGCAGATCGAAAACGACACATCGTCTGCCGCCTTGAGAATTCTGTTCTTGCCGCAGTCAAAGTACTTGCTCATGTTCACTGCCTCAACGAGAGGCTGTGATGTGTCGATCATCCTGCCGGCACCTCCAACTGCGGCATGAGCGCGCGCACCTCGGGGTGTACAAGCCAGCACGCCGCCTTGTGCACTGCCGCTCCCCGGGCGGCGGACTCAACCTCGGATTCTTCCGGATACCTCTCATAGCATAAGCGCATGGCCCGTTCGCACCTTACTGCAAAAGCACATCCAGCCGGAGGCGCAAACAGGTCGGGAGGAGTCCCATCCACCGACACAAGTCTCTGGCTTTTGTCGGAGTCAATCCCGGGCACCGACCTGAGGAGTCCCCAGGTGTAGGGGTGAGCAGGATGATAGAACACGTCATCCGACGAACCGGACTCGATGATTCTGCCGGCGTACATCACCAGGACTCTCTCGGCCAGATTCGCCACTATCCCGAGGTCGTGAGTGATAAGGATAATCGCAGCGCCCAACCTCTTCTGCAGGTCCTTCATCAGCTCGAGAATCTGAGCCTGGATCGTCACATCAAGAGACGTGGTGGGTTCGTCGGCTATTAGCAGCCTGGGCTGACACGCCAGCGCTATCGCTATCATCACGCGCTGCCTCATGCCTCCGCTGAACTCGTGAGGGTACTGCCGGATCCGCTCGGCCGGCTCGGGTATGCCAACCATCTCCAGCATCTCACACGCTCGGTTATGTGCCTCCGCTCGCGAAAGGCTCCGGTGCTTCCTGAGGACCTCCGCGATCTGGTCGCCGACTCTCATCACCGGGTTGAGCGAGGTCATAGGATCCTGAAAGATGATGCCTATTTCGGAACCACGGTACTTCTCCATCTGCCTATCGGAGAGGGCAGTCAGCTCCACTCCGCTGAACTTGATGGAACCACCCCCGATCTTCCCGGGAGGCGCCGGTATCAGGCTCATCAGAGATTGGGCGGTCACGGTCTTGCCGCAGGCAGATTCGCCGACTATGGCCACCGACTCCCCGTAGTCCACATCAAACGATACACCTCGTACTGCCTGCACTTCGCCGCCGTATGTCCTGAAAGAGACCTCAAGTCCTCTCACCTCAAGCAACCGTTCCATCTGATCATCCCCAGTACAATGCACTCTTGCCATCCGGCCCCGATCACTCAACGGTACCGCGCAGAGTCGGGTCGAGGGCGTCCCTCAGCCCGTCGCCGAGCAAGTTCAGCGAAAGCATAGTCGTGCTGATGAAAAAGGCCGGTATGAAAAGCTCCCACGGGTATATCCGGAAGCAGTCGGCTCCGTACCTTGCAAGCTGCCCCCAGCTAGGATAGGGCGGCTGTATCCCAAGGCCTATGAAGCTCAGGAAGGCCTCGGAGAAAATCGCCCGCGGCACAGCCATTGTGAGGTTCGTGATCACCAGCCCGGATACGCTGGGTATCAAGTGCCTGAAGATAATGCGCGCATGCCCGGCGCCGAGAACCTCGGCGGCAAGAACGAACTCCTGCTCTTTCAGCTGAAGGATCTGTCCTCGGACCATTCTGGCGATACCTATCCAGCCCACAAGGACCATGGCTGCGATGAGGCTTGCGATTCCGGGGCCCAGCACGAGCATGGCGAGGATAGCGATGATCATGTATGGAACGCCGTACAACACATCAACCAGTCTCATCATGATCATGTCGACGGCGCCGCCGAAGTACCCGGATACGCCTCCAACCGCGACTCCCACGACTGAGTTCAGGATGGCCGATATGAACCCGATGAACAGGGAAATCCTGGCCCCTACCCACACCCGAGCCCACATATCGCGGCCCAACGTATCGGTGCCGAACCAGTGCTCCCGCGAAGGAGGCAGGTCCATGTCCATGCTGTTGGTTCGGAAATCCCACCTCACCATCATCGGGCCGATCACCGAAAGCAGGATGTACAGGCACACAAGAACCAGGCCTGCCATGGCCACCCGGTTTTGCCGGAGCCTGCGCCATGCGTCCTGATAGTACGTGAGGCTCGGCCTAACAAGCGCCTCCGCGCTCTTCCCGCCCGGGTGCACCTTCGCCAGCATGTCCCGGGTAATGGCATTAACCTGCGACTGCACGCTCTTCACCGTCCTTCACGCACCATTCTGATTCTGGGATCAATGAACCCGTACAGGATATCCACGATGAAATTGGCGAAGATCAGGAAGACGCCGTAGAACACTGTCATGCCTAGGATCATCGAGTAGTCCAGGTTCTGTATGCCCAGGACGTACCACTTGCCCATCCCCGGAATGGCGAATATCAATTCTACGACGAACGTTCCGGTCAGCACTGAAGCCGTAATCGGGCCCAGCAATGTCACAACCGGGAGAATGGCATTGCGGATCTGATGCTTCAGAACAACCTCAAGCGGCGACAGGCCCTTGGATTTCGCAGTCTTGACGTAGTCCTGCGAAACCACCTCGAGCATGCTGGAACGCATGATCCTGGCGATCAGCGCCAGAGTGTACAGGCTTAGGGCGAACACAGGGAGGATTGTGTGCCGAAAGCTCTTCCATTGGGCCACCGGCAGAAGGTGCAGCTTGATCCCGAACACGAACTGGAGCAAGTAGGCGCCTATGAAATCCGGTATTGACACGCCGATGATGGCAATGACCATGCAGACGTAGTCCCAGGATTTGCCCCTTCTCGTAGCGGCGGCAACCCCCAGAACCAGCCCCACAGCCACGGCCAGCAGAATGGAACGAATACCCAGGTCGGCGGAGTACGGAAATGCCTGCGCGATGATATCGTTGATCCGTCGGTTTGCGTACTTCATCGAAGTCCCCAAGTCGCCTCGCGCCAGGTTGCCCAGGTACCGGAAATACTGGAT